>Ga0075522_10001194_pt1 | contig 19716 bp, 21 predicted proteins | sample NGEPerA_FD_74796 | JGI IMG/M metagenome (GOLD analysis project Ga0075522, IMG submission 74796) | Arctic peat soil microbial communities from the Barrow Environmental Observatory site, Barrow, Alaska, USA - NGEE PermafrostL2-A | ecosystem: Environmental > Terrestrial > Soil > Wetlands > Peat ...
CCCCCGCAAGCGGGGGAGGGTCGGGGTGGGGGTAGGCGTGGCTGAATTTAGCCAATGAAGCGAAGCGTTACGACAGCGCCGGGACGGTCCTTCGCGGGGACGAGGCGCGGCCTTTGCGGTCGAGATAGCGTCCCGCCAGGATCTCGGCGATCTGCACTGCGTTGGTCGCCGCGCCCTTGCGCAGGTTGTCGGCGACCACCCAGAACGTTAAGCCGTGGGGCACGGTCGGGTCCTTGCGGATGCGGCTGACATAGACGAGGTCCTCGCCGGCGATCTCGGCCGGCGTCGCATAGCCCTCGTCGGCACGGTGATCGACCACGCTGACGCTCGGAAAATCGCGCAGCGCCTTGCGCGCATCTTCCACGGTAATCGGCCGGGTGAATTCGACGTTGACCGCCTCGGCATGGCCGATGAACACCGGCACGCGCACGCAGGTCGCGACCACCGCGATATCGGGGTCGAGTATCTTGCGGGTCTCGACTGCCATCTTCCATTCCTCCTTGGTCGAGCCGTCCTGCTTGAACACGTCGATATGGGGAATGACGTTGAAGGCGATCTGCTTGGTCAGGTGCTCGGGCTTGATCGGGTCGTTGACGTAGACCGCGCGGGTCTGGCGGAACAGTTCGTCCATCGCCTCGCGCCCGGCCCCCGACACCGATTGGTAGGTCGCCACCACCACCCGCTTGATCTTGGCCAGGTCGTGCAGCGGTTTCAGCGCGACCACCATCTGGATCGTCGAGCAGTTCGGGTTGGCGATTATGCCCTTCTTCTCGTAGCCCTTGATCGCCTGGGGATTGACCTCGGGCACGACGAGCGGCACGTCCGGGTCCATGCGCCATTGCGAGGTGTTGTCGATAACGACGGCGCCGGCCTTGGCGGCGCGCGGCGCGAACGCCGCTGACACCTTGGCGCCCGGCGACGACAGCACGATGTCGACGCCCTTGAAATCGAAAGTATCGAGCACCTGGACGTCGAGGATATCGTCCTCGCCAAACGACACTTGGCGGCCGATCGAGCGCGACGACGCCAGCGCGACGACCTCGTCGCAGGGAAACTCGCGCTCGGCGAGGGTCGCCAACATCTCGCGCCCGACATTGCCGGTCGCGCCCACGACCGCTACCTTGAAGCCCATGATGACACTCCCTCCGGGAGCCTGAATTGCCGACGGATGAGGGGTTGGATTGTGACTTACGCTGCCGGCCGGCGCTTTACAAGCGGCTGCTGGTCGCGGCTCCAGGATCGTCAAGGCAAACCCCGCCATGACCTATGCCCAATTCTGGCCGCGCTATCTCGCGGCGCATGCCGACAAGCGGACGCGGGCGCTGCATTTTTGCGGCACAGGCGGGGCGGTGCTGGCGCTGATCCTGTTCGCCGTGACCCGCGACTGGCCGTTTCTCGTCGCCGCGCCGGTCATCGGCTATGCCTGCGCCTGGACCGGCCATTTCGTCTTCGAGCACAACAAGCCGGAAACCTTCGGCCACCCGTTCTGGTCGCTCTACAGCGATTTACGTATGCTGGCGCTGTTCGCCGCCGGACGGCTTTCCGGCGAGAGAGAGCGCGTCGCGAGCAAGAGGTGACCATGACCACAGCCGTTCCGCCGATCGACGATACCGCCGCGAGCCCCGAGGTGCGCGCGGTGTACGACGATATCCGCAAGACCCGCGACACCGATTACATCAACAATTTCTGGCGGGTGCTGGCCAACGACGCGGCGAGCTTGAAGCGCGTCTGGGGCGGCCTCAAGGAGGTGATGGCGCCCGGCGCGCTCGATCCGCTGGTCAAGGAAATGATTTATTTGGCAATTAGCGTCTCTAATGGCTGCGCCTATTGCAGCCACTCGCACGGCGCCGCGGCCAAGGGAAGAGGCATGACCAAGGAGATGTTCGCGGAGCTGATAGCCATCGTCGGCATGGCCAATCAGACCAACAAGCTTGCCGACGGCTACCGCGTGCCGGTAGACGAGAGGTTCGAAAATTTGTTTTGATGGCGGCTGAACCCAGTTGGCGCCTCACTGGATGATGCCGAGGGTCGAAATATTCTGGAGGAAAACATGGCTGTACAATTCGATCGCCCCGCCGAGGATCTCGGCAACGTCACGGGACTGGAGCACGTCAACGTCGAGATCCCGCATCAGGGCCTCGCCAGCGACTTCTACCTTTTGGGCATGGGTTTCACCCGCGACCCGTATTTGTTTCCCGGCACCAACAACATGTGGGTCAATGTCGGCAAGAGCCAGTTCCACCTGCCCTCGGGCGATGCGCTGGTGATCCGCGGGCATGTCGGCATCGTCTCGCCGAACCGCGAGGAACTGTTGAACCGGCTGCAAGGGGTCAAGAGCAACCTCAAGGACAGCAAATTCAGCTTCAAGGAATACAACGACCACGTGTTCGCGACCTGCCCGTGGGGCAACGAGTTCCGCGTCTACGAGCCCGACGAGGAGCGCTTCGGCAAGATCAACCTCGGCATCCCCTATGTCGAGTTCACCGTGCCGGCGAAGACCGCGAAGAAGATCGCCAAGTTCTATCGCAAGGTGCTCGGCGCCAAGACCTGCATGGAAAATAACGGCCACGGCAAGGCCGCGCACATCAAGTGCGGCATGAACCAGGAGCTGATCTTCCGCGAGACCGACCGGCCGCTGCCCGAGTTCGACGGCCATCACCTGCAGGTCTACGTCGAGGATTTCGGCGGCCCGCACGAGAGGCTGAAAAAGCTCGACCTGATCACCGAGGAAAGCGACCGCTGCCAGTATCGCTTCGAGGACATCGTCGACCTCGACACCGGCAAGGTGGTGTTCACCCTCGAGCACGAGATCCGCAGCATGACGCACCCGCTCTACGCGCGGCCGCTGGTCAACCGCAACCCGGCGCAGACCAACCGCAACTACATCATGGGCGGCGATTCGTGGGTCCCGAACCTACCCGACACGGTCGGCCCGAGCGGCCGCGTCGGCGACCCGCTGAAGGCGGCGAAGGCCCCGACCATCGCCAAGCGCCGGGCGATGCGGGCGCAGGCAGTGGCGTAAGCACTCACGAGGCCCATTTGCACGCCCCTCGTCCCTGAAAAGCGGGGCGAGGGGCGTTTTTTGTTCGAGGCGGCGAGACGAGACGAAAGGATGCGCCATGGACAATCCGGTGAAGGAGACGCCGGAAATCCGGAACCGGGCGGTGCAGCCCACGATCGGCGGATCGGTTTACGTCAAGCCGCGGGAAATCGCCTGGAGCCCGACGCAGTTCGAGGGCATCTCGATCAAGGTGCTCTACGAGGATAAGCCGAAAGGCGAAATGACGTGCCTCCTCAAATGGGAGCCGGGCGCGACATTGCCGATGCACAAGCACCCCGAGATCGAGCAGACCTACGTGGTGGAGGGATCGTTCTACGACCACGAAGGCATCTGCCGCGCCGGCGAGTTCGTGTGGCGGCGGGTCGGGTCGTTCCATGAAACGCATTCCGACGAGGGCGCGATCATCCTTGCGGTCTACCGCAAGCCGAACATCTTCCAGCACTGCACCGGCTACAGCCCATGATGACCGGCGCCTATCGCTTTCCGGCGATGGAGAGCGTGATCTACGGGCGGCCCTTCACCGAGGCGCTCAAGGAGGAAATCGAGCGCGCCGACGCGCATGCCGTCTTCGTGCTGGCGAGCGGCACGCTCGAGCGCGACACCAACCTGGTCAACCAGCTCCGCGCCGCGCTCGGCAACCGCTTCGCCATAAGAGACTAGCGGCTCGGCACCCGCGGGGCGGCGAGGGTTCGGCCGTCCAGCACCGTGCGGAACTGGTCCTCGATCCTGGCCGTCAAGCCACGCGAATCGGCGTCGTTGCTGATGACGTGCGGCGTCATCAGCATGATGAGCTCGGTGCGTCCGGCGCCATTGGTGTGGCTGCCGAAAAGCGGCCCGATACCCGGCAGGTCGTGGAGGATCGGGATGCCCTGCGAATCGCGGCTGTCGGTCTGCTGGATGAGACCGCCGAGGAGGATCGTCTCGCCGGTCTTGACGCTGACCGTGCTGGTGAGGCGGCGCTGCTGGAAGGTCGGCGAATCGATCGTCGAGGTCGTGGTGTTGACGACGCTGCTGACCGACTGGTTGACGTCCATCGTCACATAGCCGCCCGAATTGACCCGCGGCGTCACCTCGAGCACGACGCCGGTTTCCTTGTAGGTGACGTTGTTAACGATCGAGGGGTTGTTGGTGACGGTGCTGGTCGCCGACTGGGTGATGATCGGCACCACGTCGCCGACTTGCAGCCGCGCGGTCTCGTTGCTCAGCACCAGAAGCCGCGGGGTCGAAATCACCTTGGTCTGGGTCACCTGCGACAGCAAATCGAGGATCGCCTTGGGCGCGAAATTGCCGGCGACCCAGGCCAGGTTGAAGCCCGGCACGACCGGGGCGATCGACGCCACGTTGCTGGTCGTCAGCAGCGATTGGGTCTTGCCCGAATTGATGAAGTACTCGACGCCGTAATTGAGGTTGTCGTTGAGCACGACCTCGGCGACGGTGACTTCGATCAGCACCTGGAGCGGCGGCACGTCGATCCCGGCGAGGACCTGGCGGATCAGCTCGTAATCGCGCGCATTGGCCGAGATCAGCAGCGAATTGTGCGCCTCGTCGGCCTCGATTCGCACGCCGGTCTCCTTTTGCGCCGGCTGCGGCGCCGCGCCGGCTCCGGGCGGCGGTGGAGAGGCCGTGCCCCCCGAGGGCAGCGGCTCGGGCCCCGAGACCGGCTTTACCGGATCGGCCTTGGCCGGGCCCTCGAAGCCGGGCGCGGCGGGCGCCAGCCCATCCGCGGTGGCCGCCGCCGGCGGCTTGAACTTGATGTCGAGATTGGTCAGCAGGCCCTGCAGCTTCTCGCCGATCTGCACCGCCTTGGCGTATTGCAGATTGTAGACATAGACCCGCCGCTCGGTGAGGTCCTGGACCCGGTCGAGGCGGGAAATCCAGCTGCGCGCCTCGTCGAGGTAGCGGCCCGAGCGGGTGATCACCATTACCGCGTTGAGCCGGGCGATCGCCATGAAGCGGATCGAGTCGGTGTCGGCTTCCTTGCGGGTCGCCGTGAAGATGTTGCGCAGCTCTTCGACCATCGCCGCCGGATCGGCATTGCGCAACGGCACCAGCGCCATCGACGTTCCGGAAAGCTGGTCGATGTCGAACACCTTCACGGTGTCCTCGGCGAGCTGCAACTCGCTCGGCGTGCCTTGGATCAGCACCAGATGGCGCTTGTCGTCGGCGGCCACCGGCTGGCCCGCCGGCAGGACCTTCTCCAGCAGATGCTGCATGTCGGTGGCGCCGACGAAGCGCAGCGGGAAGACTTCGGTGTGCTGCCCCAGCGCCTGCGCCGCCGGGCCGGAGCCGAGCGGCGGCGCGGCGGCGTATTTGCCGTCCTTGCCGCGCATCGGCATGACGCGGATGATGCCGTCCGACTGCACCATCGTCGCGCCGCGGCTGTTGAGCACCGCCTCGAGCGTCGATAGCACTTCGGTCCGCGAGATCGGGCGGCTGACGTTGAACGTGACCGGCCCCTGGACCTCGGGATCGATCACGTAATTCAACTTCAGCGTTTCCCCGAGCACCGCGTTGATCACATCGCGAATGTCGGCGCCCGAGAAATTGAGCGTGACGTCGGGCGCCGTGTCGCCGCCCTTCGCGGCCGGGCTCGCGGCGCCTCCCGAGGCAGGCGATTCGCTGCCGTGCACGACAATCGGCTGGATCGAGCTTGCGCCGAGCCGGCTCGACGGCAGGGTCGCGACGGCGCGGCCGGGCACAGGCGTCGACGGCAGCAGCGTCGGCGCGGCACTCGCATTTGCCAGCGGCTCCACGGCGTCAGGCGGGGGCGGCGGGCCCAACCCTAGGGGGCCGTTGCAGGCAGCTACGGCGAAAACCAGCAAAAATACCGGCACGCGCCATCTGCGCCCGGGCTCGCGCGGGCGCTTTTCCTTCTCGCAGGGCCGAAGAAGCCGGCTCATCGCGAGAAAACTACGCTTTAACGTGGAAATCCCCCGGGGGTTAGGTGGACTTAACGTACGTCTCACCGGTAGGATCATCCACGGTGGAGGGGGAGTCAACGGGCGCCGGGATGAAACCATGAAGCGAACCTGCCAAGTTCTGGCTGTCCTGTCGTCGATTGCCTTGGGGGGCGCGGCGGTGGCAGCCGGGCCGCCGCCGGTGACGGCGAGTGAGCTCATCGGAAATACCTTGAGCGCGGTCGCCTTCGTGCCGCGCAAGGCGGGCATGCCGGGCGGCGGCGAACTCGCGCGAATAATGCTGCAAGCCTATCTCGGCGCGGGCGGGCAGGCGCTGGTGCGCGCCTGGGATCCGGCCCGCGATTCCTACACCACGCCGGAAGCGCTGCACTGGAGCCTGTCCGGCTCGACGTTCTGTCTTGATCTGCCGATCAAGGGGGCCAACCCGATATGCGCCGATATCAACATCTGGGGCCCGCGGGTCGGCGGGGTCGGCGCCAAGCCTTACGCGATGCTGGACGGCGATTTGCAGCCCGGCAACACGCTCGGAGCAAGCCGATGATGCGCGCTATCCTTGCCACGATCCTCCTGCTGCTCGTCAGCGCGAATTGGGGCGCGCCGGCACTGGCGCAAGGCGAGCCGGCGCTCGGCATCCATCTCGGAGTGGCGACCTGCAGCGGCAGCAGCTGCCACGGCGCGGCGGAGCGGCCCCGCAACTCCGCCGTCCCCGGCAACGAGTACTTGATCTGGTCGACCAAGGATAAGCACCGCAACGCCTACAACGTCCTGCTCCAGGATCGGGCGCTTCGCATGGCGCACGCCTTGGGCCTGCCCGACGCGGCAAACCAGAAGATGTGCCTCGACTGCCACGCCGACAACGTGCCGGCGAATTTGCGCGGCCGCCAGTTCCAGATTGCCGACGGCGTTCAATGCGAAACCTGCCACGGTGGCGCGTCGCGCTGGCTCGGCAGCCACATCTCCGGCGCGTCGCATGCGCAAAACATCGCCGCCGGGCTCTATCCGACCAACCAGCCGGTCGCCCGGGCCGAAAAATGCCTGAACTGCCATCTCGGCGATTCCGCGCATTACATCGACCATCGGATCTACGGCGCCGGCCACCCGCGCCTCGCCTTCGAGCTCGACACCTTCACCGCAATCGAGCCGGCGCATTTCGTCGTCGACGCCAGCTATATCCAGCGCAAGGGCAAGGTCACCGACATCCAGGTCTGGGCGACGGGCCAGGCGGTCACGCTGGTGCGCCGCATGGACGAGGTGCTCGACCCGAAATACGCGCCGAAGGGCATGTGGCCGGAATTCTCAATGTTCGACTGCCAGTCGTGCCACCACGAATACGGCACCTTTGAGCGTCCGACCGCGACCGGTTTGGGGCCGGGCACGGTCAAGTTCTACGACGCCAACGAGGTCATGCTGAAGGTCGCGGCGAGCCGGGTCGCGCCGGGTGCGGCGAATGCGCTCAGCGCGCACATGATGGCGTTGCACCGGGCGACGCAAAGCGATTGGGGCGCGGTGCAGCGCGAGGCGGTGGGGGTGCGGCAGGCGGCGCAGAGCCTCGTCACCGAATTCTCGCGCCACGACTTCACCGGTGACGATATGCGCGCGATGGCCAACGCGCTGATCGCGCTCGGCGCCGCGGACAACGATTCGGAGTTCTCGCACGACGAGCAGATCACGATGGCGCTCGAAGCCCTGACCACCGGGCTCAAAGCGTCGGGCGACATCGAGGGCCAGCAGGGCGAGACGATCGGCAATGCGATGAGCGCGGTCTATACCGCCTTCACCAGCGACAAGGCGGTGCGGCACGAGGATTTCGTCAAGGCGTTGAAGGAACTACAGCGGACCATGCGGCGATGACGGGCACGATTTGGCGTGCCATCGCCTGCGCCGCTCTGTGCGGCCTGGCGGAGCCGGCGCTCGCGCAGGCTCCCGCTCGGGCTCCGGCTCCGCGTTCAGCTCAGGCCCCGCGTCCAGCTCAGGCCCCAAATCCAGCTCAGGCCCCAAATCCAGCTCAGGCCCCAAATCCAGCTCAGGCCCCAAATCCAGGCGCGGGTGCAAACCAAGCTCCGGTTGCCGATCCCGTCCATGTCGGGGTGCAAAGCTGCGCCGGCAACAACTGCCACGGCGCAACGCATCCGGTCGGCGCCGCGCGCGTGCAACAGAACGAATATTTCATCTGGTCGCAAAAGGACAAGCACTCCAAGGCCTATGCGGTGCTGAGCGATCCGCGCTCGCTGCGCATCGCCAAGAACCTCGGGCTTGCCGACGCCCAACACGCCACGCTCTGTCTCGACTGCCACACCGACAACGTGCCGGTTGACCGGCGCGGCCCGCAATTCCAGCTCTCCGACGGCATCGGCTGCGAAGCCTGCCACGGCGGCGCGTTGCCCTGGCTCGGAACCCACATCCAGGGCGTGACGCACCAGGCCAACCTCGCCGCCGGCATGTACCCGATGGATCAGCCGCTGGCGCGCGCCGAGCGCTGCCTGTCGTGCCATGTTGGCAGCGACAAAAAATTCGTCACCCACAAGATGATGGGCGCGGGCCATCCGCCGATGCCGTTCGAGCTCGACACCTACACTGCGATCGAGCCGGCGCATTTCACCGTCACTCCGAGCTATGTCGAGCGCAAGGGTCGGCCCAACGACATGCAGTTCTGGGCGGTGGGGCAAGCGGTCGACGTGAAGCAGCGGATGGACCTGATCCTCGACCAGAAGCAGGCGCCCAAGGGCGTCGATTTCGAGCTGTCGTTGTTCGATTGCCAGTCGTGCCACCACTCGATGAGCGATCTGCAATGGGAGGCGCGGGCTTCGAGCGGGCTGCCGCCGGGCCGGATCAAGCTCTACGACGCGACCGCGATGATGCTGCGCGTCGCCGCCGAGCGCGTCGCCCCCGATACGGCGAAGGCGTTGCGCGACCATATCCTGGCGCTGCATGCCGCGGCCGGCGACAGCTGGGACGCGGTGAAGCGCGAGGCGAGCGCGGTCCGCGACGCGGCGAACGCGCTGATCCCGCAGTTCGTCGCGCACGAGTTCAACAAGGACGACGCCAGGGCGATGGCCGACGCGGTGATCGCCACCGCGCTCGAAGACCACGATTTCGACTATAGCGGCGCGCAGCAGCAGGTGATGGCGCTCGAATCGATCGTCACGGCGATGAAGAGCCTTGGCTTGGCCGACGAGACGCAGATCTCCGGTCTCAACCAGGCGCTTGACGGCCTCTATGCCGCGGTCGCCGACGACCAGAAATATTCGCCCGACGCCTACGCTGAGGCGCTGAAGGCGTTCAAGGCGAAGCTGTAGGAAGTCATTATCGTCGCGTCTTCCCGCGAGGCCGGGAATGCGCGGCACCCAGCCCTCGTCGCCGAGACGAAATCGCCCAATTCCTATGTGCTATGAAGCCACCGCGGCTTCGAGTCCGCTGCATCCAAGGTTCTGCCATGTTTGCCAGGACACTCGCGACAGGCGTTGTTCTGGCCCTTGCGGCCGGGGCCTTTTTCGGCGCCGGGCCGATGTCTGCCGGCCCGCTAAATCCGTTCGGTCTCCTGCTCCTATTCGTCGCTTTTCTGGTGTGGCGCTATTGGAGGGCGGCGAGGGGAGATTACAGTCCGGCCCTATTCGACGGCTTTACGAGACCGATCGTGGCTCCGGGCAGCATCGATGAGCACTACCGCGGCACCGACAAAAATTCTTCGCGAGACGAGCCGCACCGATAAGCTTTCGCGGGCGGGCGAAGCCCTGAGAGCGGGCCTCTCCCCTAACAGTCACTGCCAGTTCACCACATCCTGGTTCTCGCCGGTGCCGCCCGGCGCGTCGTCGGCGCCCAGGCTATAGAGGTCGAATTCGCCGTGCTCGCCGGGGATGCGGTAATGGTAGGCGTGGCCCCACGGATCGGCCGGCACCGTGGATTGCTTCAGATAGGGCCCCTGCCAGCGTTCGAGCCCGGCTGGCTTCTCGACCAGCGCCTTCAAGCCCTCGGACTGGGTCGGGTAGCGCCCGAGATCGAGGCGGTAGAGGTCGAGCGACGATTCGATGTCGTGGATCTGGACTTTAGCGACATCGGTCTTGGCGCGCCCGAAATAGCGGATGATCGGCGGCGCCACGAGGCCGATCAAAAGACCGAGGATCGCCAGCACGACCAAGAGTTCGATGAGGCTGAACCCGGCTTCGGCTTTTGCTCGGCGGCGCTGGGCGGGGGCGGGCGGCATTGCGCGCGGGAGCTTGCCCGACCTGCGCGGGCGCAGCAATCTTTTGCCGTTGCGGGCGCCAGCCGCTCCCCCTAACTTGGCCGCAAGCCCGCTTCGGCCCGCCGGAGCTTTCGCGATGCAACTGCTCGATTTCCTGATGGCGCGCGGCCGCCTCGACGCGGTGCATCGCGACCGCGTGCTCGCGTTGCGCCGCGAGCGCGGCGAAAGCGAAAGCGTCATCGTCACCCGGCTCGGCATGATCGACGAGCGCGACATGGCGGAATGCCTCGCCGAGTTCCTCGCGATACCGCTCGCCGGCCCCGGCGACTATCCGGCGCTGCCGTGCGGTCCCGCCGGTCTCACCCCTGAATTCATCGCCCGCGCCCAGGCGCTGCCGTTGAAGGAGACCGATGACGGCCTCGTGCTGGCGATGGCCGACCCGACCGACGACTACACGCTGAAGGCGGTGCGCCTCGCGGCCGGCGGCGCGGTGCTGCCGTGGGCCGCGGTGCCGAGCGAATTGAAGGCGGCGCTTGCCCGCATCTACGGCGACGACCCGGCCGGGCGCGGCGCCGGTGCGCCGACCGGGGCGGCGCGCGACGACGTTCGCCGCTTGAGCGACCTCGCCAGCGAGGAGCCGGCGATCCGCTACGTCAACTGGCTGATCGGCCATGCCGCGAGCGAGCGCGCCTCCGACATCCATATCGAGGCGAGCGCCGACCGGGTCGTGCAGCGCGTGCGCGTCGACGGCCTCTTGCGCGACCTCGCGCCGCCGCCGCCCGGGCTGCACGACAACATCGTCAGCCGGTTGAAGGTCATGGCCGGTCTCAACATCGCCGAGAAGCGGCTGCCGCAGGATGGCAGGTTCCGTATCGTCGTCGAGGGCCGCGAGATCGATTTGCGCGTCTCGATCGTCCCGACCCTGCACGGCGAAAGCGTCGTGATGCGGCTGTTGGACCGCGCCCGCGCGCCGCTCGACCTCGCCGAGCTCGGCTACAACCCGGCGCTGCGCGCCCGGCTCGAAACCCTGCTCGCAATGCCGAGCGGCATGCTGCTCGTCACCGGCCCGACCGGCAGCGGCAAATCCTCGACGCTCTACGCGGGCCTCTCCCTGGTCAACACTCGCGAGCGCAAGATCCTGACAATCGAGGATCCGGTCGAATACCAGCTGCCGGGCATCAACCAGATCCCGGTGCGCCCGGCAATCGGCCTCACCTTTGCGAGCTTGTTGCGCTCGCTGCTGCGGCAGGACCCCGACATCATGCTGGTCGGCGAGATCCGCGACCTCGAAACCGCGCGCATCGCGGCGCAGGCGAGCCTCACCGGGCACCTTTTGCTGTCGACCCTGCACACCAACGACGCGGTCGGCACCATCGTCCGGCTGATCGACATGGGGCTGGAGGATTATCTCGTCGCGGCGGTGCTGAAAGGCGTCGTCGCCCAGCGCCTGGTGCGCTGCCTGTGCCCCGCCTGCCGCGAGAAGCATGGCGGCGCCTGGCGCGCGACCGGCTGCGACGAGTGCGCCGGAACCGGTTATCGCGGCCGCACGGCGATCGCCGAATTGTTGACCTTCGACGAGATTTTCGCCCGCCTCGTCGTCGCCCGCGCCGGCGCCGGCGAATTGCGCGAGGCGGCGCTCGCCGGCGGCATGATCGACCTGAAGAGCGACGGGCTCGCCAAGGCCGCCGCCGGCATCACCTCGACGGACGAGGTGCTGCGCGTCATCGGGACCGGGTGAGATGCCGCAATTCCGCTACCGCGCGCTGCGCCCGAGCGGCGGCGAGATCGCCGGCGAGCTGACCGCCGACAATGAGCGCGACGCGGCGCAGCGGCTGCAGGCGATCGGCAACTTCCCGATCGAGATCACGCTGCCGCAGGCCGGGGCGAGCCTCGCGCGGCGCTTTACGTTGAGCCGCGGCGCGGTCTCGGCGCGCGACCGCATTCTCTTCACCCGGCAGCTCGCGACCCTGCTTGCCGCCGGGGTCTCGCTCGACCGCGGGCTGGCGCTGATCGCCGCCGCGCCGGGCGCTAAGCACCGCGCGCGCCTCGCCGCCGAGCTGCTGGCGGCGATCAATCGCGGCGAGAGCCTCTCCGCCGCCTGCCGCGCGCATCCCTCGCTGCCGCCGCATTACGGGATGCTGATCGCCGCCGGCGAGGCGAAAGGCGACATCGCCGGCGGTCTCGCGCGCCTCGCCGACGTGCTCGAACGCGGCCGCGAGACCAACCGCGCCCTGCTCGGCGCGCTGATCTACCCGGCAAGCGTACTGGTCGTCGCCTGCCTGTCGGTGTCGTTCCTGCTGGCTTTTGTCGTTCCGCAATTCGCGACCCTGCTCGAAAGTTTCCGCCGCGAGCCGCCGGCGACGATGCAATTTCTGCTCGCGCTATCCGGCCTGTTTCAGCACGGCGCGCTGCCCCTGGCGCTGGCTGCGCTGGTTCTGGCCCTCTATGTCGTCTACCGGCGGCGCGACGCCGAATTCCGCGCCGCCTTCGACCGGCGGCTGTTGCGGCTGCCGGGTCTCGGCCGGATGCTCGCCAAAAGCGAGGCCGAGCGACTCTCGTTCCTGCTCGGCAATTTGGTCGCCGCCGGAGTGCCGGTGCCCGAGGCCGCCGCGGCGACCGGCGCGGCGATGACCAACGCCGCCTATCGCAGCGGGCTCGCCGCGGCGCAGCGCGCGATCGAGCGCGGCGACCGCCTCAGCGCGGCGCTCGCCGCCGGCGGCCTCTTACCCGAGCTGGCGCTGGAGCTGGTGCGGGTCGGCGAAGAGACCGGCGACCTCGCGACGATGCTGCTCAAGGCCGGGGACATCATGCGGCGCGACATCGAGGCGACGACGACCGAACTCATCGGCCTGGTGACCCCGGTCAGCATCGTGCTGCTCGGCCTGTTGATCGGCGGCATCGCCTACGCGCTGCTCGGCACGGTGATGGAAGTCTATGATTTCGCGACGTGAAGCCAGGCGCGCCCACGAAAAATTCGCCTCCCCGGGCTTGACCCGAGGGTCCACGCCTTTGTCGGCAATCAACAAAGCAGAAGACATGGATGGCCGGATCGAGTCCGGCCAAGGGCGATAAGAGAAGCGATTCTGCCCGAACCGACTTTGCTCTAACGGCGTATCACCACTTCATCGGCTGGCGGCAGACTGAGTACCACAGCCCGAGATTCTGCTGCTTCCACTGCTCGTCCGCGCAATCCTTCTTGAGGACCGCGTCGGAGGACGGGGTCGGACCGGCGGATGCCGCCGCCTGTTCGTCAGCCTTATGGCCGCCGAACCAGCCGCAGCCGGCCAGCGGCAGCGTCACCGCAACAGTAAGAAATATCCGCCTCACCTGGCCCTCCCCAAATTCCCGCCGGCGATAGCTTGCTCTCCGGCTATGGGCGCGCTTCACGGCAAAAATATGTCGGACAACCGTCGCGCGTGCGTTCAGCGTATCTCGCCGATCGGCGGCATGCGCAAGACGCCGGAATCGTCCAACACCGCCTGCGCCGCGCCGGCCAGCGTCCGCACCGCGCCGAGACCGCGTTCGAGGCCAGTGGAATAGCGGTCGTCATCCTCGTCGCGCCCCAGCAGGCGGCCCAGCAGGGTTGCGACGAGGCCGCGCTCCTTCGGGAAGACGACGAGGTCAACGGGCGCGTCGGCGGCCAGATGCGCGGCCTCGCGCGCCAGGCGCAGCGCGACCTCATACCCGCCGAGCGCATCGACGAGACCCTTGTCCTTGGCTTCCGCGCCGGTCCAGACGCGGCCCTTGGCCGCCGCCTCGACCGCGCCGGGATCGAGGTGCCGGCCGGCCGCGACATGCGCCTTGAACCCGGCGTAGATCTGGTCGAGCGACGCGTTGAGCCGCTCGCGCGCCTGTGGCGAAAAATCCTCGGTCGCGCCGAACATGCCGGCATTGGCGCCGCGTTGCGCCGAATCGACGGTGACGCCGATCTTCTTCATCAGGTCGGCGACGACGAGCTTGCCGGCGAGCACCCCGATCGAGCCGGTCAAGGTCGCGGGTTCGGCGACGATCTTGTCGGCGGCCGCGGCGATGTAGTAGCCGCCCGACGCGGCGACGTCGCCCATCGACACGATGACCGGCTTGCCGCGCTCGCGCGCCCGCTGGACCTCGCGCCAGATCGTCTCGGAGGCGGTCGCCGAGCCGCCCGGGCTGTCGATGCGCAAAAGGATCGCGCGTACGTTCTTGTCGCGCGCCGCGGCGTCGAGCGCCTTGGCCATGGCGCGGGCGGTGAAGTCGGTGGCGGACGACAGCCCGCCGGCGCCGCCGCGGGTGATGAGCCCGGTGCCGTAAACCAGCGCGATCTCGCTGCCGCTCGCATGCGGCCGGCCGGCAGCCTTGAGGTAGCGCGACAGCGACACGAACTTGGCGCCGCCCCCGGCCTTGGCCTGCGCCCGGCGCATCGCCTGGTCGCGGTAGCCCATCTGGTCGATGAGCCCGGCGTCGCGCGCCTCGTCCTGCATCAGCGGGCCGCGGTCGACCAGCGCCGCGACCTTTTCGGGGGTCAGGCGGCGCGCTGCGGCGATGCCCCGGTCGACCTGATCCGACACCGAGGAGAGAATGCCCTCCATTTCCTCGCGCTGCGGCGCGGTCATCTGGGTTTCGGTAAGGCTGTTGGTCGCGGTCTTGAATTCCTCGCGGTGCTCGAAATCGGGCAGTATCCCGAGCTTGTCGAGCGCGCCGCGCAGGAACGGCGTCTCGCTGCGCAAGCCGGTGAGGCCGACCTCGCCCAAAGGCTGCAGCCAGATTTCCTCGCAGGCGGTGGCGAGGTAATAGGGCCGCGTGCCGGGGCCGCCCTCGCCGAAAGTATCGGCGTAGGCGACCGCGAATTTGCCCTTGGCGCGGAACGCGGCGATCGCGTCGCGCACCTGCTGGGTCTTGGCGAGCCCCATCGAATCGTCGCCGAGCTCGATGTAGAGGCTCTCGACCCGCGAATCCCCGCCCGCGCGGTCGAGCGCATCGACAAAATCGCGCAGCGTCGTTTTTTCATTGAACAAGAGGCGCGACAACGGCTCGGAATCGGGGCCGTCGGCGAGGCCGCCGGTCAAATCGGCGGTCAGCACGATGGCATCGGGCAGGTGCTTCGCCTTCTCGGCGTAGCGCACCGCCACCACCGCGACCCCGACGATCGCGAGTAACCCGACTATGGCGACGACGCCGATCACGACGAAGAGCCCGATAAAAAAGCGGCGCATCTGTATTCCGATCTGCGGTGCGGTTAGCGCCTTTTACCGCAATCCGCGCAGCGCGACAGCGGCGCCGTGCCCGGCGGCTGTGGCAACCGATGCTTGCGGCCATGCGCCATGCCGCCGCATGATCAGGCCGCACCGCGAGAAGGAATCGCCATGGCCGATCTCGCCTTTGCCTCAGCCGCCGAGCTTGCCGTCCTCGTCGCCGACAAGGGGATTTCGCCAGTCGAGCTGGTTGAGGATGCGCTCGCCCGCATCGAGCGCTCGCAGCCGACGATCAACGCCTTCATCACGGTCTGCGCCGAAGAGGCGCGCGCCGCCGCCTGGGAGGCCGAGGCGGCGGTCATGCTCGGCGACAAACTGCCGCCGCTGCATGGCGTGCCCTTCGCGGTCAAGGATTTGGTCAATACCGCCGGGGTGCGCACCACGTTCGGCTCGGTCGCCCTCGCCGACAATGTGCCGGCGGCGGATTCGCCGTCGGTTGCGCGACTGAAGGCAGCCGGGGCGATCCTCGTCGGCAAGACCACGACCCCGGAATTCGGCCACAAATGCTTTACCGAGGCGCCGCTCTTCGGGCGCACCGCCAATCCCTGGGACCTGACCCGCACCAGCGGCGGGTCGAGCGGCGGCGCGGCCGCGGCGGTGGCCGCGGGTCTCGTGCCGATCGGCATCGGCACCGACGGCGGCGGGTCGAGCCGCATTCCGGCGGCGTGCTGCGGCGTCGTCGGCTTCAAGCAGACGCTGGGCCTGGTGCCGCACGATTCGACGCCGGACGGGTTCGGCAACCAGTCGCACATCACGCCGATGACCCGCACCGTGATGGACGCCGCCTTGATGCTGGCGGCGATGGCCGGCCCCGACCCTTGCGACCCCCATTCGCTCGGCCTTGCGACCCCGGATTTTGCCGCCGCGGCGCGGCCGGAGGGCGGCCTTGCCGGCGTGCGCATCGCCTGGCGCCCCTATCTCGGCAACGACAAGCTGTCGGCCGAGGTGCGCGCGGCCTGCGAGGCGGCGCTCAAGGCCTTCGAAGAGCTCGGCGCCATCGTCGAACCGCTCGAGGACGATTTCCGCACGACCGAGCCGATCTGGCTGGTGCTGACGCAATCGTTCTGGAACGCGCGTTTTCGCCGCTATGTCGGACAATACGGCAACCGGATGAGCGAGACGCTGATCCGCCAGATGGACACCGGCGCCGCGCACAGCGCCGTCGCGCTGCAGGACGCGATGTTCGAGCGCACGCGGGTGTTTCGCGAGATCGAAGGGTGGTTCGCCACCCACGATCTGGTGGCGACGCCGACCCTGTCGCGCACCGCGCTGGCGATCGACCACGATTTCTTCGCGCCGATCGAGATCGACGGCGCGCTCAGCGGCACCGTGCGGCAGTCCTGGTATCCTTACACGCTGCCGTTCAACCTGTCGGGCAATCCGGCGGTGACGCTGCCCTGCGGGTTTGCCGCCGACGGGCTGCCGATCGGCTTGCAACTCATCGGCCCGCATCTCGGCGATGCGCGGCTTCTGCGCGCGGCGGCGCTTTTCGAAGCCGCGCGGCCCTGGCGCGACAAGCGGCCGGAGACGGGCTTGGCTTAAAGTTCCTCTCATCCGGAGCCCCGCATCTCCTTGAGATCATTCGCGGGCGCGAAGCCGGTCTCGACGCCGGCGATTGCGCGATTCCAAAAGCAGGGGAACGGTCCTATGCTTCACAACCGTCCTTTAAGGGAGGCATGACATGGCCAACGACGTATCGCCCATCGGCACTCAGACCCGGATGAAGCCGGTCCATTCGAGCGCCAAGGCGCCGGTGATGACCCCGGGCCGGCGCGATTTCTTTAGCTATCGCGACCTCGGCGTCAAGGACGGCAGCGCCGGCAAGATGCGCGCCCAGTTGATGAAGGCAAGAACCGGAATGACCGAGCCGACCGGCTGGCACTACCACACCTGCGAGAGCCAGTTCGTCTATTGCCTCAAGGGCTGGGTCGATCTCGAGTTCGAGGGTTCGCCGACCGCGCGCCTGGAGGCCGGCGACTCGATGTTCATCCCCGGCGGCTGCGTCCATAACGAATTGCGCACCTCGGACGATGTCGAAATCCTCGAAGTCTCGACCCCGGGCGAACTCGGCACCGTGCCGGTCGACGCGCCTGCGCGCTGATTTCTCCACGTCCGCGGCGCCGGCCGCGAATTCGCCGATCGCCGCGTTAGCACCGTGCCGGTCGTCCCGCTGTCCAAGGCCCTTCCCGCGGCATCGCTCGCGAGCCTGGGACCTTCGGCCGCGCCCGCGAGTTTACCTTGGTTAGAAAGCCGTTCTGCAGGCGGCTTAAAAGTACGGTACCGGGAGAAGGCCCCATGTCCAAGGCAGCAGATCGCGCGGCGCGGCGACACGTGCGCGAGAAGACCACGATCGACCGCCTCGTCAAGAGCATGCGCGGGCCTGCCGTCCCTGCCGGCGGCGAAGCCAAGGAAAGCCCGACGACGACGACCGGGCTCTCCGTTGAGGATCAAATCCGCAAGAAATGGGGTCCCGAGAAAGGCGGCTTGCCGAATTTTTGGCGAGATCCGCCGGCGTTTCTCCAAGCCCCGCCGCGCCTGCCGGGCCGCGCTCGCGGCCGGTAGCGCGCGGCGCGCCGCGTCATCCAAACAAGCTGGCCACCGCCGCGTTCGCGAAGGTGTCGGCGATGCTGGCGACGGCGGCGAGCAGGCCCGTTCCAAACATTAGAACAAAAAATGCCTTGCGCAGGTAAGACGGCGACAGGCGCAGGATAGTTGCAGCAAGAAGAATGGCCGCACAGGCAATGATTTGATTATGGCTGTATGACATCGCTTGCTCGAAACGCTACGACCACCAATCGGATTTTATTAAATAGGCCGCTTCTAAACAATTGATGAACACCGAGACAAAGCAACTTGCCCAGCGCGCCTTGACGACCCCGGCCTTGACGAAGGGCACTGTCGCGGTGCCCTTCGGCCGTCAACGCAATCCGGCTACATCCACTGGGCGATCAGCGCGACCACGCCGCCGAGCACGATAAAGCTGGCGGCCCCGCCAAATAACGACTCGGCAAGCTCGCGCGAAATGACGAACGGCCGCCATCGCGGCGGCCCCTCCGCCGAACACCAAAGAATAGCAAAGGACAGCGCGATGCAGATGAACGCGATGCCGTAATTCGCGATCGCCGACAGCGCGACGAAAGGCTTGATGTCGAGCCCCGCGAGTCCGCCGCCGATGAAGCCAAGGCCGGACGCCAAGGCGAAGCACAAGGCGGTGTGGCTGAGCAGCGCGCGCAGTTCCGAATCTTGATATGTGTCACTCATCGGCGTGGCCTCGTCGGGTTTGAATGGCGACCGTTCGAGAAATCCTCCAGCAGAGGATAGAGCGAGACAGTTACCGAAGTTCTAACGGGCGGCGTGGTCTGGCGCCGCTGCCGGCTTCGGAGGGGAACGCGCATCCGCGGTCGCAAACCCTATCGGGCGGCAGGGCCATTATTGGCGGTGACCGGACCCTCAGTTGCCGGCAGGTCTTTCGAACGAGGGACGAGAAACCAGGTCTGCAGCGGCCCAAGCCCCTTGATCTCGACGTTGCCGCGGCTTTCGAATGCGAACAGAGCCGGCGACATTGCATCGTGCGCGTCGGACGAAACCTGGATGCGCTCGACCTCGCCGCTCGATTCCAACCGCGCCGCCAGGTTCACCGCGTCGCCCCACACATCGTAGGAAAATTTATGGCTGCCGATGATGCCCGCCATCACCGGGCCGGACGCCATGCCGATCCGCATCCGGATCGAAATTCCGAGCTGGGCGGCGACCTCGTTCTTGGCCTCGAACATCTCCAGCCCCATCCGGGCCAGCCGATCGGCATGGTCGGCGACCGGTTCCGGTACACCGCACACCGCCATGTAGGCGTCGCCGATCGTCTTGATCTTCTCGACTTGGTATTTCCCGGCGAGCGCGTCGAAGCGGCGCATCAGCTCGTTCAGCATCGTCACCGTCCGCGCCGCGCCGAGCTCCTTCGACAGCGGCATGAAACTCTGGATGTCGGAGAACAGGATCGAGGCATTGTCGAACGCCTCGGCGATCGGCTCTTCCGGGTGTTCGCGCAGCCGGGCGACGATCGTCGCCGGCAGGATATTGTGGAGCAGCGCCTCGGTCGCGGCCTCGGCGCGCTCGGTCAGGCGGAACGAATAGTAGGTGAGGGCCGCGATCAGGATGAAGACATTGGCGGACGAGGATACATAGAGCTGGGTGACGAAACCCGGCGGGACCGCTAGCGCGCCTGCCGGAAACAGGAACCACGCCGTGAGGTGCGAGGCAAAGAGGGCGACGACGACAAATACCCCCAGCCTCGGGCGCGAGCCGCCAAAGACGACAAACGCGGCGGCG
>Ga0075522_10001196_pt1 | contig 19687 bp, 20 predicted proteins | sample NGEPerA_FD_74796 | JGI IMG/M metagenome (GOLD analysis project Ga0075522, IMG submission 74796) | Arctic peat soil microbial communities from the Barrow Environmental Observatory site, Barrow, Alaska, USA - NGEE PermafrostL2-A | ecosystem: Environmental > Terrestrial > Soil > Wetlands > Peat ...
CTGTTATGAGCCAACGCGCATCACGCAGGAGGGCCAACTGAACGCCTGTTCAAAAGCGGATTTGCGCCCTGGCCCAAATACCAGCCGAAAACGGGTTGGCGCCATGCCAAAAAATGCGCAAACTTTTCATTCACATGCGGGCAATTTATTTTGATTATGAAAAACACTAACGAGATACGGCCATTCAAGTCGCGACCGCGCTTTTCAGGGCTTGTTCGGATTCGGTTCTCGCCCCGCCAGCACAATACGCAAGCAGTAAATGCCAATGAGCAAGTAGCCCCTCCCCGTCCAACTGGGTCAGACTTAACCCGATGAAAATTACGAACCAGCTCATTTCAATCAGGGCAGGACAATGTTCGGGAATACTTCTGACATTGCTGGCCTCGGTCATTCTGGTGGGGTCTATTGCCTTTGTCTTCGCGGACGGCACGAATGCGCCAACCGCTCAAGTCAGCGACGCCAAACTGGCTAAAAAACCTGAGAAAAAAAAGCTTACTGGCGCCGAGTTGTATCAGGTCAATTGCAACCGATGCCACGCGGAGCGGTATCCCACGGAATTTACTTCGGCCCAATGGAAGACGCTCGTAACCCACATGCGCGTGCGGGCCAATATTCCAGCGGCCCAAGCCAGGGAAATCCTAAAGTACCTTCAGGAAGATAGTGGAAACTAGACAACCAAGGAACCCACCAATGAAAATCCCTTCCCCTATTCTTGGCGCTTTCGCCGCCGTATGCATGCTGGGCGCTGCTCTGCCAAACCCGGCGTCCGCACAAGTCAGCACCGACGATTTCAATGCGCTTAAGAAAATGGTCGAACAATTGAACGACAAAGTCCAGAAACTCGAGCAGACCCACGAGCAGGATCAAAAGGCGCACGAGCAAGACCAACAAGTCATACAGCAACTGCAGCAACAAGCGGTGGAAACCAAAGCTGCCGTGACTAACGCGCAACAGACAGCCGACAACGCGGCCAAGGCCCAATCGGCCTCTCCCGCCCCCAGCGTGTCTGAAGGACCGATGCACAACTTCACCATGGTAGGTGATGCTGAGGCTCAATTTGGAAAAACCGCCGGACAACATGGAACCTTTGCCTTAGCTGATTTCGCGCCAATATTTCTGTTCCGAGGAAGCGACAACGTGTTGTTCGAGGCGGGGTTCGACGTTACGTTGGGGAATAACTCCGATATAAACGGCAACCGCGCACCGGGCAGTTCAACCTCGGTGAGCATGAGTTTCGGTCAGTTGGATTACTTGGTCAACGACTACGTCACGCTCGTGGCCGGGGACATCCTGTTGCCGCTCGGCACGTATAGTGAACGAGGGGCAGGCTGGCTCAACAAGATACCAGACAACCCGTTGGTGCGTGATAATCTCTTGCCCGGAAGCGGTGTGGGCGCGCAATTGCGCGGCGCGGTCCCAATCGGAGAGTCTGGAATGATGGCAACTTATTCCATCTATGGCGTCAATGGACCTTCCTCTGGGGCGAGCAACTCCCTTGCGAACGCCAGCGCGCTGGATTTCGGCGGGAATGTCGGCGATACGCAAAATTGGCATGCCAAGCCCAGCGGCGGTGGCCGCCTCGCTATATTCATCCCCTATCCATCGAAACCTCACTATGATTTCGAACTTGGTTTGTCAGGGCAGACTGGCACCTGGAGTGACTCCGGGGACCATCAATGCGGCATTTTTGACGAAATTTCCTACGGTCTGCAGGCTCATGACAATGTGATTGTTGGCAATGGATATGCGGCGACTGCCGGAGGCTGGGGCGCGCGGGCCGGTATATCGCTTTCCAGCAGCCCCGGAAGCGTGATCGAGCGGAACCTGATTGCCGGAAACCGGGAAGGCTTCAATTTTCGCGAGCAGACACGCACCACGCCACGGATCGGCGGGAAGGCGGAGCAACCGGTCTGGAATCATGATGAAACCATCCGCCGGAACATTATCGCTTTTAACCGTGATGCCCAGATCTGGGGCTGGTTCGACATGAAGGACGGCCGGCATTGGCCAGCCATAGGCAAGGAAAAGACGGAGGGCCTCACTTTGGAAAAGTTGCGGTTAAGCTTTATGGAAAACGTTTATTTTGCCGGGCCAGGACAGGGTTGGGTCGAGTGGGGTGTAAATTGGGGTCGGCACAAGAGCTACTCGACCCTGAAGGATTTTCAAACTGACCTTGGCATAGACCAAGGCAGCCGCGTGTTGGACCCGGCTTTCGCCGACCTGAACGCGCTGGATTGCCGTCTCACACCCGAGAAAATGATAACGTTGAGACAGATCTATCCCAAGGAGCCGGTGCCCGGAGTGATTTTGGGCGAGCAGCCGTAACGCTGCGAACTCAATTCTAGTTTTTCACCCCCCGCGGGTGAATCTAGGTCTTCCGGTGCGATTTGTTGTCGTGCTTCCAGTGATGCGCGCTTCCTGGCGGGTATAAATATTCCGCTCGGTGCGGCTAGCGAGAACTTCTTCGCGGGTTCATATTTCATTTTGGCGCACCATCGGCACGAAATCTGCCCGGCCGCAGCACCGTTCCGGATGCGAGCGTGGAATTTTCCCCACGCCCAGGTCACTCACACCGCACAGAATTTGCCATCTCGATTCGCTGGGTTTCTTTGTTCTCCTCAGTCTTGACGGGTGTCCAGGCGGCTTTGAGATTGGCTTCAGTGAGCACTTGGCCACCGAAGATTGCCTCATTCCATCGGAGGAAATCATCGTAGGATTGGCCAGAAACCTTTTCAATGATTGGGCCGCATTGTCTTCCCGAGTAAAATCAGCGTCTTAAAATCGGCAACGGAGGCATTTCTTTCTCATGCAGCGCATGATCGCTGGGCAGCGATTCGCCGGACCACAACCGTTGTGAGGTCCATCGCGCCGCGGGCGCGGTCCACAACGAGTCATGTGGGGACAATCCCAGCGGCAACAGTCCCACCGTGCAAAGATAAAGACTGCCAGTCGAGATGTAAGATTCACCAATAAGCAATTGCTGGCCACAGAATCCGACACGCAACCAACCCTGCGGGTCGAACGTGCCGGGCGCTTCAATCATCCGACGGATCACGGCAGTCAGCGCGCAACGCCCCTGCGCCGGCTTCACTGAGTCTGGCAACTGACGTTTCAACGCCATCTGCGCCAGCCCATGAAACGCGCCGAAGCGATAAGCCAGCGAACGTCCCACGGCTGGAAACGTGCCGTCAGGGGCAATCAGCCGCTCTTGAATTTGAGCGTAGCGCCGCGCGCGCTCCAACACCATGTCATAAGCCGGCGCGAATCTGTCGTCCCGTCGCTTCAGGACCTCGAGAATATCCACCAGAGCCGGGTGAATGACGAAACTGTTGTAGTGATCGAAGTGGAACTGAGGCCCATCGCCATAAACGCCGTCGCCCAGATACCATTTGAGCATGCGCCGGAGACTGTCTTCGAGCCGTTCTTCGATGGTCGGCTCTCCGCATTCGCACAGCACTGCCTCAACGAGTGCGGCGAAGAGCGTCCAGTTGTTGTTCGCTGGCTTGATCACGCGCGAAGACTTCAGTGCTTCCAGCACCTGCCGTCGCACCCGCTGATCCAGTGACGACCAAAGGACGCCGGGTGATCGCAAGATGGCTTGCGCAAGAAAGCCAGAGTCCACCAATGGTTGGCTGCCTTGGTTGAAGTTCAAAAAGTCTGGCGAAGCCGGGTCAGTGGCAACATCCATACAGGTCCGGGCGAGTTCGACGAATCTCTGTCGCAGAGTCGCCTCGTCGCCCGTAAGATTGGGCGCCTCCAGCCAGGGAGCGACTCCGGCGAGCGTCCGCGCAAACGCTTCGAGGTGGGTGCAGAGGCGCCGACCAGCCACATCGCCGTTGGTGTCCACGGGCATCCGATTGCGCAATTGCCGCTTCGCCAGGCTGCTTAACACTGGAGTGGCCACTCGTTCGACCACTCCGATCCAGTAGGCACGGTCATCAGAGCCAGAACTGATTTTGGGCTGTGGTCCGGGCGATGATACCTCCTGGTTTTGCGCGGCATTCAAACTTGTCGCACCCAGCGCGCTCGCCGCGGCCAGCGTTTTCAAGAATGATCTCCGATTGCGCATGGTGCGATTACACACAGACCTGGCGGCAAAATCAAACTGATCTCTGCGGCTTGACGCCGGCAAAAATCTCATCCAGTCCGAAGAGGTTCCTGCTAATGAGTCGTTCCAACGATCCTCTCGAATTCGTTGTCAGCGAATGCCTGGAGGGTCTCGGTGCGGACGCTTCCCAATGCAGCAAGTTCCGTGAGCCAATGGAGCGCTTTGGTTGCGTCGTCCGCGTTCAGGATGAGGACTCCGTCGTAACGGCCCATCGTCCAATACTGACCTTCGATTTTGACGCCGGCCTTTTCCGCGAGTTTATCGAAGGCGTGCGCGCGGGTGGTTGATTTTTTTATGTTTTTAGCGCCTTGTTCTGTAAACTTGAGGAGTGCGATATATCGAGCCATAATTGTCCTGTCTTTTGTTTGTTTTTGTTTCATTACCAATTTGCTGGCGGATTTAACTTACTCGCCTGCCATCAGTCCGCAAGTTTCGCGAACTGACCTGCGCCATAACGCCCTCGTCTGCCAAATGATTTCGATCAAACCCGGCGCGGCGTGATGAGAACCTCTCTGCCGTACTGTCCGAAAATTCGCGCATTGTAAGGAGTGGCTGAAAGCGCGGCCGGTTTAGCCTGGGTTCCAGGATGCTGCCAGGCCGCCGGATAAAGCACTGGCGCCGCCACATGCGCCATCACAGTATGCAGAGGTGAATCAACTTCAATTCTTTGGAATATGCATGTGCGTGAATTACCGGACACTACGGGTAATGGAGTCAGGTTCCCGATACGCGCCGCGCAAAGCTGGTCGATGGAAAGTCCTCCCACGCTAATGTCCTTGCCAACAGTTTTTCGCACGGCAAGCCCGTCAGAAAATTTGCCGTTTTCGCGTAATGGCCGTCCCCCTGGTGGCTGTTTTGTTTATCCAGCCCAGAAAAAATCAGGACGTTGTCGCGATGGTTCGCGAGCGGTTCGAGAGAGAATGGAAGTTCAAAGTCAGTTCCAGCATTTTGCGGAAACCAATTCTTCACGTACACGCCGTTGGGAAAATAAATGCAGGCCATACGCACCGGCGCCTGTACATGGCTGGCGGCTTTGGTTGAGGCCGGGGCGTCGGGCGCGGCGAGCGTCTGGAGTGTTCCCATCGCATCCAGGAGCGGCAGCCCTAACATCGCGCCCGCGCCTTTGAGGAACGACCGCCGCGCCATGCGCCAATTGCGTTTCAGGATGGCCGGAGCCTCGGGAAGCGGGTTTGCCAGGGGAAGTTGTAAAGTGTCCATGTTGGTTTAGGTCAATTTTCCTTTGGATAAAACCGGTGTTGAAATGGATAACTCATCGCGATTTTCTCAATCAGCACTGTAGCGCGCCATTCAATTCATTCCGCCAACGGCCGAGCGCGTCGAAATTCTCCATGCTGAAGCCAAGCGGATCCATCTTGTCGTGGCAGGTCGCGCATTCTGCTTTGGTGCGATGGGCTTCGAGTTGTTTGCGCAGGGAAAGACCGCCTGGTTTTTACCACTCGAAAGGACGGTCACGGCTTTGGCCTGCATAGCGGCGCCCTGGCCGCCAAAGAATTGGGCGGGGCGCTCACAGTCTACAGCGAAGGCCCGGGTCTTGGAGCCACTTTTACTCTGGAACTGCCCTGCCAGCCTCCCGGCAAAAATAAAACTAAAATCGCTCAAAGCGGGCTGAGGGACACCGCTGCCACTCCCTAAACAATCAAATGCCCAACGACTTCAACCGGCGAATCCTGGTCATTGACGACAATCGAGCAATCCACGAGGATTTCCGAAAGATTCTCTCGGCCGCGGCCGATGGCAGGTCCTATACAGAGACGAGTGTCGATCTTTTTTGCGATAGTCCGGAGAAACACAGGTTCGCCGGGTTCGATCTCGACTCCGCCTCTCAAGGTCCGGAAGGCTTGGAGATGGTAAAACAAGCTCTTTCAGTCGGCAGACCGTATGGCGTAGCCTTCATCGATGTCCGTATGCCGCCTGGCTGGGATGGCGTGGAAACCACCGCGAAAATCTGGGAAATTGATCCCGATCTGCACATGGTCATTTGTACCGCTTATTCGGACTATGGCTGGGACGACATCACCCACAAACTTGGCCAGACTGACCGTTTGCTCATACGCGATGTGGGTCAGCTTGCGCGCCTCACACAATAAACCTTGCATGAAAACCAAAGCCGGCAGCTTATTATTGGACAGCGAGGGGGCGTGGGGCAGCGCGGCGGCCAGCGTATTGATCCAGCCCGAGGGATGCAGCCAGCCCCAGAACGTGGCACTCCCAGCATGGGGGCTGAGCCGTTGATCGGTGAACGCGACTGCTATTGCCTTCCCACCGCATTTAAAGTTAAATTCCCCAGCCACCGTTTGGTGAACCGGGCGTGTGCCCGACGATTGTGTTGTTTTCATCTACCACCAGTCAGTTCCTCATCGGTGGCCTTTGTCCAACTGAATCGTTCCGGCTAAGGACTTGCACTTGCTTGAGACTTGCTCGGGCCTGACACTCGCTCTTGCTGCGGAAGGATATGAATACCGGTCCGTTGGCACCTTTCGAGAATTTTGAGACGACCAATGAATCGCAAGAAACAGTTTAAGAAAAATCTGACGATGATGGTTTTAAGCGCCATCCTGTTAACGCTGGCTGGCTTTCAGTCGCGCGCCCAGCCAGTTCTGCCGGTAAATTTGCAATGCGAATATCGTTTCAATCCGCTGGGCATTGACGTTGTGTGCCCGCGTTTGATCTGGCAGGTGCAATCGGACGAACGCAATCAAGTGCAGACTGCGTATCAAATTCTGGCTGCGAGCAGCAAAGAACTTCTCTTGCATGATAATGGGGACTTATGGAACAGCGGCAGGGTCTTGAGCGAAGAAAGCGTCAATATTGCTTATTCGGGCAAGGCCCTGGGGTCAGGCACGCAATGTTTCTGGAAAGTCAGGGTTTGGGACAAGGATGGCCGCGCATCGGTGTGGAGCAACCCGGCGACGTGGAGCATGGGACTGCTTGAAGAAAGCGATTGGCAGGGAAAATGGATCGGATTGGACCAAGTCGAAAGGGTGGATCCACTCGCCGGCGCGAAATGGATTTGGTTTCCAGAGGGAAATCCCGCAGTCAGCGCGCCGGTAGGCACTCGTTATTTCCGCCGCGTCTTTGAATTGCCGGCCAATCAAGGCATTCGCGAGGCGACCATCGCAATGACAGCGGACAATGAGTTTCGTCTATTTGTCAACGGTCGGGAAGCGGGCAGCGGCGACAATTGGAGAACGCCCGGAAAAATTATCCTGGGTCCTTTATTGAAGCCGGGGAAAAATATTTTGGCGGTGCAGTCGCGCAATCTTGGGGACGGGCCGACTTCCGCGGGATTGATCGCCCGGATGAATATTGTTTTTGAACGAGCAGGTTCCTTGACGCTGGATACTGACGGGAACTGGAAGTCGGCAACGAATGCAGAAGACGGATGGAACGCTTTAGCGTATGACGACACCGCCTGGGTAATGGCCAAACCGCTGGGAGAATATGGAATGCAGCCTTGGGGAAGTATTGGAAACGAAGACCGGCGATTGCCAGCGCGCTACTTGAGGCGTGAATTTACCGTGGAGAAAAAGGTGCGGCGAGCTACGGCGTATGTCTGCGGACTTGGGCTTTTTGAGTTATACCTGAATGGCCAGAAAATGAGCGATGACGTGCTCTCACCCGCTCTCTCTGAATATAACAAGCGCGCATTTTACTTGACCTTTGACGCGACGGATCAGTTCAAGCAAGGCGATAACGCCATCGGCGTCATTCTTGGGAATGGCCGTTATTTTGCCCCGCGCCTGAGTGATCCGATTGCCACGCAAACGTTGGGGTATCCGAAACTGCGGTTGCAACTGAACGTTGAGTACAACGACGGCACGTCGGCGCACATTGTCAGCGACGAAAATTGGAAGCTGACTGCCAACGGCCCGATTGGCGCAAACAACGAGTATGACGGCGAGGAATATGATGCGCGGAGGGAAATGCCCGGCTGGAGCCAGCCAAAATATGATGATTCCACCTGGCGGCGGGTGCAGTTGGTCAAGCCGGCTTCACCGGTCTTATCAGCGCAAATCGGCGAACCGATCCGCGTCATGGAAACGCTGCTTCCCATTGCAATCACGAACCCGAAGCTCGGCGTATATGTATTTGACTTGGGACAAAACATGGCGGGCTGGTGCCGGTTGAAAGTCAGCGGGCCTCGGAACACCGTCGTAAAACTTCGCCATGCCGAAGTGCTCAAGCCGGATGGCATGATCTATACCGATAATCTCCGCACCGCCAAAGCCGAGGACATTTATACGCTGAAGGGGCAGGGGGTCGAAACTTATGAGCCGCGGTTCACCTATCACGGTTTTCGCTATGTGGAGGTCACGGGTTTTCCCGGCCAGCCAACACTGAGCGCCATCGACGGTCGGCTGGTCTATGATGCCGTGCCGACTGTGGGGCACTTTTCCTGTTCCAATCCTTTGCTCAATCAGATTTCCCATAACATTTATTGGACCGAGCGCGATAACTACCGCAGCATGCCCACGGATCTTCCCCGCGACGAACGCCAAGGCTGGATGGGCGACCGGCAGGAAGTGTCAAAAGGCGAAACTTATTTGTTTAATGTTGCGCCGTTGTATGCTCAGTGGCTGACTGATATTCAGGACGATCAACATTCCAACGGCAGCGTGCCTGACGTGTCTCCGGCCTATTGGTCCCTCTACCAGGATGGGGTCGTCTGGGCCAGCTCATACATCATCATTCCCCACATGCTTTACGATCAATACGGCGATCTGGGAATTCTTCAACAGCACTACGTCTCGATGAAAAAATGGACCGATCACATGACGTCATTTCTGGAGAACGACATCATGCCGCGAAACACTTATGGGGACTGGTGTTTTCCACCCAAATCGTTGACGGAGATGAGGGTGATTAATTCCAAAGACCCAAAGTTGACCACCAGCGGTATCTTAATGAGCACGGCAGTTTTCTATCATGATCTCTGCCTGATGGCGCGGTCGGCGCGGTTGCTGACCAAGACTGGGGACGCCGAACATTTCGAAATGCTTGCAGATCGGGTAAAAGTTGCGTTCAACCGTCGCTTCTACAATTCCGATGCAGGCTATTACGACAACGGCACGCAGACATCCTGCTTGCTGCCGCTGGCGTTTGGACTGATGCCGGATGAATTTAAAACGAACGTGTTTGCCCATCTGGTCGAGAAAATCACCGTGGAGAGCAGCAATCATTTAGGAACCGGATTGATAGGCGGGCATTATTTGATGCGCGTGTTGTCGGATAATGGCCGGCCAGACCTCGCCTACACCATTGCGACGCAGACGACCTATCCCAGTTGGGGTTACATGATTTCGAAAGGGGCCACCACGATGTGGGAGTTGTGGAATGGCGACACCGCCGATTCCGGGATGAATTCCCGCAACATCGTCATGCTTATTGGCGATCTCAACATCTGGTTGCACGAGTATGTCGCAGGCATTCGCCCCGACCCTGCAGCTCCAGGTTTCAAAAAGATTATCGTTAAGCCAGAAGCCGGCGGCGCACTCACCTGGGCCAAAGGCGATTATGATTCCATTCGTGGACGTATCATCAGCGAATGGCACCAATCCGCCGGGCATTTTGATTTGCGGGTCACTATTCCGGCAAATACAACGGCCACCGTTTACCTGCCGGCCAAAGATATTAATTCCATCACCGAAAGCGGGAATGCGGTAGCGGAGGCCGAGGGGGTGAAATTTCTGCGGCAAGAAAAGGACAGCGTCGTTCTCCAAATTGTCTCTGGAAAGTACCACTTTGCTGCCGAAAACAAGTAAGCTACCGCCGACTTGCTGCGCGAACTTCGACATCAGATAGGACCATGACACTGCCAGTGCTTCGGCCTGCTTCATCCTGTACTACCAAAAAACTCAGTCGAGGCAATCAGGAGGATTGAGCTACAGGGACTTTTGAAGGATTCTCTTCTGCGTGACAACTCAACTCCAATTCTTTCTTGTCGCCGCCGCCGGCTGGATGAATCGACACCAGCAGGTCGTGATTGAATACCTCCAGGAAGAAAATCGCGTTTTCCTCGAACAACTCGGTGGCAAATCCAGACGCTTCACGTAGGCCCAACGTATTCGGCTTGCGCGCAAAGCCAAGCTTGTCGGACGACGCCGCCTTGGGCAACTGGCCACGCTCGTCACTTCCGACACTCTCCTCCGTTGGTTTCGTGTCCTGGTCGCCAAGAAGTGGACCTTTGTCAGGACAAACCCTGTATGGTGCGCAAATTCATCCGGAGAGAAAGGTGGGCGGTTAGCGCCGGCGCAGTCGGCGGCACTTCCCGATTGTGACGGAAATGTATCTGGTTGTTTTCCTGACTCAGCTCCGCGCGGTTTAGATAGATAACATGGCAAAATGGGCGGCCCTTAGTACAGTGTCCCAGGCCGGCAACGCATCCAACTCGATGCCATTAGGCCGCCTTCTGGATTGAGTAATGATTCAAGAGGCCACCCAGAGCCCCTTCGCGCCGGATTTCCGCATGGAGCGCCGGTTCTGCGGGGTAATCAAAGGCCAGTGGAATAACATTACCGATTCCTTGGTGCGGGCGGCGGGCGTTGTGATACTCCTCGATGACGGTCAGCGTGCGGCGCAGATGGGACTCACCCAGCAGAATCAGATCATCGAGCGTCGCACGGATTTCCCGTACGTGACGCTCGGCAAAAGCATTGCACTGCGGCGAATGAGGAGGCGTCTTGAGAATGCGGAGCTCGTCGGTTTTCAGCACTCCGTCCAAGGCGATTAAGCTGGTGTCTCGGTCATGGACCAGATACCGACACGGTAGTTTCCAATCCGCGACGACCATGGAGAAGTTCAGGGCCTGTTGCGCCATCCAGGCGGCGCGCGGTTGCGGCGTGCAGCCTGCCATCCACACTCGCCGACTGCCCAGATGCAAAAAGAACAGAACGTAAATGGTCACCAATCCGCCCATCGTCCAAACCTCTTCGGTAAAGAAGTCCGTCGCCCAGGTGACCTCCAAGTGCGCCTGAATGAATTGCTTCCACGACAGTCCCTTGCGACCGGGAGCAGGCGGCAGGCCATGGCGCCGGAGCACGTCGCGCACGTAGCTGGGGCAGGCGCGGTGTCCCAGTTTCTAGAGCTCTCCAGAGATCCGCTTGTAACCCCAGCTATTGTTTTCTCCTGCCAGTCGGACAATCAGAGCTTCGGCGTCGCCGGCTTTGCGCCGACGTCCGGCCTTGGCCGAGGCATTCTGGAAGGTCCATTTCTTCCGTTTCTGCCGGCGATTCCAGGCCAGCAGCGTCTCAGGCTGGGCGATGGAAATGACTTCGGCCAGTCGATCCTTAATCCTCAGTCCGTACTTCACCAGAATGCGTCGATCCACCTCGGTCAAAGGCACCCGGGCGCCCAGTTTGCTGCGCAGAATCCTGTTTTCCTGACGCAAGTAATCGTTTTCCAAGGCCAAATCGCGACTGAAAAGTTGCTGAACCTTTGCGATTAACGCATTGGCTGAATTCTGGGAACTGCTGTTCATCGGCGAGAGCATACCGGCGTCGGCCAACGGGGCAAATTCAAAACGCGGTGCGAATCGTGGTCGGAGCAGATGAATTTCTGCACCTTGTGGGTATTCTTGAAAAATCAGATGAGAACAACGGGCGAAAAGCTGTACGACGCAACTCCCATTTTCTGCGACAGCTTGTTCTGCGGCTCAGGGTTTGGTTGCGAGCAACAATGGTGAAACTGCCGGAACATTTAGCAGACGCGGTTTCCTAAAACCAGCGTCACGCAACCAGCCGCTAATTTCTTCAAAACTAAACGTATCTCCTTTCTCAGTATTGACCAACATGTTCACGGCGAACAAAAGCCCAACCAACGGTTCGGTTCGGTCCTTATTAACCAGAAATTCCATAATGGCAATCGTTCCACCGGGGGCAAGGGCGTCGAATGTCTTTTTCAACAGCTTGCGACTTCGGGCTTCACCTTCACTGTGCAAAATATGCCCCAGCGTCGCAACCTGATGGTTTCTCCCGAAAGGAACGGTTAATAAATCACCCGAAATTCCTGTCAACCGGTTCGCAACGCCGTGCCTCTGTGCCACTCTTTTGGTTACGGCGAGGACCTTCGGCCAGTCCACTGCACTGACCTGAACCTGCGGCGACTGTTCGGCAAGTGCAATCCCCCAAACACCAGACCCAGCGGCGAGGTCGAGCACGGAGATGGGCTTTTTTGTCTTTGGAATACCTAAGTGTTCTCCGAAGGCTTTTGCTGCGGCGTAACTCAGCGGAAATATGGCTTCGACAAATTCTGCGAAAAACTCAGCACCATCCTTCTCGGAATTGACTGATCGAACAGAACTGCCAGTGCGGACGCTTTTATCCAGGGGGAGCCATTTCGGGATTAGCTGTGTGGAAACGTGCCGGAAAAACTCGCCATGATAAGCAGGTTTGCGAGAAACCAGAAATGCGGCACTTTCCGGCGTAAGCAAATAGTGGTCTTGCTGGCGGGCCAGCAAATGTAAACCAACCAGTGCGTTGCAGATGGCCTTGACGCCCCGCAATGAGGCTCCTGATCCTTTTGCCAGTTGCTGGGCGGTTTTCGGGGAGTCATCGAGCAAATCGAACAAATGATGTTTCACCGCAGCTTCGATGATCAGCGGAGGTGCATAACCCCAGCTCAATTGCATGATCCGGTCCGGTGTAATTTGACGTCGCGTCTTATTTTTCATGGGCAAATTGACAAACGAGACCCAATGCTAAAAAAGAATTGGGGCGTAGACAAGTGCATATTTCAATTTCGGGATCTACACAAAAATCACGTTGCAGGACTTGGCCCAATTGTTGAGCATGAGACCAGCCACCGTTTATCGGCTTATTCAACGAGGACTTCTGCAATCGTCAACTGCGTCTCGGAGAAAGCTCATTCCCGCAGCGTCAGTTGAGAGATACCCCAACCGAGCGATACCCGCGTTATTGGGATAACGTATGATTTGCTGGAGAAACCCGTCGAAACCAAACCTGCTAAAAGTCAGCGCCGGAAGCCCAAAAAAGCCGAGCCTGAAAAGCCGCACGAAACTAAGGAGTTTGAAGTGACCGTATTACCCAGTGCAACTCTTGAACGGAAAATAATCGTGACGGCCGAGAATTCTAAACAGGGAAAGGAACTCGCTCTCTATACGGTAAAAAATGAGGTGCTTGAACCGGATAAGGTCCGGGACAAGGTCAAAGCGATTGCAGCAATTTGATTCCGAGAAGGCGATCATCCCCCGAGCTTGCCGGTGAACTCAGTAGGCTCTTTTCCTTGCGCCAAAAGGGTCCATTGCGCGCAATTACAAACTTGCGGCTAAATTCCAATGGGCAAACGACATCTATTCCGCTAATCTCGTTGGAGAAAAGATCGGATATTCGTTTGGGCCAATCCGGCCAAGACATTAATAGCCGGACCGTTGGGCTTGCTCTGGCAATGGATGACAATCGCTTGCAAGCCCAAGCGTTGGGAGAATAGTCGCGCAAACCGCCAGTAATAGTCAGCTTAACGCCACGAACAACTGGTCAAATGGATAATCCCGGTTAAAACCGACCTAAGAATTTATGAGCCTGTTCAAAGAGGATCCGATCGGTGTTGAAATTCAAGGGCGTAAATTAAAATGCCTGGTTTGCAGCCACGATGCCTTTTGGAAGAAGGTGGCGCAACTCAATACAGCGGGGAGGAGATCGACCGTTCCGAAAGTCAAATCAAGACCATGAAAAAATTCGGAATAGCTCCGGAAAAATAGCTACTTTTTCAACGGCGCGTCCCCTTATTTTGGAGCGAACCGTAGAAAACTCTGCGAATTCGGTAATACAGAGTCCCTCAAATCCTCAGCGTATAGGTAGCCCACCAATACAATTAATCCCGCCATAGAATACAAGACATTACCGAGATTTGCTCGCTTGAATTCTTCGTCTCGCCGATGTTTAACCCCATTGTAATTCTTCCACCATTCGGGGTTCGCTGCTTGAGACCATCTTTCCCATGGAACCAAATGCAAATCGTTTCGCGGCACTACTACCTCAACACCGGGCATACTCGGATATCGCAGTGGCTATTACCGGCACAAGCTGGTGACTCCCGTGGGGACGTTGGTCTTGCGGGTGCCGGAGGACCGGGCGGGCCATTTCAGCACGCAGGTTTTCCAGCAATACCAACGCAGCGAGATGCCGTTATCCCAAGCTCTGCGCATGGGTGGAGACCAACATCGAGGAAACTTGGACCTATTGCCGTCTGCCCATCCCGCATCACAAACACTTTAAAAGCACTAAACTATTGGAACGCTTCAATCAGGAAATCAAACGCCGCACGCTGGGTGCGCATCTTTTCCGACGAAGCCAGTTGCATGCGGCTGATCCGCGCCGTGGCCGCCGAACAGCACTAAGAATGGCTGGAGGGAATCCCCGCCAATCAATCATTTAGATTCTGGACGGAATTTCTGCCACCCACAACCATCGGTTTCGAGCCTGAAAAGGGGTCACCCAGCAGGGCGATGTGTCAAACGGTAAAACGCCCTAACCGGTGAGCCTGTATTAAGTTCGACTGCATCCTGTTCCTGTGCGAACAAAGACCGGTTGAATATAAAATACTCCTAAAGTTCACATGCAAACACACATCCATCCTAAGATTTTTTCCTGCAACGGCCGAATTTCCATTTCAGGATTCCAAGCTCTGAAATGGATGACGCTGTCGGCGGCCGCCGTCCTTGGTCTGGGAGCGGCCGTGCCGGGAGGTTTGCAAGTTGTCAACGGCGACTTTAGCGACCTCACGGGATTGACGCAGGGCAGAGATGGCTGGTATGCCGGGTTGCCGAATGGCTGGACGGGTAAGAGCAACAGGTATGCCGTCAATAGCAAGGAAGGCGCGACGACGCCGATCTGCAATCCATCCCAGTTGGGCCGCCTGAGCCAGAAAGTCGGCACCCTGGAAAAAACGGCGGACGTCGTGTTGACGTTTGACGTTTCTGACGTCTTCAACGGCGAGACGGTCCTGAAGGCGTCCATTGAGGACGGCGACCAGGATCAGCTCGCGAGCGGCGAATTTACCGACGGAGCCAAACAAACGCTTGTGGCGCAGCGCGTGCCCGCCGGGACGGCCATCGTCATTTTTTTCCAGGCCACCCAATCCACACCCGGGCTCGACAACGTTTCCGTGGAGGTCCGGGAAGCGGGTTCCACCGCGCCCGTCGCGGCCAAAGCGGGTGCCGGCTCCAACACGCCCATCACCGTTGCCGCCTACTATTATCCCGGCACGCACCCGGATACGCGCTGGGACAAGAATAAATATCCCGGCTTCACGGAGTGGGATGAGATCAAGGCGGCCAAGCCGCGCTTTTCCGGGCACATCCAGCCCAAACCCCCGGTCTGGGGCTATCAAAATGAAGCGAAGCCCGAAGTCATGGCACAGAAAATCGCGGCCGCCACCGCCTACGGCGTGAACGTTTTTATCTTTGACTGGTATTATTACAACGACGGGCCGTATCTCGACGATGCGTTGGACGAAGGGTTTCTCCACGCCACCAACAACGCCCAGGTGAAATTCGCCCTCATGTGGGCGAACCATGACTGGTATGATATCCAGGGCTACAATCCGGCCGACCATAATCTGAAGCTGCTTTATCCCGGCAAGGTCACGCCCGAGACTTGGGACAAAATCTGCGATCTGGTCATCGCCCGACACTTCAAGCACCCGAGCTACTGGCTGGTGGAGGGCAGACCTTATTTCTCCATTTACGAAATGAGCCGGTTTCTTGACAGCTTTGGCTCGATTGAAAACGCCCGCGCCGCGCTCGACAAATTCCGGGCCAAGGTTCGTGCCGCCGGTTTCCCCGGTTTGCATGTCAATGCGATCCTCTGGGGCGAGCCGAATCTGCCCGGCGGCAAAACGCCGTCCGGCTGGCCCAAACTCTGCCGCGACCTCGCACTGGACAGCCTGACCAGCTATACTTGGGTGCATCACGGCGCCCTGAATAACAGTACTTTCCCGACCTCTGATTACGTCTGGGGCCGAAAGAGATATCTGTCGTTCTGGGTGCGCGCACTGACGACCTATTCCATCCCCTATTTCCCGAACGCGATGATCAATTGGGACAACAGTCCGCGCGCGGCGGCCAACGCGGATTGGAGCCGGCCCGCCTCGCCGGTCGTGAACCCGGTCGTCACGGGCAACACGCCTGCCGCTTTCAAGCAATCCCTGGAGATCATTAAGAAACGGTTGCTGGCCGCGCCGACGCAGCCGAAGATCGTCACCATCAATGCCTGGAATGAGTGGCCCGAGGGAAGTTGCCTCGAACCAATGCAGCCGTACGGCTATGGCTATCTCGAAGCCGTCAAGGCCGTCTTTGCCACGCCGGAAAAACCGCCTGTTACCACGCCAGGCACGGCCACCGATCCTCCCCACGAAAACTGACCTTATATTGCCGCACGCCATTGCACCGCCATCACAAGCGCCAAACATATTGGGATTTTCCCCGCGGTGCCTCTTCCTCGAGGCTTTCAAAGAGGCTCTGAGCGCCGTTTGTCTCCTGTCGGAAAGGCCGGAACGGATTGGGAGTCCATGAAAAAAGAATTTGGTTTCGACTTTTGAGCGGACCAAGTCTGCGACTGCGAGCGCAGACAGGTCGCATTAAGATTTACCGGCCAAAGATTGCCTGTTTGTGACGGGACTGTAGGAGGGTTTGTGACGGTATCTGTTACGGGTTAAGTGCTTGACTATCAACGAATGTTACGGTGTGACGGCTTTTGGAGAGGGAAGGGTGGGTATGGGACAGCGGCTGAGGGCTGAAGGCTGAATGGCGCATTCAGGAAACAAAGAGACTGAAGCGACACAAGCCGCACCGACGGCTGACTCGACAGGAATCGCCGCTTCGCAAAAACCGCATTGCCCTTGCGCCTGGCTTCGCCCAATATCCGCGGATGCTAGCCCGTGTATTATCCGCTGCGGTCAATGGAATTGAAGCCTTTCTCGTTGAGGTTGAAGTCACTTGCGGGTGGGGAGATACGGTCATCGTAATATTGTCTTGTAATCTCCCAAGCCTTCGGCGCGTCCGACTTCTTTGAGAACGCGCCGGTCCAATCCAGTTTAAAAAGTGAGGACACTGGCTCACCATTGCTTCCTTTTGTGGATTTGTGTGAATAGTGACGCCGACACCGGCAGGACCACCATGGCCATGCACTACCACCGCCCGCCGCCGCTAGCCCCGAGCGCCGCTAATCCCCCGCCGCCGCCGATACTGACCAGCACCGATGGCAAAACCGGTTCATTGGCGGCGAAAACAAAACCAGGATCCACAGTGCCGGAAGCCCGATGGTCCAAAAAGGCTGCCAGGGGCTGACCCTGAGATATGGATTTCCGAAGTCAATACCGTCATACTTCATCGCCGACCAAAACCCACCGAACATCTGGAGAAGCAAAGGAGCGATGAAGCCAAAGCGCAGGAAGCCATAAGGCTGGGCGGCCTGTCTTTGCCGAATCCAATTAACGATACTCCGCATCGGTGGCTTCCACACCCCGGGCAAAATAAGCGGACGAGACTCCATCGGCGGCACCCGCATGAAGATCAGAGCGAAGGTAAAGAACAAGCCGAACATATATCCCACGCTTGGCGACCAACCTATGAAGGGGACAAGAAATTCCTTAAGATGCTTGGACCCAAAAATTGGCACGGCAAATCCGAAAACAGTCGCCAAGAGCGAGAAAATGGCAAAAATCCTCAACACCAGAGGAACCTCCCGCCATCTCGACAGCGTGCATGAAAAGCCGGAGGAGTTGGGTTCGCTGTTTATGGCATGTTGATTAATTGCCAGACTCTACACCGCATACGCCGGCAGCGCGAGATAAAAGGGCGGAGGCCAGGGGAACGCTGACGCGCGCGCGCTATCGCTCTAGTTTCATAATCACCAAAAGTAAAACTGCCCCAGTTTCAACACAAAAACCCCAAGGTTCAGGATTTCTAAATCAGCGGCAGTTTCTAAATTTCAATTCGCCTTCAACCGTTCGAGTCCGTGAAGGGAATATGACCGAGCGCTGAAAACTTGCACTGGATTTCGCGCGATTTATGGCCAGGCGAAAATCGAGATTTGTTCCGGTGGAAAAACCCAGATCAAGGCGATGGGGCAAGTTTGAAAATCCGCTTGAGCAATTCACCCTTCAATTCGCTCCATTTGCCTTTATCCGTCTTTCTCCGATTTACAATTTCGCAAATTTCAGGGCGGTCTATTTGTTGGAGGGGCGGGACTGCGTGAGACGCTGCGATAGCCTTCAAATCAAACAAAGACTGAGTTTCCTCAACTGCGCTCAATGATTTAGACTTTCTGTGCTCTTCAAACCATTGCATCTCAGTCCCATAATGCCCAGCAATGAATAGATTCGATTTCCAATTGGGTGGAAACAATTTAAATTTTTCGGCTGGCGGCCCAAAGTGCAAAGTGATGTATGTGTCAAATATCGGCTTCCATTTGTCCCAAGTTGCGCGGGTAAATCTTCCATGTGATTCAAGGAATTTTCTCGCCGCATCATCGAAATTCCTGTGATCCAATTCCAAAAATGGCTTGTGTGCTAACAGCCAATTCCACGGCCTCCCGAAATATACTTTCCTCGACTCCTCTATATCCGCAACCCACCTGATCGTGTTTGCCGCCAGAACAAACAGCCAATCTCCTTTGGTTCGGCTGGGATTTATAATCACGCCTAAGTTGCTGCCAAGCCCAATAGGGCTTTCTGTGACAAGCTGCTTTCCGGTTGAATTAAATTTCGGCACCAGTGCCTCATATCGGTTTTGCATTTGCTTCGATAGATGAACGTAGGCTGGCCAGGCCCAACGGTTCCGGGCATATTGTTTTACATTCGCCGTTTGATGCTCGGAGAGCCACAGCAAGAGCGGAATAGCGAAGTCAGCCAATTCCAAGAGGGTGCGGATCGGCGGCGGAAAGCCTATTTCGCCAGCTTTTGCGCGCCGTTCGAGGTCAGGTTTCAATTTATCCAAACAAAGCCAACGGATGAAATTTAATTCTTCTCTGGCCTTCTGGTTTCCGTCTCCAGCTCTTTTTTCTAATTTCCCCAACAAAGAATGAATCTTTTCCGCCAGCATCTCATCTGGCGTTTGGTTTTTAACTTGCTTTTGTTTGGGCTTGGCCACCCCGAAATCAAACCCCGTTCCAGTCCCGGCAGCAATTGAATATTAACGGTATCCAACGATTTTTTGTGAAGGGTCACGCACTTGATCTTACCCAAGGAAAATCAAGGTCTGCCATCCCAATGACGGCGCCGCCTCCACAAGTGCCTATCCGACTGGGCGACCGAGGATCCCGAAGGCGGAGCGATTGAACAAGGAAAGCCGCGAAAACAGAAAATGAATTCCGAATCCTTGACCCCAAGCCAAATCAAAGAGCGCGGGGCGCGAATGCTTAAAGAACTCAGGCAGGCTATGCAAGGTTGACCCTCTGGCCGGCTGCCTACCCCGTACGGCCAGCGGTCATATCTATATTTATGGCTAAGACATTCCATTTCAAAAACGCATCCGATCTCAGCTTGCAGCAGCGCAAGAGCACTCTCCTCGCGACCCTGCACATTCCGTCGAATGCCATTCGC
>Ga0075522_10001198_pt1 | contig 19683 bp, 18 predicted proteins | sample NGEPerA_FD_74796 | JGI IMG/M metagenome (GOLD analysis project Ga0075522, IMG submission 74796) | Arctic peat soil microbial communities from the Barrow Environmental Observatory site, Barrow, Alaska, USA - NGEE PermafrostL2-A | ecosystem: Environmental > Terrestrial > Soil > Wetlands > Peat ...
CGATCTCAAAACGAAAGATTGGACACGCATCGGTTGGGAGAGCCTGCACTATGCACTCACCCACGTCGCGACCGGCATGCCCTTTCTTCAACGTATGCAGAGACTCTTCCAGGTGGCGGCGACGCAGCAGCAGGATTCCTGCACGCTGGTGAAAATTCGATGCGAGCGCGGCTCCTCGATTGCCAAGCAGCTTGGATTTTCGGAGGCGGTTGCGAACGGAATTTACAATCTGGACGAGCATTGGAACGGCCGCGGATATCCCGATGGATTGCGAAAGCACGAAATTCCGACGTTCTCGAGGATCGCCAACCTCGCGCAGACGCTGGATGTTTTTTACAATGCCTACGGTCCGGTTGAGGCAATTCATGCCGCGCAGAAGCGCAGCGGCCGCTGGTTCGACCCGGATTTAGTGAAGGCTGCAACCTCGCTCGCGAATTCAGGAATTTTGTGGCATGAACTCGAGAACGCGAATCTGGTTCAAAAAGTCGCCGCCCTCGAACCGAAACGTCATCAGGTCACCGCCAACGATGAGTCGATCGACAAAATTTGTGAAGCTTTCGCGGAAGTTATCGACGCGAAATCGCCCTTCACCTACCGCCACTCTCACGGAGTTGCGGCAGCCGCCGTGGAGATCGGCGAATGGTTCGGCATGAGTCCTGAAAGCGTCAAGTTTCTTCGCCGCGCCGCATTGCTGCATGACATTGGAAAATTAAGCGTTCCCAACTCCATTCTTGAAAAGCCGGCAAAATTGACAGGCGCGGAGTGGCAGATCGTGAAAGCCCATCCGTATTACACTCTCGAAATTCTTAAAAAAATTCCCGGATTTGCGCGACTCAGCAAGGACGCCGCTGCGCATCACGAAAAGCTCGACGGTTCGGGCTACTGGCAAGGTTTGAAGGGCGAACAACTTTCCACCTTTGCGCGGATTTTGGCTGTCGCGGATATTTTTGATGCGCTGCACGCCAAGCGGCCTTACCGTGACGGAATTCCGCTCGAGATCGTTTTTCAAATGCTGCGCCAAGATGCGCCGCATGCCCTCGATTTACCCTGCGTCGAAGCACTCGTCGCGTCCAAATCCAATTCTGAACCAATCGCGTTCGGTAAGCCCGAAACAGCCGTGGCAACGTAAACTAAAAAAAAGGAGTAACACCAGGATGAGGTTCCGCAGAAACCTTCCCTTGCTGTTCGTAGTGTGCGCATTTTTTGCACTCACCGCTTCCGCCCAGGATTTTTACTGGAATTCTGCCAGTACTCGCTCCCTCGCCATCGGCGGTGTTTATGTTCCATCCAATTCGGATGCCATCGGCGCTCTGAGCACGAACCCTGCAGGCTTGTCTTTTCTCAACAGCCCCACGCTCAACATAAACATTTCCGCGATTTTTGCGCGCGGATCGTTCAGCAATTCCGTAAACAATAATTCGCAAATGACCACATCGCCGGGCGTCATTCCATACGGCGCATTCGGGATGCCCCTCGGGAAATCGCATTTCAGTGTCGGCGCGGGATTCGCGCCTGACCTCGTGTCTGTCTCCGACTGGCATTTTGTCGACGCTCCGGGAACCCTGGGCGTAACCTACGGCTTGCAGCATGAAAAATCAGCCATTCTCGCGGGCCGCGCTATGGTCGGGCTCAGCTATGCCTTCAGCCAGAAGCTTTCGATCGGTATGACGGCGGGCGCCGATTACAATTCCAATACGCTCGAAGCTCCCTACATTTTTCAGAGCCAGCCCGCGCTGGCCGGCACAAAAACCTTGCTTAATCTGCATACCTACGGCACGGGTTGGAACATGAGCGTTGGCGCGATGTTTCAGCCGACTAAAAAGCTGGACGTTGGCGTGGCATGGAAATCGCACACCGTAATCGTGACAAACGGGATGGCATCGGGCGATGCTTACGCGCTGTTCACCGCTCTCGGTGCTGGCGGAACTCCCTCGACATTCAACTACAATGCGTCAGTAAAGAATATCCTGCCGCAATCGGTGAACGGCAATATCGTGTGGCACGCCAACCCGCAATGGGTGTTTGCTTTCCAGACGGATTGGGTCAACTGGCACAACGCGTTCGCGAACTTGCCTGTCACGCTCACGAACGGCACAAACGCGACGATCAACAGCGTTGCGGGTTCCACAACTCTCGTGGACGGTGTGCCCCTGAATTGGAAGGATCAGTATTCTTTCCACGCCGGAGTCGAGCGACTTCTCTTTGAAAACACTTCACTGCGCTTCGGTTACGCGTACGGAAATAGTCCGGTGCCAAACGGGACTTTGACGCCGTTAACCGCCGCGATCATGACGAACCAGCTGTCCACCGGGTTCAACTATCGCCTGGGTCGCTCCAATTTCGATCTGGCCTACACCTTCGACCCCATCGCACATCAGCAAGTGCAGCTAAGCAGCCTGCTTGCCGGCGAATACAACAACAGCAAAACTGGCGTGGGGCTGCAATCCCTCTCCATTGGTTATTCATTCCGGTTTTAGGCGCTCCGCTGCGAGCAAAGTGCCTCGCGGCGAACGCATTACAAATAAGTTAGTTTAGTCCGAAATCGGGGAGCCTGCGATAATAGACTCCCACTTTTTGTCTTTGCGCTGAGTCTAGGGCTAGTCTATGCTTGTCATAGGAGTATCCTATGGCAACACTCTACGTTGAAAACGTCCCTGACGATCTGTACGAAGCGCTCCGTAGCCAAGCCAAATCCCGCCGCCGCTCGATCGCGGCCGAGGTGTTGGCACTGCTCAAGGAAAATGTCCCCACCGCGCAGGAGCTAGAAGCGAGACAGGAATTATTTCGCCAGGTTATCCGCATGCGCAAAGAGCTGCCAAGCGGCAACGGGCCGTTCCCCTCTGCCGAGGAGATGATCCGCGAGGACCGGGAACGATGACCATGTTCGTCCTTGACGCGAGTGTGGCGGTAAAGTGGTTTTTGCCGCCGGAGCATGAGCGACTTACGGCGGAAGCTCTGGCCTTGCTCAAGAAGTTCGTTCAGGCGGACGTGGGTTTTATAGTCCCCGACTTATTCTGGGCGGAAATTGGAAGTGCGTTTTGGAAAGCGATTCGTTTAGGACGTTTCGACGAAGCTTCTTCCAAAGGGGCGTTCAGATACTTAGCGGCTTGCGACTTGCCCGTATATCCAACATTCGCGCTACTGGACAAAGCATTCGATATTGCCAATACATACGAACGTAGTGTTTATGACAGCCTCTACGTTGCCCTCGCTATGGAAACCAAATCACAACTCATCACCGGGGACGAGCGCTTGGCCAATGCACTCGCCGCGCATTTTCCTGTCAAATGGCTCGGAGCTATTTAGGGAAAGCCAAATTTAATTTGCGGAGATTTACGCTGTGGCGGATTTAAACGATTCGACTTTTTCCACTTGGCCATTGCCGTAGCGGTAGCGCTCGATGGCAAGTGTGTCGATGCCCTGACGAACGAGCGCTTCGATGTCCAGCGAACTTTCCGCGCGATCGAGTTCCTCGACGGTAGCATGCAGCGCTGGGTTGCGTGGCAGAAAAATGGGGCAGCAATCGTGAAATGGTTCCGCGGAAATATCATGCGTGCCGATTTTCCGCGCGGCGTCCATGATTTCTATTTTGTCATCGCCTACGAGCGGCCGGTAGAGAGGCATCCGCGTCGCAGCGCCAACGGCCGCCATGTTGTGCAGCGTCTGCGAAGCGACCTGCGCCAGACTGTCTCCGGTAACAAGTCCCAGCGCGCGATTTGACCGCGCCACGCGCTCGGCAATACGCAGCATCATGCGGCGGTACAGCAGAATGCGAAATTCCTCCGGGGCCCGCGCCACGATTTCACGCTGAATAGGCTCGAACGGCACGAGATACAGCTTCGCGGAAAATTGCCACGGCACGAGACGCTTTACGAGGTCGCGCGCCACGTACACGGACGACTCTCCCGGATCCGCTCCGCCGCCCCAGAAGTGCACGAAATTCAGGTGGGCTCCGCGCTTCATCATTTTATGCGCAGCGACCGCCGAGTCGAATCCTCCCGAAAGCAGGCACGTCATGCGACCCGCTGTATTCGGCGGAAGACCTCCCGCGCCGGGAATTTTACGCGCATAGACGAGCAGAGACGGCCCTGGCGGAATTTCCACTCGGCATGTTAAATCCGGATCGTTGAGTTTCACGCGCGCTTGCCTGCCAGATGCACGCAGTCGATCGACCAAAAATTGCCCGACGGAAACTTCGACATCGATGGTGCGGCCCGGAAACGATTTGTCGCTGCGTTTCGATCGCACCGCAAACGTCGCAAACTTCTCGTCGCGAATTTCTTCCCACGCGGCGCGCCCCAGCGCAGCCATATCGTCTTCGCTTCCGCGCGGCACGACTCTCGCCACCGCATAAAACGCGATGCCAAACACGCGCTGGATGCGCGCAATTGCTTCCTCGGCTGAAGCCCCTTCACCAAATTCGATGAGCAGTCGATCACCGGGGCGCAAAATGCGCTCCACGGGAAGTCCCTCAAGCGCCCGCTTCAACGCAATGTGCAGCTTGCTCAGAAAGAAGCGGCGATTGCCTCCTTTGAGCCACAGCTCATGATAGTGAACGACAATGACGAGTTTCGACATGAACACCAAATCCTCAGATGCGCTGAATTATTTGCAGTATAACAGTCACGCACGACGATTGGCCAACAATGGAAGTCCTGACCGTCCTGTAACCCGCCCAGAACGCCGCAACAGCAATGTCCACAACCGGTTGCCGGTTTGTTTCACGTGAAACGAAATTCAAGATTTTGACAACGGTTCGAATCGCAAGACCGCGCGTTCCCTTTCGGCACGGCGCCACATTCCAACCCGATAATCTCTCTTTCGTAACGCTCCCGTAACTATTCTCAGACTATTCTGGACGCCTGCACGGCTGTGTCGTATATCAAGGTAGGGGCCTTCACGCTCCATTAATTACGCTGCTGCGACAGAAAGCGACCGCAAGGCTAGTACACGCATCTCATGTGTGAGAGCTGGAGCATCCTGGTCCGCAAGACGAGGGAGCGAGCGATGTGGAATAAGAACGATTGGAATCAGTTCTTCGCAATCGCAAGCAAACCCGGTAACCGGCGTCGTCCACCGCGCCCGGTCTATCCGAGTGGCACACAGCGCGTGCTTCCGGCCGTAGGTTTTAGTCTCTCCGAGCTTGATGGCGCTGGGATTAACATGGAAGCGGCCGAGCGCCTGGGATTGCCGGTAGACGCCGCGCGAGTGGGCGCATACGGTCCCAATGTTTCAGCGCTCAAGGAATATGTGCGCTCCACGCGCAGCCCGAATAAGTTGGGGTAAGAAAAAGCGCGAAGCGCTTTGCTTTGAGTAGCACAGGCTTCAGCCTGTGGATTTTGCGCCGGTCGTCGACGCCAAACTCCGCACGCTGAAGCCTCAGTTGTATCATGCTCATTGTAAATTTTTATCTCAGGAATTAAACCGGTTTGAGGTGAGATACAGGTTCAAACCTCATAAAACCAAGTTAATTCTCGGCCCAGCCTCTTGACGCCGTCAAAACTTCCGGTAAAATTCCCTTTCGTCTTTGAACCATCTTTAAGTCTTATGCAGACGATATCCAATACGCCGATTGTGCCTGCCGCTGCTGCGGATAACGAAACACGGCACGATTTTGACTTTCCGCAGCGCGAGGCAGCATTTTTCTACGGCCTCTTCCTGCGCGGGCATTCGGCCGAAGAGCTTCGCCGCGATATTGAAGTTCCGCCCGCGGTTTTGGTCAAGTGGCATCGCGAGTCCGAGCGTGATCCTTCGCTGCGCGATATTTTCACACGCATGCTCGATTACCGCCGCCACGTCCTGGCAATTTTCGATGTCTTGGTCGATACCGAGTCGCGCCCGCAGCGCGTTCAGTAGCGAATTTCTCTCCACTCAAACAGTGTTTTGAGATGCCGTGTGGCATACACGGTTCAGCCGGTGCGTGTTTAGACTCCGCCGAACGAAAGTCCATCCCGCGAAGCTCGTAAGTAGCCAGCCATGTTAGACTTTGCCTGAGCTTCCCAGAATGCTGGACCGCCTACGAACAATCATCCGCAACCTCCATCTGAGTTGGATCGATCTCATCTGGCTGATTTTCTTAGGCGCGCTGGCGCTGCTTCCTCCCGTCAATGAAATTCACAAGCAACTGATCCTGCTCGCAATCTTCGCCGTTCAGGTGAGCGAAGGATGGCTGGTCAGTCGATTGCCAAAGCGCGGTCCCGCCTACGCAATCATCCTTAAGATCTTGCTGGCGACGCTACTACTTGACCATACCGGCGATTTTGGTATTAACAGCAGCTACTACCCGATTTATTTTCTGCCGGTCGTGAGCGCCGCCATTTATTTCGGCACGGTGGCCGCGCTGGCCTGGACCACGCTCGCATCGCTCGCGTACCTATCCTTGTTAATTCCGGCCCTGCAGGAGGTGAACGTCACGCCGGAGGGCGAGGGCATCCTCGCAATTCGCGTGCTGTTCTTTTATGTCGCGGCCATTCTGGTGAACCGATTCGCCGTGGAAAATCGAAAGCATGTAAAAAGATTGGAAGATCTTTCCGGGAAACTGGAAGAAACCAATCGCCAGTTGCTGCGCGCGGAGGCGGATGCGCGCCGTGCCGAGCGCCTCGCTGCTCTCGGACAACTCTCCGCCGGCCTCGCGCATGAGATCCGCAACCCGCTTGGTGTGATCAAAGGCTCGGCGGACATGCTGAGTCGAAAGGTGGCGCAGTCTGAGCCGCTCATTGGCGAGCTCGCCGGTTACATCTCGTCAGAAGTGAATCGCCTGAATGCTCTCGTCGTTCGCTTTCTGGATTTTGCGCGGCCCTCAAAGCTTGAAATGCGTCCCGAAAGAATTTCGGAAATTGTTGACCGCGCGGCCGCCGCAGCTATCGCATCGATTCCGGAGTCAGGCGTAAAAATCGAGCGCCACTACGCTGAAAATGTCCCGCTTGTGGCTCTGGATGCGCAACTCTGCGAACAGGTTTTTATCAACCTGATCACCAACGCCATTCAATCCATGCAGGCGCAGGATGCGGCGTTGGAGAAGACTCTGAGCTTGTCGATCCAGGCGGAAGTTTCCAATCGACAGGCCGGCGTCGGCGTAATCGTGGAGGACACCGGTCCGGGTGTTCCGCCAGAATTGCGCGAGCAAATTTTCAATCCATTTTTTACATCTAAAAAAGAGGGAGTAGGGCTGGGGCTTTCTATCGTCGCAAAAATTGTAGACGACCATCGCGGCACAATCCGCCTCGAAGACAACACCCCGCACGGCGCCCGTTTCCACGTATTTTTTCCGCAGACAACCCCGTAGGACAGGCTTCAGCCTGTCTTCTTTTGACTTTTGCTTATGGGATCAAAAAATCAAAACCAGACAGGCTGAAGCCTGTCCTACCAAAATCCAACCACCAACAAAAGGCGAGTAGCTTAAATCTGCGAATACGCCGTTGGCGTCAGGATCAGATTGGTAATGTTGGAGACGATCGGCTCGAACGCATATTTCGGCTGCGTCGAGTATGCCTTCCAGTCGTCGGACGCGCGGAATGCGGCCCACTGCTTGTCGCGCGTGGCCAGGCTGTCAAAGCACAGCAGGTAGGTCAGGCTCGGAAGGCGCGGACCGATGAGCGTTTCGCTGTAAAAAATCTGTTCGAACCCGTTTTTGGCAAAAATGTCCGCTTCGCCGGACTGCATCATATCCACTTTGCGGCGATGATCCTGATCCGTCGCTCCCTCATAGATGCGCAATTCAAAAACACGTGGTCCGTGCGATGCGGTCGCCTTCGGCAGAATTAAATTTGGCCATTTTTCAAACGCCTGTAGGAAGGAACTCTCCATGCGATCGAATGCGGGCTCTTTCGCGGGTGCGTTCAGAAAACTCGCGCCGGCTTTTACATAATCGGCGTCCTCGATCAGGCGATTCTCAATCGTGGCGAGCGCTTCCGCGGACATTCCCGGCATCAGCACATACATGGTGGGCGTTTCAGGCCCGATGGAAAGATCGAATACGCCAACGGGACGAATGGACAGACGATTAAGCGCGGGGATCAGCGCGTCCTTGAAAAAATCGTCGCACAGTTTCTTTTGAGGTCCGGCGTTCATGTGGTAGCGCCGCAATTGATAAAACTCGCGGCCCTTTTTTTCCATCATTCCACCCTGAGCCGCTTCGAGTGCGCTCCCGGGTGCGGTTACGGCCAGCGCGGATGCCGCGAGCGTGGACGCCAGAAATTTTCGCCGTTCCATGGAAACCTCCGTGTAAATCGTTGTAATCGTCACACAATTTTTTCCACGTGTCTATGCGCTCAGTAGGACAGGCTTCAGCCTGTCTTCTTTTGATTTACTCTGCCGCTAACCAAAACCCGACAGGCTAAAGCCCGTCGCTACTTTTTTGGCACGGCATCGGCCACCGCCGATTCCCGAGCGCGATCCAGAATGTATGCATGAATCAGCCGCACCTGTGCAGGGGTGACGTCGCCGGTAAATGACGGCATTCCGTATTCCCTTCGCGCGCCGCCCAGAACAATTTCCTGAAACATTTCGTGCGTGTCCCGCGCGGCGTATCGCAAGTCGGGTACCTCGCCGCCGCTGATCGCTTCTCCGCCGTGGCAACGCGCGCAAGTATTCGCAAATAATTTACGCCCTTCTTCAATTTCCGCCTTCGACGCAGCCAGTTTAAAAGTAGGCATCGAGACCGGACGTACAACATGCTCATAGGGAGGCAGCGTCGCTGTTCCACCAAGCTTAAATACCATTAATCTTCCGCGTCCCACATGCCCCTTGCCCGGCGGCCGATTGCTCAACACTTGGGGCCCACCCCATCCACTTTCCAGCGCAATATATTGCGTGCCGTCCACGGAGAACGTCATGGCCGGCGCCACAATTCCGACTCCCGCATCGAACTCCCACAGTGGCTTGCCGTCTGTTGCGCGGTATGCAGAAAATTTTCCGTCGGCGCGTCCGTGAAACACCAGGTTTCCCGCGGTCGAAAGCGTTCCTCCACTTTTCGGATCGGGCAGATCCACATGCCACGCTTCCTTTTGCGCAACGGGATCCCACGCAACCAGTTTTCCACTGTCCTTCATTTTCAAATATTCATCGCGCGCGGGACCTCGATACGCGCGATCGGATCCCGTCGTCTGGTCATGCAAATTAATTTTCCAGTTGGGAATAATCGCGTGAAGGGAAGTGTCTTCGAGCACCGCGAGATAGACAAGCCCGGTGGTGGGATTAAACGAAATGGGATTCCAGTTATGCGCGCCTTCGGCGGACGGTTTTACCAGCGCCGCGTCCTTCAGTTGCCGCGCCGCAGGGTTTTCAATCGGTCGACCGTTCGCGTCAAAGCCCGTCGCCCAATTCACCGGAGCATAGGGCTTCGCCGAAATAAATTTTCCGTTCTCGCGATCGATCACGTAGAAGAAGCCGTTTTTGTTGGGCTGCATGATAACGCGGCGCTGTGCCCCGTCGATGGTCAGCGTTGCCAGCATCAGCGGCTGCGTCGCGTCGTAATCCCAGTTGTCCGCGGGCGTTGTCTGGTAGTGCCAAACCTGTTCGCCGGTATCCGCGCGCACGGCAACAATAGATGCCGTATACAAACTGTCGCCCTTGCCGCGCAGCTGGTCATACCAAGGCGAAGCGTTCCCCGTGCCGAAGAAAACGAGGTCCAGCTCCGGATCGTAAACCATCGCATCCCACGCCGTGCCGCCGCCTCCAGCTTTCCACCACTCGCCGGACCACGTGGTGGCCGCAACTTTCATCGCCTCGGACTCGAACGGTTTCGAAGGATCGCCCGGCACCGTGTACGTACGCCAGGCAAGGTTTCCGGTTTCCGCGTCATATGCCGAAACGTAACCGCGCACCGGATACTCAGCGCCCGCATTTCCGATCAGTACGCGTCCCTTGGCAATGCGCGGCGCGGCCGTGATCGCGTAGCTGCCGTCTTTCGGCGTCGTCTGCACATCCCAGACAGTCGCGCCCGTTTTGCCGTCCAGGGAAATCAACCGGCCGTCGAGAGTCGCCACGTAAACGTGGCCCTTGTAGAGCGCGACGCCTCGATTCACCACGTCGCAGCACACGTACTTGGCATGATCCTTCGGAACTTTCGGATCGAATTTCCAGAGCTGGTTTCCTGTTTTCGCGTCAAAGGCGTACACAACGCTCCAAGGGCCTGTCGTGTACATCACGCCGTCTTTTACAAGCGGCGTTGCTTCCACGCCGCGCAGGGTTTCCAGATCGTAAGACCACGCGAGGCCCAGCTTGCTGACGCTCTGCTCGTCGATCTGCTTGAGCGGGCTGAAGCGCTGCTCCGAGTACGTGCGTCCGTAGGTAATCCAGTTTGCGGAATCTCCATCCGCCGCGCGCAGCGCCGCGTCATCGACCACCGTGGGTTTCGGCGAGCATCCGGCCATCGCCGAAATCCAGATTCCCGCGCACGCTAGCAGCAAACGATTCAAGGCCTTGTGACGCATCAATTCCTCCGCTCAAAATTGCACATTCGTCCCCGAAAACAGGAATTTTCATGTTGGATGGCTCAAACACAGATAAGCCGCGCGCAGGACGATGTCAAGCTGTGATTTGAACCGAAATAACGCGGGAAATTTCCCAAATCAATAATCAAAATTAATTCTTCGGTTCTTTCAAACCCTTCTTGCCTGTATCTTTGGCGGCCTGCTCGAGTGAGGCGCGGGTGAAAAGGTCCGGAGAAATATCGGTGTTGTACTTGCAGCTGCTCAAAAACGTTTGAGAAACTTTGTGGTCATCGTGCGCCTGCTCAATGCTGAGCGGCGTTTTAATTCCGTCGTTCAGAGCGTATTGCGTATAGCTGGTAATGACTTCTGTTTTCTCGCGAGTTTCGGGGTTGCGTGTGACCACCACCCACCTGAGCGGCAGGTGCGAATATTTATCGATGCCCAGCCGCATCAGACGGTGCTCGCGGTCCGTGAACTCAATCCACTCGGCTTCCTTTAAATCGATGATGTCGGGACCCGCATATTCCGCCTCCACGCCAGGTTCATTGATGCGCTTGCGCAGCACCGTATTCATGTCTGTCTTCAATCGATCGTTAAACGTCTTGATCAAATCTTCCGGCTGGCTCGATACGCCAGCCTTGTCGAGCGTCCAGCCCTCTTTCCCATCATACACAGTGATCATCGCGCCGCCATGCGTGATCAACAGATCGTCCGATCCCATCAGGAAACCGACAATCGTGTGTTCGCCTTTGGTAAAATATTCGACACGATTCTTGTCCGGAAAAAGCCAGATATCGCGGAACAGGGTGAATCCCATGAGTGTTCCGGTGGTGCCGAACGCGGCTTCGCGCCCATCGCATTGCACGTTGTGGACATTCACGTAGGTGGGCCCACCAAGTGCGGCGATTACTTGTCGGGTAACGCGCCTTCCCTTTGCAACGCTTGTTTCGCCGGGCGCGTCTTGCGGTTGTCCGGCAGATGCGAACCGCTCGCGCGCCAAGAGCCCGCCTAGCAGGAGAAGTAAGCACACCGTCGCTCGGAGCATAAGCCGCACAGGAAGGAACCTCCACTTAGATGGAAGGCAAATTGGGTCGTAAGGTTGCCAGATTCAGTTACGCCAAACCGGAACTAACGTATTTTAGTGTCAGGCAGATGCCCGTTTGCAAGGGTGCGCGCGGGCATCTACCAAAACAATTCGCGACAGGCCGGCAAAAGGCCAATCGACAGCAGCGATCTAGGCTTCTTTTTCGATCACCGCTTTGAATTCCGCGGTGACGCCGTGAACGAGCTTCACGGTTACAGCCTTCTCGCCGAGCGTCTTGATCGGTTCCTCAAGCTGAATGCGGCGCTTGTCGATTTCAAAGCCCTGCGCCTTCAGCGCATCGGACAAGTCCGCGGAGGTGACGGAACCGAACAGCTGGTCGGTCTCGCCCGTCTTGCGTGTGAACTTCACGGTAACTTGATTGAGCAAGGCAGCCTGCTGCAGCGCCGCCTCCTTTTCCGTTGCCGTCAGCTTCGCGAGCGTAACGCGGATCTTTTCCAGCCGCTTGATGTTGGCGGGCGAAGCTTCCAGGGCGAGCTTGTGCGGCAGCAAATAGTTGCGCGCATACCCGGCGGCGACTTCCACCACTTCACCGCGCGTTCCGAGTTTTTCCACGTCTTCTTGCAGAATAATTTGCATTGGCGTTCCTCTTCTTCTCTTCAAAAGTCAACATCTTTAGCACAGAGGGCACGGAGGAAAGACGAGAAAGCTTCTCCGTCCTTCTCTCTTTAATTCTCTGTGCACTCTGTGTTGAATCTTTTCCGTCTTTAGAGTTCCGTCGCGAACGGCAGCAGCGCGATGTTGCGCGCCCGCTTGATGGCCTCGCCCAGCCAGCGCTGGTGGCGCGAGCAGGTGCCGGTCATGCGACGTGGCAAAATCTTGCCGCGCTCCTGCACGAAGGGCTGAAGCTGGTCCGCCTTCTTGTAGTCGATGAAATCCACGTGTTCGACGCAGAAGCGGCATACCTTTTTCTTGCGGAAATACTGGCGCTTTCCGCCACGGCGCGGTCCGCCCGGACCGCCGCCCGGCCCTCCGGGGCCTCCAGGACCGCCTTCACGGCGTCCTCCGCCTCCTCCAGACGAATGCCCGCCGCCGGAGTGTCCTCCGCCGGAATGACCTTCGGAACGGCGCGGCGGCCCGCCTGTGTGTCCCTCCGCGCGGTGCGCAGGGGCAGATGCGGGGGCAGAAGCGGGAGCTGCGCTGGGAGCGTGTGTCTCCTGTGGTGCTGATGGTACCGGTTGATCTGACATCGTGTTTCCTTTCGCCTTAGAAATCAGTTCGCAGGCCGCGCGTTATTCGGCGGCCGGTGCGGGAGCTTGTTGAGCTTGCTGCTGTTGCGGAGCCGCCGGTGCTGCTGGAGCGGCAGGTGCTGTAGCCCCTTGTTTGCGCGGGCGGCGGCTGGCGCGGCGCTCACGGTGTTTCCCTAGCTTTTGCTGGCGCTTCAGTTCTTCGTCCAGGCGAATGGTCTGGTACTTGATGACGGCGTCTGAAACTTTCAGCCGGCGTTCCAGTTCCTTGATCAGGTCGCCCTGGGAACTTTTAACGACCATGTACACGAAAAAGCCTTCGCGGTGCTTTGCAACGCGGTAAGCGAGGCGCCGTGTGCCCCAGCGTTCCGTCTTCTCTATCTTTCCGCCGTGCTCGCCGGTGGAGGTTTCGAGCGTGGTTACAATTTTGTTGATTTCATCCTCCGGCGTCGCTGGCCGGCAGATGAAGATCAGGTCGTAGATTCGTTCTTCCATGTTTTGTTCCATCTTTTTGGTGCTCCATTTCGCAAGCTTTGAGAAACCTACTTACTCCGAATTCGTTTCATCCTGCGGCGAAACCCGGCGATTAAAACGGTTCATCGCCACTTGCGTTCCCTCCGCCAAAATTACTTTTACGGCTTCGACGGCCTGCTCGATTTCTTCCCCCACCAGATCTTCTTCATCGCGCCGAATCTGGCGGAGCACATACTCTCTCAGGTCGCCGCGCATTTCCTCGGGTTTTACACCGAGCCGCACTCTCACAAACTCCATCGTTCCCAGCGCGCCAATCACGGATTTCAATCCGTTATGGCCGCCGGCCGTGCCGCGTTCCCTCACCCGCAACATGCCCCAGGGAAGCGCAATGTCGTCGCACAGCACGATCACATCGGACGGCTCGCACTCCGCGCGGCTTACCAGTTCGCGCACCGCAAGGCCGCTCAGATTCATCATCGTCTGCGGCTTGGCCAGCACCACGTCCTGCCCGGCAATCTGGCCCACGCCCATGTACGACTTCGATTCCGGGCGGGTCACCCGGATGCCGGCCTCTTCGGCCAGCGCGTCAATCGCCAGAAAACCAAGGTTATGCGGCGTCCAGGCATACTCCGTGCCCGGATTGCCCAAACCAACAATTACGCGCATCTGCGGCTCCGGTGGCCCGTCTGCTGGCACGGCGCTGAAACCATTGCGAAATGCCAGCGCACCATGCCAGGGCGTAGCAAGCGCGTGTTACTTTTTCTTTTCTTTCTCTGCTGGCGCTGCTTCGCCGTCTTCGCCTTCTTCGTCCTTCTTGCCCTTCTTGATCACTTCGGGCTCGGCGGGCGCTGCTGCCGCATCTCCAGCCACTGCTTCCGGCGCCTTTTCTTCCTCGACGCGCAGAGCAACGACGTGTGCCAGAACGCGCTGCGGATCCGTCATCAATTTCATTTTTTCCGCATCCAGTGGAATGTCCCCAGCGTGAACCTGCATGCCCATCATCAAATTGGAAATGTCGACCTTGAATTCGGTCGGGATGTCTGCGGGCAAGCACTCGATTTCGATTTCTCGTGTAACGATTTCGAAGACGCCGCCCTGCAGCTTGACGCCCTGCGGCTCGCCAAATGTGTGCACCGGTACTTTCACGCGCATGCGCACGTCCATCGCGACGCGCAACAGGTCCACGTGGAGAAGCGTGCCCTTGACCGGGTCCACCTGGTATTCCTTCACGATCGCGAAATCTTCGCCGCCCTGCGTCTTTACCGTGAGAATCGTGTTGTGTCCTGTCTCTGAACGCAGAATCGCGGAGACGTGCTTCGTGTTGACCTGCAACGCCTGCGGTCCGCTCTTGCCGCCGTACAGAACGGCGGGAACTGTTCCAGCAACGCGGAGACGCCGCGCCGCATTTTTACCGCGGGAATCCCGCGGTGCTGCATCTACGATGATCTGTTCCATAACGCTTTCCCCATTTCATGGCCAACGTTTCCCCGGAATTCAGGAAATCATTTGGCGTTGTTGAATGCTTCCAACCAAAACTTCTGCCGCCGCGGTCGCTGCCGCTTTGCGGCGCTAATAAAACAATTCGCTGATCGAAGTCTCTTCGTGAATCGAATGAATGCCGCGCGCGAGCAGCTCCGCGACGCTCAAAACTTTAATCTTGGAAACTTTTTTGGCCGCTTCGGACAACGGCACGGAATCCGTAACGATCACTTCCTCAATTCGCGAATTGCAAATGCGCTCAACGGCCGGTCCCGAAAGCACCGGATGCGTGCAGGCCGCGTATACTTTCGTCGCGCCTTCCTTCAGGAGGGCTTCTGCGGTTTTCACCAGCGTGCCCGCCGTATCGATAATGTCATCGATGATCAGCGTGGAGCGTCCGCGCACGTCGCCGATCAGGTGCATCACTTCGCTGACGTCAATATCCACGCGGCGTTTATCCACGATGGCCAGCGGCGAATCCAGCTTCTTGGCGAAGGCGCGTGCGCGTTCCACACCGCCCGCATCGGGCGACACAACCGTGAGGTTGCTGATCTTCTTCTGCATGAAGTGCTCGATCAGCACCGGCGAAGCATAGAGGTGATCCACCGGCACATTGAAGTAGCCCTGAATCTGCGGCGCATGCAAATCGAGCGTCAGCGCACGGTTCGCGCCTGCGGTTTCCATCAAATCGGCTACCAGCTTCGCGGAAATTGGTACTCGCGGCTTGTCCTTGCGATCCTGGCGCGCGTAACAGTAGTAGGGAACAACGGCCGTAATGCGCCACGCCGAGGCGCGTTTGAACGCGTCAATCATCATCAACAGTTCCATCAGATGGAAATCCGACGGATTCGAGCACGGCTGCACGACGAATACGTCCGCGCCACGCACATTTTCCAAAATTTGAAAATATACTTCGCCGTCGCTGAACTTGCCGAGTTTGGCTTCGCCCAGCTTTACATTCAGGTGACGGCAAATATCCGCCGCTAAACGCGGATTCGCGCTTCCGCAGAAAATTTTAAATTTATCGTCGATCAAGTGTGTTGATCCTTGCGAGTGCTCGAACTATTTGGACAAGATCGCGCCCATCTTTCGGCGATACTCCACCCTCGAAAGAGTTGAGCAGAGAAAAACCTGATCCTGCGGAAATGCTCGTGCAGCTCGGCGCGCCTTCGCTGGGTGCTGATAGATTCCAAACACCGCCGAACCACTTCCAGCCAGCGAGGCCCCTGCGGCTCCTTGCTGAAGCAACTCCCTCTTGATCGCATCCAAGCGGGGATACCTGGGGAAAACGGCAGCCTCAAAATCGTTTGAAAGGGCGCTTCCCTGAGGGCTCCAACACAGAGCACAGAACCTAAGCAGTTTAGTTGGGTCTTCCCGGTTTGTCAATTGCTCAGACTGCACTTCGGAGATCCACCGGTAGGCATCTTTCGTTGGCACGGCAATCTCACGCGGAGAAACCACGACCACCGTGCTTTTCGGAACATCGGGCAAAGGATAAATTTCTTCGCCGCGGCCGATGCCCAGCGCGCGGCCCCCTTGCAGAAAAAACGGGACATCCGAGCCCAAGCCGGACGCAATACTCATAAGTCTCTCAAGAGGAACGTGTTTACCTGCCAGCTGCAAAAGTCCTACAAGCGCCGCCGCCGCGTCGCTCGATCCGCCACCCATGCCTCGTCCAACGGGAATTCGCTTGGTCAGCTGCGCACGTATCCCTTGCCGCAGTCGGAGTTCACGGCCAAGTTCATCCAACGCGCGATACACGAGATTATTTTTTCCCGGCTCGCCCGCGAGCTGCGCGTTTCCGTCAATGCGCAACTCCACGCCGGGCTTTCGTGTGGCTTCGAGCACTAAAGTGTCATGCAGCGAGATCGTTTGGAAAATCGTGCGCAGTTCGTGATATCCATCCGCGCGACGGCCCAGGACGTCAAGACGCAGATTAACCTTCGCATACGCGGGAATACGCACGGATTTCATAAGGGGGATATGCTACTACGGCTTGAGGTTTCCGGGTTGTTTCTGCTGCGCAAGCCTGCGCTTCGACGTGGAAAGCTTCTGTTCCACTTCAGCCATTTTGGCCGGCTCGAATTCCGCCGGAAGGACGCGATGCCATTCCTCTACCGATTTCTGCCACTGCGCTTCCGCCAGAGTTTCCTTGCCCATCTTGGCGTAAATGTCTCCCAAATGGCTCAGAATCGTCGGGTCATGCGACTCATGTTCCAGTGCCTGGCGCAATAGGTCTTCCGCTTCCGGGAGCTTGTCCTGCTTATAAAACGCCCATCCCAGGCTGTCCTTGTACGCCGCGCTGCCGGGCTCTTCGACCAGCGCGCGCTTTATTAACGCGGTGGCTTCATCCAGCCGTACTCCGCGATCGGCCAGCATGTACCCGTAATAATTCAGCGTAGACGCGTTACGCGGATTCAGCGCCAGCACTTTGCGGAATTCCGACTCGGCCTGATCGAATTTTTTCTGGCGCTCAAAAATCGCGCCCATCAAAAATCCGGTCATTTCCTTGCCTTGCGAATCCTGCTGCAGCTTTTCCGCTGCATGAATCGCGGATTCAGCGTCCGCCCAGCGCTTGCTCTCTTCGTAAACCTGCGCGATATCCAGCTGCACTTCGAAATCGGCGGGCGAACCATCGAGCAGGGCGCGTAGTTGCGTCACGGCCTGATCGGTTTGCGCATTTTCGCCGAGCAGCAAGGCTTGCGTGACACGGATGGAATGATCTTTCGGGTACGCGTCCACTGCCTTGTGCGCGGCGTCGAGCGCTTTGGAAATGTCGCGCGCGTCGCGGTATGTATCTATAATAAGAATCCGCGCCCGGCGGTCTTCCTCGCTGCCCAGGCGCAGCATTTCCTCAAACGTATTCACCGCCGCCGTGTAATTGCTCGCTTCGCGATACAGTTGGCCGAGTTGCTGATACAGAATGGCCAGCGTGCGCCGTCGAGTCGGTGCAAATTCCGATTCTGACTTCACCGCGGTCACCGCTTCGGAAAGCACGCGAATTGAATCGTCAATGCGCCCTTGGTCCTCATAAATCGTGGCTTCGTAATAAATCACTTCCAGGTTGTTGGGAGCGCGCTGCTTGGCCAGCAGAATATTCTGTTCGGCCTTATCCAGCTGCTTCATGTGCATGTAAATTTCGGCGAGACGCAAATAATTGTCCGCGTCGTCCGCGTCCATTTCCACCAGGCCCTGATATTGTTCGAGGGCTTCGGGGAATTTTTCTTCGGCCAGCAGCGTTTGCGCCAGCTCTTTGTGATGATTCAGATCGCCGGGTTGCGACTCCGACGCTTTTCGGTACGCTTGCTCCGCATTTGGCAGGTCGTGAATCTGATTGTAGGCATCGCCCAGAAGTTCCCACAACCGCGGCGTTGGCGCGCGTTGCAGAATGGCTTGCAGGGAAGTTACGGCCTCTTCGGATTTTCCTTCGTCCAGCAGTAATTGCGTCAGTTGCTCGACGCCATTTTCGTTTGCCGGTTCCCGCGCCAGCAAGGCGCGCAGCACGGCTCCCGCTTTTTCCTGTTCGTTTTGCAGGCGGTACAGGCGAGCAAGCCAGAGTTCCGCGTCGCTGTCCGTGGGATCCAGGCGAACAATTTCGCGGTACTGCTCCACGGCGCGTGCGATCGTGTCGCGCTGCCCCGATGTATTGCTCAGGTCGCCAAGCGTGCGCACGTAAATTCGCGCCAGCAGACGCCGGGCCGGCAAATTATCCGGATCCTTGGCCAGAATGCCGTTGGCTTCCGTGACCGCTTCGCGAATTCTCTGCGACTGGTAATAAATCTCCGCCAGCTCATCGCCAATCTGCTGGCTGTTTGGATCCAGCTCGAACGCTTTTTTCAGAAAATCGATGGCCTTGTTGGCATCTTCCGCGTGGCTGGAGACTTGATATTCCTGCGCGTAGTAATGCCCCATCACGAAATTATCGTAAGCTTCGGCTTGCGTTGCGATGGCCGCGTCCGTCCCGGTCGCGGTGGAGGAAACTTGCGCGCTCGGAACCCTTCTACCCTGATTCGCGGCAACACCGGTTCCCGCCGCAAGAGAGCAAAGAGACAGCACAGCGAAATGTCGAGCTATTTTCATCGATAGACCGCAGAAAGAGATTATCCGTCAGAGTGTGTCGCGCGTCAAAACAGTTCCGCTGCGAACGTTCCTTTTCGTAATCACGTCCGCGCGGACTTGAAGAATCTTTGAGTAGCACAGGCACTCTTGCCTGTGCGGGTTTCGCAAAGTGCACACCGCCAGGAGTGGCTGTGCTACTTGACTACCGCAGTTTTCACATGCACACAATTAGTGCCTGAAGTGCCGCACGCCGCAGAATACCATCGCCATTCCCAGTTGATCTGCCACGGCGATCACGTCACCGTCGCGCACCGAGCCGCCGGGCTGGATCACGGCCGTCGCGCCCGCTTTTCCCGCTTCTTCCAGCCCATCGGGAAATGGAAAAAATGCATCGGATGCGACGACACTTCCCGCGAGGGGCAATTGCGCTTTCATCACGGCAATCTTTACGGAGTCCACGCGGCTCATTTGTCCCGCGCCTACGCCCACGGTCTGCCCCGCTCGCGCAAAAACGATGGCGTTGGATTTCACGTGCTTGCAGACCTTCCAGCCGAAAAGCAGCGCTTCAATTTCCTCGCGCGTAGGCGCGCGCTTCGTGACCACTTTCAAATCCATTTCCGCCAGTTCGTGCGCGTCCTGCTCCTGCACCAGAATGCCGCCCGAAATGCGCTTCAGCTCGAGTTCGCGAACGCCCACCGCACCGTCGCGCGTAGGAAGTTGCAATAGACGCAGATTTTTCTTGGTCGCAAATTTTTCAAGCGCCGCCGGTTCGTAGCCGGGTGCAACGATGCACTCTACAAAAATTTTGGCGATTTCGTCCGCGGTCGCTGCATCCACGAAGCGATTAAAAGCCATCACACCGCCAAATGCGGAGATCGGATCGCAGGCCAGCGCTTTTACGTACGCATCCAAAAGCGTGTCCTGTTCAGCGGTGCCGCAGGGATTATTG
>Ga0075522_10001201_pt1 | contig 19649 bp, 13 predicted proteins | sample NGEPerA_FD_74796 | JGI IMG/M metagenome (GOLD analysis project Ga0075522, IMG submission 74796) | Arctic peat soil microbial communities from the Barrow Environmental Observatory site, Barrow, Alaska, USA - NGEE PermafrostL2-A | ecosystem: Environmental > Terrestrial > Soil > Wetlands > Peat ...
ATCCAGGAGCGATTGGAGCGCGAGTACGAACTGGACCTGATAACAACTGCACCCGGCGTGCGCTATCACATCACGATGACAGACGGCAGCGTGATCGAGGTGGACAATCCCTCGCGCTGGCCTGAGCCGCAGAGCATTGCCGCCATTCGGGAGCCTGTCATTACCGCAAAAATTCTGACCAACGAAGAATACGTCGGCGGAATCTTCAAGCTGGTTGAGGAGAAGCGCGGCCGCCAGTTGAACTTTGAGTACATAACTCCAACACGCGTGCTACTGACTTACGAGCTGCCGTTGAACGAAATCGTGCTCGATTTCTACGACCGCCTCAAGAGCATTTCGCGCGGCTATGCGTCGCTCGATTATCAGTTGGCCGGCGAATGGGAATCCCCAATGGTGAAGCTCGACATACTGGTTTCCGGCGAACCGGTGGATGCGCTGTCTATCATCGTGCACAAAGAGCATTCCTACGAGCGTGGACGGGCCCTGGTATCGAAAATGCGCGAACTGATTCCGAGGCAGCAGTTTGAAGTGGCCATCCAAGCCGCGATTGGCGCCAAGGTCGTGGCTCGTGAAACGGTGAGCCCGCTGCGCAAGAACGTTCTGGCCAAGTGCTACGGCGGCGACATCAGCCGTAAACGCAAGTTGCTGGAAAAACAAAAAGAAGGCAAGAAGCGCATGAAGCGCATAGGTAAGGTCGATATCCCGCAGGAAGCCTTTTTGGCAGTGTTACGCGTGGGTGAAGAGCAACAGAAATAGTGCAATTCCTGTTAACCAAGGGAATTCCCCAGTCATCAGCCATTGACCTGAAATTGTGGAAAGCTCTGGGAATCAACGTTCCTCCGGCTTTCAATGTGGGCGGGATTTCTCTGGCTGATTTCGGCCTTGTTTCCTCTTGAAAATGAAGGATTTGTTACATCTAGCAGAAAAGAATGTAGCTTGACAAGCTCCAAAATTGAGCTTTTTCGCGGTGCTTTCCGAAAGTAATCCACAAATTTATCCACAAGTTGAGCAACTGCTTGGAAGTGTTTATTTTCACGTAAAGGCAACCATTTTCTGGCCTTGAGTCTCGAATTGCGCTCGACGCAAAAGCCTCGCCGTTTGGCGAGGCTTTTGCAATAGGCGTGCTTTTTGAAACCGAGGTTTAGTGGGCAGCAGGAGCTGGGCGCGGAGCAGCCTGCCTGGGAGCAGCAGGCTTTGGTGCCTGGGTTGCGCCAGCGGGCTGTGCCGGAGGAGCCGGAATGCCAGACTTCACATTGTAGGCATCAAGGATTTCTTTGGTGATGTTGGTGGAATTGTTCGCATACAGCACCGGATTCTGCTGTTGAGAAACATCAAGAACCAGCGTGAACCCGTGCAGCTCGGCATAGGACTGAAGCACGTCATATACCTTGGAAGCCAGGCCGTTGTAAATATCCTGCATTTCCTGCTGGAAGTCGTTGGATGCATCCTGTGCATCACGATCGAGTTGCTTTTTCTTGATGTCAAGCGCGTTGGCGCGGCTCTGCTGTTCAGCCGGGGTCAGCTTGGCTTCGTCGGCCTGCAGCTGCTTGGTCATCGCATCGACATCGTCGCTCAGCTTCTTGAGCTGCTCACGCCGCGGATCGTACTTTTTCTGCAGGTCGGCAAAGTTGCGCTGGCCTTCATTGGTTTGGGCAACGGCAACCTGAAATGCAATTACGGCAACCTTCGCGGGCCCCGCAGCGGGTGCAGTACCTGCCGCAGCGGGAGTTTGGGCAACGGCGCTCAAGGCAAAGCAAGAGGCCAGAGTAAGGACGAGTGCAAGCGAACGCTTCATTTGATTCAACTGCTCCTTCAAAATTCCTGGTTGGCTGCTCGCGCTGGTGCGCGAACTCACGCCTGTGCCTCCTGAGCAACTTCGCAATCTCTCATCCCCTTTCGACACTCAAAAACTGTCGCGTGGGATGCCGGTCTTCTTGCGGAAACTCCACACCGGATAATGCAGGCGCGGACAGAGACGCGAATGGAGACGTCAGCAGGAACTAGATGGATTATAGGAGGCGTAAGGACAGTTTACAAGTTGGCAAGTTGACAAGTTTTCGAGTTCGCAAACAACAATTTACAGGGTGAAAGGTTTACAGGCTGCTGACGGATTAACAAGTTAGCGAGTTTCCAAGTCCCATAATATTGCTGGGTTGTAAACTCGCTACCTTGTTGAAGCCTAAACTGCTGTTAAAACGTCGTCGAAACCGTCAGGCGAAAGGTCTTTCGGGGTTCCCTGAAGACGTACCGCGCGCCGTAGGCCTGCATGGCTTCCTGGAAGCTGTAATCGCCTGCGCCGCCCGGCGGGAACATTGCCCGGGTAATCAACTGCGCAGAGCAGCTTCCCTGACGTCCGCCCACCAGCACGTTGTTGCAATAGGGCGCCTCGTCAAGGCGCAACGGGTTGTATGCGTAGTAGAGACGGAATGGAGCGTTGACGATCGGCATAATGATCGAAAGCTCGCCGCCCAAGGACATACGCGGAACTACATTGGTACCGGAGATGGGCCGGATGTTGCGCAGGAAGCCCACCTTTGAACCGGATATGCCGCCCTGGCACGATCCATTATTGAAGACCGGGCAGCCGTATAGCGGAGCAAGCAGCGCCGAGAAACCCTCGGGACTCTGCTTGAGCTGGCCATGGTTCGTCACCACATCCATACCGAAGTCGTCGAAGATGGAAAACATCAGAGTACTGACGATCGGGATGCGGTATTCGAGGTTCGAGGTGAAGCTGGTGTCACCACCGATGGACGCCACGCCATAAACGGGCAGTGGCACCTGGATGCACTGGTTGTCCTGCGGATTTGTTGGGTCGCGCGGAACGCAACTGCCGTCGGGGTTGGTGAGCTGGAAATTGATCCGGCTTGGAACGTACCCGTACGGTGTGGCAGCACGAACGTCAAAGCCGCGCAATTCGCTTTCGCCGCCGGCGTAGAAGCGGTTTTGCGGCGGAGCCACCGCGCCGCCAAAGCCCTGCACGTAACCCAGTTGCGCGCGGATGCCCAGCACATTGTGCCCGTTTTCTGAGGGCAGTAGATAATGCATCGGCAGATATCGCTTGTAGGCGACAAATGGCGCAAAGTAACGGACGTTGCCCCAAAGACCAGCAACCTGCATTGCCGCCGAATACTCTTTGCCGCTACGAGGACGAACCGGGTTGTTCACCGTGTCGTAGGAGTACGTGAACGAGAGCAGGCTGCTCACGATGCCGGACAACGCGTTATTGCCCTGGATTCCCGACCGGAAGCTGATGGTCTGGAAAAAGGTCTGCGAGGCCGTGCTGAATGCCGTGATGGACGAGCGGCTCAACGAGTAGGTGACGCCGACGCGCTGGAACGCGTGCCTCTTAAGCGGATAACTCAGCGAAACGTTAAAGCCGGTGGCCGCCTGGTTATAGTTCTGGGTCAGAGACTGCTCAGCCTGGGTCAGGTTGAGTGAGGCGCCGGTAGTGGCCTGGTAGTTTTTGGCGGCGTTGAAATCCTGCTTGTTGTTGTAAATCTGAAATCCAAGCTGAATGGGACGATTGCGAATGTACGGCTGCGTAAAGCCGAACGTAAACGTGCGGTTCAGGTTGCCCAGGTTGGCTTGCACGCTGAGTGTTTCACCCAATCCGAGGAAGTTGTTTGTCTGATAGTTGAGGCCGATAAACGCGCCCGACGATCCAGACAAACCGCCGTTCATGCCGATCGAGTTCTTGCCCTTTTCTTTCACCTTGAGCAGCAGTTCTACGGTTCCGTTATCCGGATCCTGGTGCGCTTCAGAGTCCTGATCCACCTTGAGGGTCTCAAAGTATTCAAGCTGGTTCAGGCGTAGCAGACTGTACTCCCATAGCTGGGAGTTGTAGACCGAACCTTCGTCGAGCATCAATTCGCGGCGAATAACTCGGTCGCGAGTGATGGTGTTGCCTTGGAACTCAATCCGCGATACGTAGAACTGCTTGCCTTCGTCGATGTCGATATCAAACGAGACGGTCTTCTTCTGGTCATCGTAAGTCGGCTTGGGAATAGCTCCGAAGTTAATGTATCCGAGTCCGCCGTATGCCTTCTTCAGGTTATCGAGGCCCTTCTGCACATCAACGACGTTGAACCAGTCGCCATCCTTGATGGGGAACGTGGCGCGCAGGGCTTTAATGTTGGTGATCTGCTTGTTGCCCGTGAAGGTGATGGTTCCCAACCGATAGCGCCCACCTTCTTCAACGGTCATGCCGATATCGATACGCTTTCCGCTGTTGGGGCGGAAGGTGAACCAGTTAAGGCCGCCCTGATCTCGAATCTGCGTCTTCGGCTGCTCGATGGCGGCGTTGGCATAGCCACGTTGCCGATAAGCCTGGCGAACACGTTCTGTGTCCTCTTCCAGCTTGCCCGCATCGAAGGTCTGCGAAAACAGATTCTCAAAAATTATGGAGTAAGGAATACCGATCGGCTTCAGATTCTTCATGGAGCGGCGCAGAACCAGTGCGCTCACATGTTCGTTGCCCTGGAAAGAAATCTTGCCCACTTTAACTACGGGGCCTTCCTTGATGTTGAAGTTCACCTGCACTGAAGCGGGAGGAATTCTTTTGACTTCAGTTTTGATGGTGGAGAACTGGTGTCCATGCTCGGCGAGCAACTGCTTGATTGACGTTTCAGCCTGCTTGATTTTGGCCGGATCGTACTGGCTCTCGACGGAGAGGCCGACCTTTTGCTTCTTGAAGCGGTCCAGAACATCCGAGACTGAGACCGTACTCAATCCTTTGTAGTTGATTTCACGGATATTCGGTTTCTCGGTAACGAAAACATCGAGGATGATGCCCTTTTCGGAATCCTCACGTTCAATACGAAGGTCATCGAAGTAGCCCGTATTCCAAAGCGACTGAAAATCGCGCTCGATCGAAATGGGATCGAAAGTGTCGCCCACGTGGGTAAACAGGCGTGCGAGAACGGTTTCCTTGGGAATTCGGCGGTTGCCGATGACGCGAATCTGCTGGACTGTGTCGGAGCCCTGGGCAAAAGCCGTTCCGGCGCAAATCAACAGCGCCAACCCGAACAGGATGCCTCCCAGGCGCGAAACATGGCTCCGGGCCCGCACGCGGCAGGAAGTGGAAGTGTGCTTGATTCTCACCGGGCTGGAGCCCTGCGACGAGCACAAGTGCTGGTGCGTTCCAAAAATCGGCTTCACGGGAAGAATATGCACACCCTCATTGCGTTAAAAATCTGGTCCTGCCTCAAGGAAAGATTGATTATATTTGACCACGGTGGCCCCGCCCAAACAGCCGGGATGCACGCAGACGGAAATCGAATCTTTCCCCTAATTTCCTTACCGCGTAATCCCCGCGGACATGGGCCGGGCGTTCTGCAGCGACTCCAATAAGGAGTCCTGGCTGGGAACCCGGCTAACTACCACCCATCACTCAGTCTACCGGAACGAATTGGGTTGCATGCTTGCTCTTGACGATCTTCTGGCGGCATTCTTTTTAGACGCACTGGTAGCGCTCAGGGCATCCGACCGGGGAGGTGATTTTCAACATGGAAAAGCAGACGGTTTTTGACTATTCGGCACCCCTTCTGGATGGGCACGAGCAATCTCTTGCCCAGTTCCGTGGGCGGGTGTTGCTTATTGTGAACACCGCCAGCAAATGCGGATTTACCCCTCAGTATGCTGGGCTCGAGGCGCTTTATCAGACCTACCGGGACCGAGGCTTTGCTGTTCTGGGCTTTCCATCGAACCAGTTTGGCGCGCAGGAGCCAGGGTCCGCAGCAGAGATTGCCACATTTTGCGAGACTCGTTTCGCCGTCACTTTTCCACTTTTCGCCAAGATCGAGGTTAATGGGCCGGCCGCTCATCCTCTCTATCGTTTGCTAAAGCGCGAACAGCCCGGACTGCTCGGCGTCTTCGGCTCAGGGAATATCCGTTGGAACTTCACCAAGTTTCTCGTTGACCGCAATGGGAGCGTGACGGCCAGATATGGCCCCGCCCGGAAGCCGGAAAAGCTCGCAGGGGCGATCGAAAGGCTGCTCGGCCCCCTTTAGGCAGGCTTGGTTGGAGTTGTATGACAATACGGCAACCCGGCTCACATGCCGGGATGGAAGAGACGCAGGTTGCATCCGACCACCTTGATTAAACGTCAAAGAGGCATAGTGCGAGTCAGTCGTTGCCTGTATTGATTCTATTCAGCTGTCTCATCAGATAACATGGAAGTCTCGATGGTTTGTATTGATCGGGTCGCGGTGTGAGGTCAGTTCCTGAGTTAAGGCATGCAGGAATTTCCTCAATCCGGAGACGCAGCTTATCTGTGTTGTAGTTCCTTCCGACAAGCGGCGAATCGGTAGCGGACAGAACAAAGAATCGCCAGCCCGACTCGGGAGCGGGTAGCAGCCCTATGTGGATTGTTCGGCTTGCGCTACGGCGGCCATATACTTTCGTCGTCTTCGCGCTTTTGATTCTTATTCTTGGCGTCTTCAGCATCCTTTCGATGCCGACGGATATCTTTCCGAACATCGATATCCCTGTCGTTACAGTCGTTTGGATGTACAACGGCCTCTCGCCGGAACAGATCGCCGAACGCATCGCTTCACCCAGCGAACGCGCCATGACTACCACGGTCAGCGATATTGAGCACATCGAGTCGCAATCGTTGGCGGGGTTGACCATCATCAAGGTCTTCTTTCAGCCTCACGTGAATCTTGGCGTAGCAGTTGCCGAAATCTCCGCCATTAACCAGGCGCAACTGCGTCAATTGCCGCAAGGCACAAATCCACCTTTCGTGCTGCAATACAGCGCATCGAGCGTACCCGTTTTGCAGTTGGGATTGTCAGGAAAGGGACTGACAGAGCAAGAGCTCTTCGATCTCGGACAGAACACAATCCGCGTTCAACTGGCAGAAATCGAGGGAGCGCAATCGCCATTCCCCTATGGCGGTCGGCAACGGCAGATCATGGTCGATCTTGATCTGAACGCCTTGCAGGCCCGCGGTCTTTCGCCTGTGGATGTGGTAAACGCAGTCAGCGCACAGAACCTGATTACGCCTGCCGGGACCATGAAGGTAGACCGGTTCGAGTACCAGGTGGAGACCAACTCCGCGCCCAGCATTGTGGGACAGTTAAACAACATCCCGATCAAGGCTGCGAACGGCGCCATTGTCTACATTCGCGATGTGGCGCATGTTCGCGACGGCAGTCCGCCACAGACAAACATTGTGCGCGTAGACGGCCAGCGCGCTGCCGTGATGAGCATTATGAAGACGGGCTCCGCCTCAACGCTCGACATCATCAAGGGCGTGTACGAGAAGGTTGACAATGTCAAGAGCCAGCTACCTCCGCAATTGCAAATCAAGGCGCTTTCCGATCAGTCGGTCTTCGTCAAGGCCGCTATAAATGGGGTTGTACGTGAAGCGATTGTGGCGGCTTGCCTTACCGCCGCCATGATTCTGCTTTTCCTCGGGAGTTGGCGTTCCACCATCATCATTGCGGTATCCATTCCGCTATCGATTTTGTGCTCGCTGATCATGCTCTACGCACTGCACGAGACGATCAACATCATGACGCTGGGCGGGTTGGCCCTTGCGGTAGGCATTCTGGTAGATGATGCCACTGTCGCCATCGAGAACATTAATCGCAATCTTGAAGCAGGAAAGGAATTGGAGCAATCCATTCTTGACGGCTCAGCACAGATCGCGATTCCCGCATTCGTGTCCACTATTGCGATTTGCATTGTGTTTGTGCCCATGTTCTTTTTGAGCGGCGTAGCGCGATACCTCTTTGTGCCCATGGCCGAAGCAGTGGTCTTTGCCATGCTGGCCAGCTACCTGCTGTCGCGAACGCTGGTGCCTACCATGGCCAAGTACATGCTCCACGAACACGATGACGCGCAAGCCTCTCGAAAGCGCGCCAGCCGCAATCCCTTCACGCGCTTCCAAATGGCGTTCGACTCCGGCTTTGAGAAATTCCGCTTCGGCTATCTCCGCGTTCTCACGTTCAGCGTGGATCACGCCAAAGTGTTTCTTACCGTATTCATGTTGTTCGCGGTGGCCTCACTGGGGCTGCTGATTCCCTGGCTCGGACAGGACTTCTTCCCTTCAGTTGACTCCGGTCAGTTCAAGATTCACGTTCGAGCTCATACTGGGACGAGGATCGAAGAGACCGCTGCGCTGTGCGATCACGTGGATCAGACGATTCGCCAGGTGATTCCTGCTAGCGAGGTCGTTACGATCGTTGATAACATCGGTCTGCCGTATTCTGCGTTGAACCTTTCCTATTCCACTTCGGCTCCAATTGGTCCCGCAGACGCCGACATTCAGGTTGAACTGACCAGAGATCACCGCCCCACCGCCGCCTACGTAGAGAAGCTCCGTTCCGTTCTGGCGCACGATTACCCAGGCGTGTCGTTCTACATGCTGCCAGTCGATATTGTTACGCAGATTCTGAACTTCGGACTCACCGCTCCTATCGATATTCAGATTGTCGGCCCCAACCTTGCCGGTAATCGAGCGCTTGCGGAGAAGATGCTGGACGAAGTGCGCAATGTTCCCGGAGCCGCTGACACGCGTATTCAACAGCCATTTAACGCGCCCATGCTGACGGTGGACGTGGACCGCACGCGTGCGCAATCGATGGGACTGACGCAGAGGGATGTGGCAACCAGCTTGCTGGTTTCACTCAGCGGCAGCTTCCAGACCAGCCCCAGTTTCTATCTCGACCCGCGTAATGGCGTCACTTACAACGTGGCGACAATGACTCCGCAATACAAACTCGATTCAATCGGCGCATTGAGAAGCATTCCTGTTCCAAGCGCAACCGCCCAGTCGCAGAGCGTAAATGCGCCACCCGGAGTGACCAGCAGCGCAGCGCCTTCAACGGCAGTCCCCGGAGTTCCTTTGCCGCAAAACATTCTGGGAAATGTGGCCACCATTACGCCGGGCGCTGAACTTGGCACTGTGAGCCACTATGACGTTATGCCTGTGCTGGATATCTTTGCCAACGTGGACGGCACTGACCTGGGCAGCGTGACCCGTGGAATGCAGAACATCATCGACCGCCATCAGAAGGATCTTCCGCGCGGCTCGCACTTTACTCTTCGCGGCCAGAGCGACACCATGCGCAAGTCGTACATAGGTTTGCTTGCCGGACTGTTGATTTCGATTCTGCTCGTCTATCTGCTCATCGTTGTCAACTTCCAGTCATGGCTTGATCCGTTCCTCATCATCTCCGCGTTGCCGGCCGCGCTGGCAGGTATCGTATGGTTTCTTTTCATCACTCATACGCGGCTGAGCGTTCCTGCGCTGACCGGCGCAATCATGTGCATGGGCGTAGCCACAGCCAATTCAATCCTGGTGGTGAGCTTTGCACGTGAACAAATGGAAGCGCTGGTGGGCGACGCACGGCGCGCCGCATTGAACGCGGGGTTTGTTCGACTACGTCCGGTATTGATGACGGCGCTGGCCATGATTATCGGCATGGTGCCCATGGCCCTGGGCATGGGAGAGGGTGGCGAGCAGAACGCGCCGCTTGGTCGCGCCGTAATCGGTGGCCTGCTGCTGGCAACGGTGGCGACGCTGCTATTTGTGCCGGCATTTTTCTCACTCATCCATGGGCGCATCCAGCGCCGCAAATTGGCTCGCGGTTCTCAGCGCGCCGCCACATTCGATGAATTCGACGAGCTTTCGGAGTAAGTATCTATGAACGATCCATCAACACCAAACCCGCATGAGTCCGCGCACGACGATATAGCGGCCCCTGATCAAAAGCCCATTTCGCCACGCATGGCAACCATCGGCGCGATCGTATTGATTGTTGTGGCAGTCGTTCTGGCGGTAGTGGGAATACTGAACCGCAAATCAGCCGACACGGTGCTTGCCGACCGCACGCAGGAGATAGCTGCGCCCACCGTGCTGACCGCTCCGCCCAAGCCTGGTGCTCCGTTGAACACGTTCATGCTGCCGGGTAACGTAACCGCGTTCACTGATGCGCCGATCTACGCGCGCACCTCCGGTTATTTGAAGAAGTGGTATTTCGACATCGGAGCACGCGTGAAAAAAGGCGACTTGCTGGCCGAAATATCAACGCCGGAACTGGACCAGCAACTCGCCCAGGCAGAAAGTGATCTGCTGACCGCACAGGCAACGGCCAACAACGCCCGCATTCAAGCCGAGCGATATACGGGTCTGGTAAAAACGAATGCCGTTTCGCAACAGGACACAGATACTTACGTAAATCAGGCAGCAGCAACAGCAGCTGCTGTCCGTTCGTCGCAGGCAAATGTGCAAAGGCTGCGCGAGATGCAGTCGTTTGAAAAAATATATGCGCCGTTCAATGGCGTTGTGACCGCGCGTACTATCGACACCGGCCAGTTGATCGATACAGGCGCCGCGAAAGAACTGTTCCGGCTCCAGGCGATCCAAACACTGCGCGTTTATACGAACGTTCCGCAGGCATTCTCAGGTAGCGTGAAGCGCGGAATGAAGCTCGACGTCTCCTTCTCCGAGCACCCCGGAAAGGTCTATCAGGGCACAATCGAACGGACCGCGGATGCAATCGATCCGACGACGCGCACTCTGCTGGTTGAGATTGATCTGGACAATCGCAAGGGCGAGCTTTTCCCTGGTTCGCTGGCGCAGGTTCATTTCAAAACGGCCTTCCTGGGCCAGAGTTATGTAGTGCCCATCGCTGCGCTCATCTTTGGCAGAGACGGCATGAGGGTGGCGGTAGTAGTGAACGACGGCTCGACTGCGAAGGCGCATCTGGCTCCAGTCATCATCGGTGAAGACGACGGCGCAACGGTGCAGATCACCAGTGGCCTGAGCGCGAATGACCGCATCATTCAAGATCCTCCCGATTCGCTGATCGAAGGTGAAAAGGTAACGGTCGTTAATCCCGGCAACTCCTCCAATGCGGGAGGACAGTAACGATGACCGTGTCCGGGCAAGGCTGCAAGAACCGAAAATCCGGATTCGCGACATGGCGCGTGGCGACAGCACCGCGCGCAGCAATGCTTGTTGCTTCGCTGGTACTCGGCCTTGCTACGGGCTGCAAACCGGTAGGACCCGACTACAAACGACCGGACTACCAGGCGCCAGCGACTTACAAAGAAAGCGGAGCATCAGCGGTGGTGGTGCCGCCACCGAATCCTGTCGGCGGCGGCTGGCATCCCGCAAATCCTTCAGATGGTATGTTGCGCGGCAACTGGTGGGAAATCTATCAGGACCCACAGCTCAACCGGCTTGAAGACCGCGTCGCTGCAAACAATCCGAGCCTGCGCCAGGCACTTGAAACCTACCTTGCCGCACGCGACACCGTGAGCGCAGTTCGCGCCAACCTTTATCCCTTCCTCTCAGGCAGCGCATCTATTTCGCGCGGCCGCGTTTCGCAGCACAGACCTCAGGGCTCAGGAACGCCGACATCCGCGACGAACGATTTCGTAATCGGCGGACAGGCAAGCTGGGAACCCGACTTCTGGGGTCGCGTTCGCCGGCAGGTTGAAGCTGCGCGCGAAAATGCGCAGGCCGATGCCGCAGTAATGGCGGCAGTTGACCTCAGTCTGCACGCCGAACTGGCATCAGACTATTTCGCGCTGCGCGGACTCGACGCACAATCCAAATTGCTCACCGCCTCAGTGGGAGACTTGGAACATCAACTTGATCTGACGCAGCAACGCTTTTCCGGTGGCGTTATAACGGGAGTGGATGTGGAGCAGGCTCGCACGCAGCTTGAAACTGTGCGTGCTGCTCTAGTCGATATCGGCGTGGCTCGCGCGCAGTATGAACATGCCATCGGGACCATTGCCAACTACAGCCTGCCCGATTTCAGCATTCCTCCGTCGCCGCTCGATAAACCGCTGCCCAACGTTCCCACCGGACTGCCGTCGCAACTCCTGGAGCGCCGTCCCGATATTGCCGCTGCTGAACGCCGCGCCGCCGCTGCCAATGCGCAAATCGGCGTCGCTGTCAGTGCCTTTTATCCCAACATCAGTCTCGGTGGCTCCGGCGGTTTTGAAAGCACAAATCCCGGTACCTGGCTGCAGGGCCCAAGCTCACTATGGTCCTTGGGTGCACAGGCCGCGCAGCTGCTGTTCGATGCCGGCCAGCGGCGAGCTATCACCAGCGAGGCGCAGCACAACTACGAGGCGCAAGTGGCGGGCTATCGAAACACAGTTCTGCTCGCGTTTGAAGATGTTGAAGACCAGCTCTCCGGTTTGCGCATCCTCGAACAGGAGTCGGGTGTAGAGCAGCGTGCCGTCGAGTCGGCGCAGCGTTCGTTCGATCTCTCCAATCAACGCTACAAAGGCGGCGTCACCAGTTACCTTGAAGTCCTGACAGCCGAGACCACACTGATTCAAAATCAGCGCACCGCCATCGATTTGCAAACCCGTAGATTTCTGTCGAGCGTCAGCCTTGTTCGCTCGCTCGGCGGCGGATGGGACGCGACTAAGCTGCCATAGAGTTTTCTACTGTGCAGTTGTTGCGGGTTGATTATTCCTCGGCGCATTCACCGCATCCTGGCGTGGATGGCTGAATGCCGCAGCCGGCACAGCAGCAAGCGGGAGCGCAGGCCCCTCCCAAAGCAAACGTGGCGCTTCGTTGCTCGCAGAGTGAAGTCCCTCAAGATGCAACTGATGCAGACCCGCGCGCAACCCCAGCGAGCCGCGCGCATAACGAAGCGCGTTACCCGGCGAACCGCAGACCTGCGCAAACGGCGGCCCGGTCTTCGCGACCTCCATTCCGTCAATCACCAGCCGCGCGCCATCGCGATCGATGAGGTGAAATGTGAACCCACCATCCACTGGAATATCGATGAAACCATCCCACGCCACCGCGTAGTGCGTGTATCCTTGCGCATTGGCCTGAAACCCTGCGTCCTCACCGCTGAACACAGCATTCTCTTTCGAAAGGTCGGGTAGCTCAGTCCAGGTGCCCGGATAAATCCTCCAGGCAACGCCGCCGGAGTTAGCTCCGGAACTTTTCACCGCATCGTGCCACTTGGCAACGGCGACCACACCCTGCGCGGGCCAGTCCTGATGTCCAGATTTGTCTTCAACGTGCAGCAAAACTCTGAAACGGCCAGCGCCATTGCTCGCGTCGAGCTCCGTACCGTCCGCATCCGCAAAGCTATGGACGACATGACGACCGTGCCCTTCAGTTCCATCGCCGAAAAGCCACGTATACTTCGCGCCGGGCATCGCATTTGCCGTGAAGCTGACGCGTTGACCCGGTTGCACAAACGGAGGATCGACGACGAACTGTGCAATCGTACTCTGCGCCGGCGCAAACTTCACGGCCTGTGCACCGGAGTTTAAGACCAGCGGCAGATCTGCGTTGCCCGCTGCGCGCACCTGCCCGTATTTCACGTTGTCGAACGTAACGCCGTCTATATCGCCGGCAATATATGAGCTTGCCAGGGGCGGTTGATCGAGCGCCCAGATATTGCGAAACGTGAACTCTCGGAGTGCTGGATTTGCCTGCTCCATCTGCACGAGCGAATACCAGTGATCGAGAAAAATATTTTCAAAAGTGAATCCGCTATGGCTTCCCTTCGCGTCTTTAGCTCCCCAGAGGCCGAGCAGTCCAAACGTCTGCCCACACGCTCCGATGCCCGCGTGCAGTACGTCGCTGTCGCGCAAAGTAAAGCTTTGTGAGTTGAAAATCTTCTGCGGCCAAGCTGCGCGCACAACGTTTGAAATACTGGTGGACAGCACGCTGTGATCGATCATTATGTAGCGCACGTCGTGACCGGGACGCAGCAAATCATCCTGCGTGTAGCCGTCCCAGTTGCCCTGCATGGCAAACACGTCGTCTGACGCGCGAATAAATGCATCGTGCACCTGGGTGTCGCCTCCGCCCAGCCAGTCCATGCCGTCCTGATTCGCATTCCCCGGGTTGCCACCGACCACGCGCAGATCGTTATAGACAAATCCGGTGGAGTCCTTCATTTGGATCGACCAAGTTCTCGAGCGCACAATGCAGGTCAGTCCGTCGATCTCGACATTGCGTGCTTCGAGCGCGCCGACGCAATGCCAATCAGGCTTCTGCATCCAACCCTCGTCGGTATTCGGGTCCTGCGGTCCTTCATAAACGATGGTTCCACGACCAAGCACTTTTACGTCGTGCACTTTCCACAAATTCAAACTGCCGAAGACGAAAGCTCCCGGCGCGAGATAGTAGATATCGCCGCTCTTCGGATTCAAACTTCCGCGGTGCACTCCCTCGGGGAAAATGTGTACATTCGGCCCTCTGGGAGGCGGGGGAGGAGGCGTGCCCGCAAACAGAAACAACATGGTAGCGTGGTTCAGAAAATCACCTGGACGCGAGATTGAAATCTTGGCAGGACCGTTAAGCGTGAAGCGAATGGTCTTCCCATCGCGCACGGGGCGGAGGCCGAGACGCCACGGCTCAATCTCAACACCCTTGTCCCAAAAGCCCGGCGCCGAAGCTGTAACTTCCACCGTAACTGAAGATTTCACATCGAAGCTGACGAAGCTGTAGCTCGCAGCTGCGTGTGCCACGTCAACCGGCATCCCATCTACGGTGACGGTGAAATAGCTGGAGCGCATTTCCGCAGGAACCGCAGCAACATGCATTCGTGCTGCAGCCTGCACTTGGGCTGCCGCATCGGCAGCAACATTTACTGCGAAGAAGGCCACAAACAGCAGGCGAAGGCAGGCCAAGAAAAACTGCTCCACTAAACGAGAGTGAACGAATCCAATGTAGCACTGGACGGTCTGAGAGGCTTCAAAGCTAGATGGCGAGATTTGTTTTCGTTAGATGCTCGGTCGCATCCGCTTTGAGGCGCGAAGCAATGCGCGCAACAAGAACGACGTGATCACGAGCAGGCCGGCACCTGCTATTACAGTCGCGATGGTCTGGAACATATTGGAACCGATGGCAGTCGGCGCGTTCAGCGTGTAATGAACAGCAGACCATAAAAGCGCCAGCGAACCGAATACCATGATGCAGCCGCCAATCCAATACCCGGCCAAACCGAAGATAAATGCCAAAATACCCAAGACCCCATTCTTGAGCGAACCGCGCAGCAGGAGGACCGGGGAATAGCTTTGGCTGGCTTTCACGATCAGGAGCGCATCTCTGTAGCGGTGCGCTACTTTCTCTGCTGGTCCAAGGCGCGCCAGCGCCGATTCGGCGGTTGCATCCGGCTCCGCTGCAAGTTCCTGAATTCGCGCAGCGATTTTGCAGACTACTTCTTCCTCATCGCTGGCGGTGGCCGAACCGAGATTAGCGCGAACTCTTCCAAGGTAAGCTTCAATTTTTGGATCTACGTTCATTCTGAGTTCTCCCGATTCTCCGCACGCGGCGTGGCATCGACCGCCTCCGCCAGGCGGTGGAGCATTGGAGCCTGACTGGCTAGAATGCGGCCTTGCGCTTCATGCAAAGAGAACCACGCGCCTTTATCTACTTCAGGGAATTCGATCGTTTTGCCTGAGCGCGGCGGCCACTGCAGCGTGCACAGATTGCTGTTGAGTTTTGCCGGATCGCAGTCACCTTCAAGTGCCCACACTGAAACAACTTTGCCGCTCGCCTGCCTGATGGAACCGAGCGCGACAAAAACTCCGTCTGCTATAAAGCCAGTTTCCTCGTGGAACTCTCGCCGCGCCGCGGAAAGCGGATCCTCTTTGTCGGTGTACTCACCCTTCGGGATCGACCATGCGCCGAGATCTTTTTTTGACCAGTGGGGACCACCGGGGTGTACGAGAAACACCTCGAGCCCATGTTCATTGCGGCGGTAGAGCAACAAACCCGCACTTTGCTTTGGCATATCTTCAATCGAATATAACTGGTTGATGCTGACGAAGGGAGTGCTTAGATTCCTTCGCCCATCGAAACATAGGTACGCAACCGATCGAGTTCAACACGATACGCAGTGCGCTCGGCCTCTTCTGCCGCGAAAGGCTCTTCGGGGCAAAGCTCCGTGCCAAGCCGTTCTTCAAGCTCGTCCACACGGGCCGCCAGAGCGATCAGCGCATCGGAGAGTGGATCCTTCACATCATGCGGATCGGTAATGAGTACTCGCTGCCCGTTGCGATACACAATGTGCGCAGGCACGCCAACCACCGTGGAATTCGGCGGTACATCAGACAGCACTACCGAACCCGCGCCCACGCGCGAGTTTTCGCCCACGGTGATGTTGCCGAGCACATTTGCATTGTTGCCGATGAATACGCCATCGCAAACGGTAGGGTGGCGCTTGCCATGACCCTTCCCCGTTCCGCCCAGAGTGACGCCCTGGTACATGGTCACGTCACTGCCCACGATTGCGGTTTCGCCGATCACAACGCCGGTTGCGTGATCGATGAAGAGCCTTGGACCGAGTAGAGCGCCAGGATGAATGTCAACGCCGGTAAAGAAGCGGCCCACCTGCGACAGCATCCGCGCCAATAGACGGAACCTCGCAATCCACATCCTGTGAGAAACGCGATGAACCCATACAGCCCAGAGCCCGGGATAGCAAAGCAAGACTTCCAGGCGCGATCGGGCTGCCGGGTCGCGCTCCATGATTGAATCGATATCTTCGCGGATGCGGTCGAACATAAACTCCACTTACTGAGTAGTAGACCTCAACGGCCAAGGGACGCAGGAATCTGAAATCGAGATAAATCTCTGATCCCGCTCAGTTCCCTGCTCCCCTGCCGGCGATGTTTACGCAGTGACTGCAATTGCTTCGGGCTGCAATGCCAGCGCCTGCTGACGCAGCGGCTCAAACAGGATGCTGGACAAGTAGCGCTCACCGAAGCTCGGCAAGACCGCAACGATCAGTTTCCCTTTATTTTCAGGCCGTGCCGCAACCTTCAAGGCGGCCGCTACAGCCGCGCCTGAGCTAATGCCGACAAACAAGCCTTCTTCCCTGGGCAGTCGGCGTGCCATCTCTACCGACTCATCGTTCGTTACCTGGACAACTTCGTCGATGAGTTTGGTGTCGAGAATGCTCGGCACAAAGCCCGCGCCAATTCCTTGAATTTTGTGCGGCCCGGGTTTGCCACCGGAAAGTACGGCGCTATCGGTCGGTTCTACGGCAATCGCCTTGAACGAAGGCTTCTTCCCCTTGATGTAGCTGGCTACGCCCGTCAACGTACCGCCTGTTCCCACGCCGGAGATAAGAATGTCAACCTGTCCATCCGTGTCGTCCCAGATTTCCGGACCGGTAGTTGTAAAGTGAATTGCCGGATTTGCCGGGTTGTCGAATTGCTGCAGAATGTAACCATTTGGTGTCTTCTCAAGAATCTCGTTGGCCTTGGCAATGGCGCCTTTCATGCCGTTTGGACCGGGCGTGAGGACGATCTCCGCGCCGAATGCCAGCAGCGTCACACGCCGCTCAAGGCTCATCGTCTCAGGCATAGTCAGGATGAGCCTGTATCCCTTGACCGCTGCCACAAAAGCGAGCGCAATACCCGTGTTGCCGCTGGTGGGTTCAATCAACACAGTTTTATCGGGTGAGATTTTGCCGGCTTTTTCAGCAGCATCGATCATGGCAAAACCAATGCGGTCTTTTACGCTCGATACGGGATTCTGGCTTTCCAGTTTGACGACAACGGTCGCAGGCAGGCCGGCGGCCACTCGGTTCAACCGCACAAGGGGTGTGCGGCCGATCAATTCAGTTACATTCGCGGCAATGCGCGCCATGATGATCTCCTTTTTCCGGGCCAAATGCCCAGCCTTGCATAGTGATGGATTTTTGGGAACGGTGAAGTCGTTTGTCGGAGGAATCTGCGCGCGCTATGAGCACGCACATCTGCATCGGAACTTGCACCGGGACGGTGTCAGCGACATCGACGCATGCAAATAGCCTAGACCCGCAAGCCGGGGTGTGGCAAGAGCGAGTTAAAGGCTAGATTGCGCAAATCAGACGATACTCAAGTGTTTACCTGTGTCCCGAGGGTATCCGATGATGGCCGGGAACAGGCCAGATACGCCGTTATACTCACATTCGGGAGCGAGGTGTGAAAAACCGGATGGAACTCGGGAAGGAAGCGCGAGCACAGGCAATTGCGGCAATCCAACGCTATTTTGAAGAAAACCTGACGGAACCGATCGGGAATTTACCAGCGGGCCAGCTCCTGGATTTCTTTATCGAAGAGATAGGCCCGGCTATCTACAACCGCGCGATCGCAGATGCGCAGTCGCGCCTGCAGCAGCGGGTGATGGACCTGAATGGGGAACTATTTGAGGACGAGTTCCAGTTTTGGATCCGCAAGGCGACAAATCGCAGATCGCAAAAATAGCCGTCCGAAACTTACGAATCGGGCTTGAAGCGCGCAATAAATTCTTCAACCTGCGTAACGCTTGCGCCGCCCGATAGATGATCGAGCGTGGAAACTGTACCTCGGAGCCGCTCGTTCTTCTTATGCAGGATGAACTGCAGGGCTACACCGTCCTCTGTCCACCGCACTACTTTGGCGTGCAGCGTAATCGACCGTTCCGTGGTCGGTTCGCGATGGTCCGTAAGCGTGATTCGAACAAATGTTCCTTTGTACCAGCGTTCCTCTGTGACGACATACAGGCCGGACGTGCTGATATCTCGAACGGAATGCGGCATCGGAACGCCGCCGGTGAAGAAGTAGGCAACCAAGCCGGGCAGAGCCTCACGAACGGCTTTGCGTGGATCGGAAGGCTCTCCAAGCAGCAGCTTCTGCCACCACTTCATTTTGCTTGCAGGTTTCTCATCGTTCGGCAATGGAGGCATAGTGATAGGCACGTTTTCTGTTTTTACCAGATTGGATGGCCGCGCGGCGGTATCGACTGCCACTGAATCCGATAAAACAGGAACATTCTGGAGTGGTTCTTCCCATTTTGGTAGGAGACTGACTTCCGGCTCGGCCGTCGTTGGCTTCGGTCCTGGTCCAGCGCCTGGCGGCCGCACGAGTTGAGGCTTTGGCTCGGTTTTGATGGTTGGATCCAGCGCGCTGAGCAAATGCCTTTGCATCTCATCAGGGCCGCACACCATCAACTGGTCCCCGATTTCAACTCCTGTCGAGCAGATGGTCTGTGCAGGCATTGCGAGAACACTCGCCCCCTTCGAAACAAACGAGGGAGCATGTGCGATTGGAAACGACTGTACAATCTCGATCACGGCACAGCTAAGATCCAGATACAACAGGTCAGCCGGGAAACGAAAGCTCGTTGCAGAGAGAGTTTGAATCGGAACAATCCACACTGCCGCACCCGAACCCGGCGCAAGGCTTGAGAGGCAATCTTCGAGGTCGATCGCGTGTGAATCGGCAACCGCGACCTCATTGCTGATGAATCGCTGTCCCGTAAGATTGTAGGCGCAGAATCGAACAGGCCGATCGCCAATCGGTTCCAGAGGATCAACGTTCGTCTTCTGCTCCGGGCGCAGCGTCGATTCGCGGAACTCACGGATCTCTGCCATGGTTGCCTCATCGTGCTTATCGGCAGATTCCGCAGTTTTAACAGGGCATGATTGACAACCGCACTGTTAAGAGTCGATCAGCCGTCCCGAAGTTCCGGAGTCATCCGAAGATGAAATTCTCAATCGCTCGGCGCGACCATAACTGGTGGCTCGGTCCAGTCGGACTTTGGTAAGAATTGGAGCGGGCAAGTTTGGTTCCTGAACTTATATCTTCAAGCCATGACATGAAGGATGTAGGCTGATACCACACTGGTAACTCGACAAATAGCTGCGAATATGCGGCAATACTAGTAAGGG
>Ga0075522_10001203_pt1 | contig 19625 bp, 12 predicted proteins | sample NGEPerA_FD_74796 | JGI IMG/M metagenome (GOLD analysis project Ga0075522, IMG submission 74796) | Arctic peat soil microbial communities from the Barrow Environmental Observatory site, Barrow, Alaska, USA - NGEE PermafrostL2-A | ecosystem: Environmental > Terrestrial > Soil > Wetlands > Peat ...
GATCGACACCGACCAGCCCAGCGGCATGGCCGTCCTGGCTTTTCGCCTGCCCGGCAGCGACAGCCCGGATTTCGCGGCGGCCCAGGTCCTGTCCGATGTCCTGGGCAGCCAGCGCGGCCGCCTTTATAGTTTGGTTCCGCAAGGCAAGGCGCTCTCCGCCTCTTTTTCCTACGACGTCCTGCCTCATGCCGGGTTGGGCTATGCGATTTGTGGATTCCCCGCCGGGGCCGACGCCGGCGCGCTGGCCGCCCAAATGATCAGCCTCCTCAATCAAGAAGTCACCAACGGGGTCGCTGATGATTTGGTCGAAGCGGCCCGCCGCCATGAAGTCGCCAGCCTGGAATTTCAAAAAAACTCCCTCTCCGGCCTGGCCATGGCCTGGTCGCAAGCCCTCGCCATCGAAGGCCGCGCTTCTCCCGAGGACGATGTGCAGGCCATCCGCCTGGTTCGGACCGACGACGTCCTTCGCGTGGCGCGGCAATATCTGGACACCAACCACGCCATCATCACCCTTCTTTCCCCGCATCCTTCCGGCAATCCCACTTCCTCGAAGGGTTTTGGCGGCAAGGAATCTTTTGCCACCAGCGAAACGCCCGGCGTCAAGATGCCGGCCTGGGCCGAGCGCGATTTGCATCGCCTCGAGATTCCGGCCTCCAGCCTGCATCCTGTCGTCACTATTTTGACCAACGGTTTGAAGCTGATCGTCCAGCCGGAATCCATCAGCGACACGGTCAGCATTTATGGCCGCATCAAAAACAATCCCGATCTGTCCGCCGCGCGCGGCAAGGAGGGGGTGGACGACGCGTTGTCACAACTATTTTCCTACGGCACCCAAACCCTCGACCGGCTCGCCTTCCAAAAGGCGCTCGACGACATTGGGGCCGACGAATCCGCCGGCACGGATTTTTCCTTGCAGGTGCTGGCCGAGCATTTTGACCGCGGCTTGGAACTGCTGGCCGCCAACGAACTTTCGCCCGCCTTGCCCGGCGCCGCCTTCTCCATCATTCAGCCCCAACTGGCCGCCGCCGTCGCGGGCGAATTGCAAAGCCCCGGCTACCTTGAAACCCGCGCCTTGAAAAAAGCCCTCTTCCCGTCCAGCGATCCTTCCCAGCGCCACGCCACCCCGGCCACCGTCTCCGCCCTGACCATCAACGACGTGACGGGCTACTATCAACGCGTCTTTCGCCCCGATTTGGCCACGGTGGTCGTCATTGGCAAAGTCACGCCGGCCCAGGCTCTTGCCGCTGTCACCAAATATTTTGGCCATTGGACCGCGCAAGGCCCGCCGCCCCCCACGCTCCTGCCTACCGTCCCGCGCAACGAGCCGTTGACCGCCCAGGTGCCCGATAGCAGCCGGGTGCAGGACGAAGTCGTGCTGGCTGAAACCTCGGGCCTGACCTTGAGCGGTCCCGACCACTACGCCCTTGAAATGGGCAACCATGTTCTGGGCGGGGCCTTTTACGCGACGCGGCTCTACCATGATTTGCGCGAAGTCGCCGGGCTGGTTTATTTTGTTGACTCGTCGCTGAAGTTTGGCGAGACGCGTTCGATCTACGAAGTGAATTACGCCTGTGATCCGCCCAACGTCGCCAAAGCCCGCGCCATCCTGGTGGGCAACCTCAAGTCGATGCAGGAGCGGGACGTCACCCCGGCGGAGTTGCGCCAGGCCAAGGCGCTCATGCTGCGGGAAATTCCGCTCTACGAATCCAGCGTGGAACGGGTGGCCAACGGCTGGCTTTACCGTTCGACCCACGGATTGCCGCTGGATGAACCGAGCATCGCCGCCCGGCGTTATTTCAACTTGACAGCGCCGGAAATTCGCGCCGCCTTCCGCGCCTGGATCCGGCCCATGGATTTGATCGAGGTTTGCCGCGGCCCTGTTCCGCGGTAGGATCAAGTCAACAATCGAAAGTGCCCGATCCAAGGCAGCGGCTTGTATTCGCCCGAGGCCGCGTGAATCACGCCGATAATCATGAAAACCAGCACCCCCACCGGCAGCAAACACCAAGTCAGGATCGTAATGGGCAGCGTAATCAGATTGACCAGCGGAACCGCCGCCAGGACCGCCGTCGCCGCCCAAAAAGCCAGGCCGCCCAAAAACAGGACCATCCCCTGATTGGTATGATAACGCGCAAAGCGCGAGCGCGGCGCAGCCAGCAACGGCACCAAAACGAAAATCCCAATATAAGCCAGCACCGCCAGCACCTTGTTTTGTTCAATATCGACCGCCTCCGTATCCGGCCACGAGGGGCTTGATCTCGGCGGCAGGGTCAACGGCGGGATTCCTCCGCCCGCACTCGGCGGAATGGGCGGCGGCCCAACACTCAATTCAGGGAACGAACTGGCGGGCACCCACTCCGCCATCCCTTTTTTCCAGACCAGCGTCTCGGGGCTAAGGGCGGGCAAGGCCGATATTTCAACCGGTCCGCACGCCTGGCCATTTTGGACATAATACCACATCGCTGTTTCTTTCCCTGACTCGACCACGAAAGGCCAAAAAGCGCAAGCCGATTCTCCGGGAAAGTAACGCGAGCCGGACGCAATACGATGGAAGGACAGCCAAAACATCGCGGCAAAAAAATCTCTTATTTTCCATTTTTTTGCCCCCATTTTTTTGCCTTTGAATGGATTTCGGTATTGATTTTGGCGGGCGCGGGTGAATGCTTGGAACACTTATGAAAGCAAAACTTTTATTGGTGACAGTTTTTCTGGCCTGCGGTTTTTCTGTGTTCGCCCAGCCTTGGGCCAAGGCGCGCCTGGAGGCTTCTTCGCGCCATGGCGAATGGGTGGACGTGACTAATGGCGCCCGGGTGGTGCGTTGTTTCCTGGTTTATCCTGAGGTCAAAGACCCCGCCCCGGCGGTGGTGGTCATCCACGAGATTTTTGGTTTGACAGACTGGGCGCGCAACGCCGCCGATGAAGTGGCGGCGGCGGGTTGCATCGCCATCGCGCCGGACTTGCTCTCGGGGCTGGGACCCAAGGGCGGCGGCAGCAGTGATTTTGCCAGCATCGACGACGTGCGGGGCGCGATCTCGAAATTGCCGGGCGACCAGGTGATGGGCGACCTCAATGCGGCGGCGGACTATGTCAAGAAACTTCCCGCCGCCAATGGCAAATTGGCCGTGGCCGGTTTTTGCTGGGGCGGAGGAAAGTCCTTTGCTTTTGCGACGGATCGTCCCGACCTTTCCGCCGCGTTTGTTTTTTACGGTCCGCCGCCCGCCGTCGAGGAGATGGCGCGGATCAAATGCCCGGTCTATGGTTTCTACGCTGGCAACGACGCCCGCATCAGCAGCACCATTCCGAAAACGGAGAGTGAAATGAAAGCCGCTGACAAAACTTACAAGCCAGTGAAATATGACGGAGCCGGTCACGGGTTCATGCGCATGGGCGAACAACCGGACGCCTCCCAGCCCAATAAAGAAGCCCACGACAAAGCCTGGCAGCGCTTCAAAAAGCTCCTCGCCAAGTTGTGATTCATAGAGCCAGCAATAGTTTGTTGATCTCCTGCACGCGGGCGGAAGCGGTGGTTTTCTTTAAGCGGGGAAATTTTCCTCCGGCCATTAGATAATCGTTATGGCGCGTCAACATGAGTTTGCCTTCTTTGCTTTCGATTACGCTGACTCCCCGGTCGCGCGCGGCGATTTTTAAGTCGGCCACGCGCAGGAGCAATTCGACCGGTTTGGGCAGCGGACCGAAACGATCGCGCAATTCATTTTTCAAATCGCGCAGGGCAGCGGCGTCGGTGGCTTGGGCTAATTTTCGGTAAACCTCGATGCGCTGCTGGGCTTCGGGAATATATTTTCGGGGAAAATAAGCGGCGGTCCTGCCCGCAGCGCCGGGAGTGGCGGGATTCTCCTCATCGCTGGCTGTCAAGAAGTCCAGCCGGATCTCCACTTCGAGGCGTGGCAACACTTTTTCGCCTTTGAGCGAGCTGACGCTTTGTTTGAGCAACTGGCAATACAACTCGAACCCCACCGCCGCAATGTGCCCGCTCTGTTCGGAGCCGAGCAAATTGCCCGCGCCGCGAATTTCCAGGTCGCGCATGGCGATTTTAAATCCGCTGCCCAGGCTGGAGTATTGCTTGATGGCGCTGATGCGTTTGCGCGCGTCGGTCAGCAGGCCGGCATGGCGCGGCAGGAGGAGGTAGGCATACGCCTGATGCTTATAACGTCCCACCCGCCCGCGCAATTGATACAGGTCACTCAGTCCAAAACGATCGGCGCGGTCGATGATGATGGTATTGGCGTTGGGAATGTCCAGGCCGCTCTCGATGATCGTTGTGGAAAGCAGCACGTCGCTATGGCCGTTGACAAAATTGGTCATCACTTCCTCCAGTTGATCGCTGTGCATCTGGCCGTGCCCGACGGCAATGCGGGCCTGGGGATTCAGCCCGCGCAGCCGCTGGGCCACAGCTTCGATGTCGAAGACGCGGTTGTGCAAATAGAAAACCTGGCCGCCGCGATTGAGTTCGCGCTGGATGGCGTCGCGAATCAGGCGTTCGTCATATTGCGCGACGTGCGTTTCCACAGGGAGGCGGTCTTGCGGCGGCGTCTCGATAGTGCTCATGTCGCGCGCTCCGGCCAGCGCCAGATAAAGCGTGCGCGGAATCGGCGTGGCCGTCAGGGTCAGGACATCGACCATGGTGCGCAGGCGTTTGAATTTTTCCTTATGCATGACACCGAACCGCTGTTCCTCGTCGATAATCACCAGGCCCAAATCCTTGAAAACCACATCGCTCTGCACCAGCCGATGCGTGCCAATGACAATATCGACCGACCCGGACGCCAGTTGTTCGATGACCCCCGCGATCTCGCGCCGGGTGCGGAAACGGGAAAGCAATTCGATGCGCACCGGGTAATCCGCCATGCGCTCGCAAAAGGTATTGAAATGCTGCTGGGCGAGAACCGTGGTGGGAACCAGCACCGCGACTTGTTTGCCGGCCAGCGCGGATTTGAACGCGGCGCGAATGGCGACTTCGGTTTTGCCGTACCCGACATCGCCGCAAATCAGGCGGTCCATCGGCTTGGGCGTTTCCATGTCCTTTTTGGCGGCGAGGATGGCGCGCCATTGGTCGGGCGTTTCTTCATAGAGAAAACTGCTTTCGAATTCTTTTTGCCACGGCGCGTCCACAGGAAAAGCGTGGCCTTCCTGCGACGACCGCGCCGCCTGGATCGACAGCATTTCGCCCGCCAAATCGCGCACCGCCACTTCCGCTTGCGCCTTGGTTTTGGCCCAGCGCGTGCCGCCCAGCACGTTCAACGGCGGCCGCGCCTTGCCGGCCCCGACATATTTGCTGACCAAATGCGCTTCGCTGACCGGCACGTAAAGTTTGGGCGCGGGCTGAAGCGGGTCTTTGGCCGCGTATTCCACCATGAGACATTCTTCGCCGGCCAGCGCAACGGGCGTCTGCTCGGAAACGGCTTTGCGGCCTTGCGCGACGGGCAATAAGCCCAAACCCAAATAGCGCCCAATTCCATGCTGGAGATGCACCACGTAATCGCCTTCGGCCAGCTCGGAGAAATTGATATCGAGCAGAGATTTGCTTGACTGCGCGTGGGCGAATTTCAACCGGCGCGGGCGTTGCACTTTGTAGCGCCCGAAAATTTCCGCGTCCGTCACGACGGCGAGCCTGGCCTCCTCGAAGAGAAATCCCCGGGCCAGTGCGCCGAGATGCAATTGCAGGGCGCCCGTATTGCCCAGGCCGTACTCCCACCAAATTTCCTGGAAGCGCTGCCGTTCGCCCTCGTTGTTGCAAAAGAGATGAACCACGTAGTCCTGCCGCAGCCAGCGATGAAGCTGGTTGAAGAACTCCTTGCGTTGCGCCTCGACAATGTGCGGCTCGGGCCGGCGGTCGCCGATGGGGCGAAAAACCTCCAGGCTTTGAAAAGTCAGTTCTTCTTTTTTCTCGAAATCCTCGGTCAAAATATTTTCCATCTCGCTGACTTCAATGGCCGTCATTCCCCGCTGCGTCATCTCCTGCTGGAAGTCCTCCCACGAAATAAAAAAACGGCCATCGTCCTGAATCTGGCCTTGATAGCGATAGGCCTGCTCGCGCAAAAGCTCCGGCTCGCAGCAAAGGAAGATCGCTTCGGGCGGCAGGTGGTCCAGCAAGTGCGCCGTGGCCAGCGCCGGCTCTCGCTTTAACAAACCCAATTCGCCTCCCGGCGGAATAGTCAGGGTCGTGATCGCCTCGCGGGAAATTTGCGTCAGTGGATCAAAGTGACGCAACGACTCGAGTTCATTGCCGAAGAATTCCAGGCGCGCCGGCCAGGGACTGGTCAACGGCCAAAGGTCAAGAATGCCGCCGCGCAACGAGACGTCGCCCTTTTGGGTCACTTGCGCTTCCGGTTCGTAGCCTTGTTCCTCGAGCCATTCCACCAAGTCGAGGGGATCAAGTTGAGCGCCCCGCTGCAATGGCCGGGTGCGGCGGGCGATTTCGCCGGCTTGGAAAGTCTTTTGCAGCAGCGCTGTTATACTTGACACTACAATGGGCGCCACTTTGGAGGGTTGGGCCAGGGCGACGACGGTTTCCAGGCGCTCGCTGATAATATCCACATGCGGCAAACGCGGCTCGTTCGGCAACACTTCCCAGGCCGGGAAAAACAAAGGCCTCGACACCGGGGCGTCTTTCTCGCGCAACGTTTCCAACCACGTCTCGATGTCCTGCTGGAAGCTCTCCTGCGTTTTGAGGCTTTCTGTTACCACGACGATGGGTCGTCCGGGAAAGAGCTGCCTTAGCAAAACTGCGAAAAACGGCTGGGCCGCCGGGCTGACGGCCGAAAAAGACAAAGATTCCCCGCGCTCCACGCGTTCGCGCAAGGACTGCACGGCGGGAGAAGACGCTACGACCGGCAAGGCGCCGGTCGTCAGTTCTGGCCGGCTATCAACCAACGGACGAAACTCGCCTCGATAAGGCCAAACGTCAAGCGGCGAGGCGCCGAGTTGGCGCGATCATTTTAAAAACAACGATCTAAGTGAGTTGGCACTCAAATAGCTACTCGTCATTGTAGAGAATAATATGAAGGAATGCGTTATTGAAGCCCCCCGGTCAAAAGTCGATTTCACCGCCGCTACTCTGCCCGCGCATCCTCTTTTTAACGGCCTGGCCGATAAGTATAAAGCCATCCTGGCCGACTGCGCCATGCAGGCCAGCTTCGAGCCCGGCGATTCGGTCTTTGAGGCAGGCGAGCCGGCGAACTGCTTTTACCTGGTGACGCAGGGATCCATCGCGCTGCAAGCCTTGGGCCTTCGCGCCTCCTCCAGCGTGCAGATCATTCAAACCGGAGAAATTCTTGGGTGGTCGTGGCTGTTCCCGCCTTACTATTGGCACTTCAACGCCTTGGCCCAGGAGCCGACCGAAGCGATTTTTTTCTACGGGTCACGCCTGCGCCAGCAGTCGGACCGCAACCATGATTTCGGTTACGAATTGCTTAAGCGCCTTTCCACGATCCTGATGGGGCATTTGCAAGCCAATCGCCAGCGGTGGATTCAAGCCGTCCAACTGGCCCCCTTCCGAGGCGGGCTGCCCACGGACTATTTTATCATTTGACGGGTGGCGGCCGGGACCAATCAGCCTCGACACTGCCTGGCGCCGCCCGCAAGCTTGGCCCATGCCGGCGTTGGTCCAGGTGGCAATTCATCCCAGCCAGTTTCCCGAAAAGGTGCGGCGCGATTTGCTCCGGTGCCTGCGCGTTCGCCAAATCGCGCCCAAGTTCCATTACGAGAGCTACCAGCAATCCCAAAAGTGGCTCGCCCTGCACGAAGCTTATTCGCCCTCGCGCACGGAGGCGGATTGTGCCGCCGTCTATGATCGCGCCTTTAGGGCGGCGGTCAAAGCACTCGGTTCGCGGGCGGCGAGTTTGGTCGGGCTGGGTTGTGGAGGCGGGCAGAAGGATGCGCGGCTCTTGTCGCTTTTGGCCAACCATGACAGGGCCGTTTCTTATGTCCCGTGCGACGTCAGCGTGGCATTGGTCTTGACAGCATCGCAAGCCGCTCGCAGCGCGGTTCCTGGAATTGCGTGCCACCCTTTGGTGTTCAACCTTGATGATGTCGAAAAATCCACAGACGTGCTTGGGACATTGGACGGCGCCGGCAAAGTTCGTCTGCTGACTTTCTTTGGCATGATTCCCAATTTCGAGCCGGGCACCATCCTGCCCAAACTCGCCGCGTTCGTGCGCCCAAGTGACTTTCTGCTCTTCAGCGCCAATCTCGCCCCGGGACCGGCCTACGCCGCCGGGGTGCGCCGCGTTTTGCCCGGTTACGACAATGCGCTGACCCGCGATTGGCTGCTGACCTTCTGGCACGATCTGGGGGTTGAGGCGGAGGACGGAACGCTGCGGTTTTCCATGGAAGATTCCGACGCCAAGGTGAAGCGCATCGCCGCCGATTTCGTCTTTACGAGGCGGCGGACGTTGTGCGTTTACGGCGAGCGATTCGATTTTAAAAAAGGCGCCAAAGTCCGTCTTTTCTTTTCCTACCGCTACACCCCGGCGTTGATCACCTCTCTCTTGACCCGCCATCGGCTCAACGTCATCGGCCAATGGATTCCCGCCTTGGGCGAAGAAGGGGTGTTCCTATGCCGCAAAAAACGCGCCTAAGACCGCCTTGATGCGCGGCACTTCGTGCGTGCGAAACAAGTCCGTCTTTCCCAGCGCGGCGAGCACGGCAAAAAACGGCTCGGCGCAACGCACCTCTTCGCCAAAATAGTCAAAGGCATGCGGCAGCGCGTGGCAGACGGGAAACCCAATCGCCCGCAAGCGAAACGTATTGACGAACAAATTTATTTGATGCTTCACCCGCAACGCGCCGTCCTGCAAATTGCCGTAATAGAACCCGAGTCCCGGATCGATGAAAATCTTCTCGACACCGCGCCCGAGCGCCGCCTCCGTCTGGCGCGAAAAATATTCATGCATCGCCGGGATGATATTCTCCAAATCAAAATCGCCCACTTCCCGCACGTTGCGACCCTGCACGTAACAAATCACGACCGCCGCCTCGTGCTCCGCCGCCATCCGAAAAATTTCGTCCGCCTCCTCCATCCCGGTCAGGTTAATGACCTTGGCGCCGGCTTCCAAACTGGCGCGCGCGACTTCCTTCCGGTAAGTCTCCACCGAGACAATGATCTTGGCCGCCGCCAATCCCGCGACCACGGGCAGCAATTGGCTTTGCTGCTCTGCTGAATCCAGCCGGTCAGCGTGGGCCAGCGTCGATTCCGCGCCGACATCAATCATGGCCGCTCCCTGCGCATGCAGGACCCGGCCCCGCTCCACGGCCTTCTCCGCAGTCAAACAAACACTCTCGCGATACCACGATTGGGGCGAAAGGTTAATCACGCCCATAATCGCCGGGGCGGAATTGAACGCGAAAAACCGGCCGCCCACCGAAAACTCGCGCACTTTGACCGCCGCCGCCTCGCGATGTTCTTCCCACAAAGCCGCCAAATGTTCCAAGGACAACATGGAGGAAAGGCTAAAGGCTAAGGGCTGAAGGCTAAAGGCTGAAAAAAGAAAACTAGCCCCAGATTTCGGACTGGCGCAATTGCTTCAATAATAGTTGCTCGAGCGATGTGGCTGAACTGACGCTGAAAAAATGGACGCCGCGGCTTTGGCAAAACTCGCGCAGGCGCTGGCAATAGTTTTGCACGGTTTGCTGATAGGCCTTGAGACGGTATTTGCCGAAGGTCACTTCCTGGCATTGGCCTGTTTCGGAATCGACCAGCCGCAAGTCGCCGTAGGCCGCGGGATTTAGTTCTTCGGGCGCCAGGATTTGGATGGCATTGACTTGGAAGCCGCGCCCGATCAAGGCGTTCAAGCCCGGCTCGTAACCGGCGGGGTCCAAAAAATCACTGAGCAACACGGCCATTCCTGTTTGTCGCGTGGCCAGCGCGCCGCGACGCAGGGATTCATTGAAATTGCCCGCGCCGCGCGCGGTCAGCTTCGAGAGGTTTTGAAAATATTGCAGGGCTGTTTTTCGTCCGCGCACCGCGCGCAACGCTCCGGTGATTGAGGCGTCGTGCTCTGGGAAAACCTGCACGCTGACGCGATCAAAGCCGCAGAGGGCCACGTAGCCCACCGCAGCCGCAATCTGCCGCGCGAACTCGAATTTCGGCGGCTGCCCAAACGTCATTGATTCGCTCGCGTCCAAAAAAATGCGGACGGGCAATTCGCGTTCTTCCTCGTAGAGTTTGAGAAAAAGTTTATCCAGCCGGCCGAAGAGGTTCCAATCCAGGTAACGGAAATCATCGCCCGGCGCGTAATTGCGATAATCGGCAAATTCCACCGATTGCCCTCGCGCCCGGCTGCGCCGCTCGCCCCTGGCCGAACTTTTGGCGCGGCGGGCGGCCAGCAGTTGAAATTGCTCCAGCCGTCGCAGCAATTCCGGGGACAGGAGCGCCATAAGATGTTTATGCTTCGACCGCCGCCGCATCGCGCGGCACGTCCTGCAAGATTTGCCGGATGATGTGGTCGGTGGTGACGCCTTCGGCTTCCGCCTCGAAATTCAAAATCAGCCGATGGCGCAACGCCGCCGGCGCGACCGCTTGCACATCGTCAAAACTAACATTCAAGCGCCCTTGAATGAGCGCGCGCACCTTGGCCCCGAGCATCAGAGTCTGGCCGCCGCGCGGGCTGCTCCCAAAGCGCAAATACTGATTGCTGATGGCCGAGGCTGTCTCGCTTTTGGGATGCGTCGCCAAAACCAGCCGCACGGCGTAATCCTTGACATGCGCGGCCACCGGCACTTGCCGCACCAGTTTTTGCAGCTCCAGAATTTCGTCCCGCGTCAAAATGCGGTTGACTTCCGGTTTCGTGCCTTCGGTCGTGCGGGTCAAGACTTCGGTCAATTCCGGGCCGCTGGGATACCCCGCAATCAACTTGAAGAAAAATCGGTCCAACTGCGCTTCGGGCAACGGATAGGTGCCCTCCTGGTCAATGGGGTTTTGGGTGGCCAGCACAAAAAAAGGTTCGGCCAGCTTGCGAATTTCTCCCCCGGCGGTGACACTCTTTTCCTGCATCGCTTCGAGCATGGCCGATTGGGTTTTAGGAGTGGCGCGGTTGATTTCATCCGCCAGCACCAGGTGCGCGAAAATCGGCCCGCGTTGAAATTGGAATTCCCGCCGGCCCCCCGCCGTCTCGATGACCATATTCGTTCCCAGAATATCCGCCGGCATCAGGTCGGGCGTGAATTGGATACGGCTAAAACTCAAATCCAGCGCCTCGCCCAGAGTCCGAACCAAGAGCGTTTTTCCCAATCCCGGCACTCCCTCCAGCAAGACATGGCCGCCGCCAAAAACAGCCATGAGCGTCCCCTCGACAATGGACTCATGGCCGACAATGACCTTGCCAATTTCCGCGCGGAGGGATTGGTAAGCCTCGCGAAACGCTTGGATTTGTTCTTCGGTATTCATGGCGCCATCGCCCAAGCTATACCGAACCGGAGCGCAAAAGAAAACCACTTTCGCGCGCCCACCGGCTTCCTTCCATCTTTCTGGCTCGTGGTTGTAAAAATTCTCGCGCCAAGCCGGCTTCACTTCCATACTGCCGCCGCAACATGATAGAATTCTGGCGGAAACTGTGGCAACTGAACCGACCCTACAAAGTCCGGTTTTTCCTCGGGATATTTTTTGGCATCTTGAGCGGGGGCGCCGACACGGCGGTATTGATCACCGTCGCGTTTGTGCTCAGCGTGGTTTTCGCCGGATCCAAGATTCAGCAGATAGATAAAGCGTTGGACCAACTGGCCAAATTCTCGCCAAGCCTGGCCAGCGGTTTTCACAATTTTCAAAGCTGGGTGGCCATGCATGTCTCGGGCTCCAAGGTCAATCTTATCCTGGTCGTTTCGCTGATTCCGTTGGTCATGCTGGCCCGGGGGGTCTGCAATTATCTGAACAGTTATTTAATGGGCTGGGTTTCCATTCGGGCGATTTCCGATCTGCGGGCGCGTGTCTTCGAGCACTTGCTTAATTTGCCGTTGAGCTTTTTGTCCCGCAACAGCACCGGTGAATTAATGTCGCGCATTGGGGACGTTGGAGTCCTGCAAAATATCATGGGCATTTCGCTGGTGACGCTGGTCAAAGAACCAATTAACATTTTGACTCTGGCCTATATTCCCTTTCACATTAACCCAAAGTTAAGTGCGGTCGCCATGGTGACGTTTCCGCTCTGCGTTATTCCGGTCATTGTTTATAATCGAAAAGTCCGCCAAGCGGGGGTTGCCATCCAGACCGAGCAGGCCAATTTGGGGCGAGTGATGCACGAATCGTTCACCGGCAATCGCATTATCAAAGGCTACAATCTGGAGAAGATGGTGGTGGACCGCTTTAAAGAGGCGCAGCGAAAATTCATCAGCCATTATATGCGGGTCGTGCGCTCCAGCGAAACTCCCGGCCCATTGATCGAATTTCTGGGCGCGATTGGCATCGCCATTCTTTTGCTTTATCTGGCGGGTTCGGCCAGTCCATCCGACTTCATGATTTTCATCCTCGCGCTGCTGGCGATGTACCGGCCGCTCAAACAGGTCATCCGCGTGCAAAGCCAATTGCATCAGGCGCGCGCCGCCACGGAACGGATTTTTGAACTTTTGGCCACGTCCAGCACACTGATCGACCCGCCCAATCCGGTGCCTTTACACGCGAGCGGGGCCGAAATTCTTTTTGACGACGTTAGCTTCGACTACGGCGAAAAACCTGTCTTGCGCCATATTCAATTGCGGGTCGAGCCAGGCCGGATGGTGGCTTTGGTGGGCAGCAGCGGTTCGGGCAAAACGACGCTGACCAATCTTCTCCTGCGCTTTTACGATCCAACGCAAGGAGCCATTTGCATCGGCGGAACCGACTTGCGCAAAGTATCCTTGCGCGATCTTCGCTCGCAAGTGGCTGTCGTCACTCAAGAGGTTATCTTATTCAACGACACCATCCGCGAGAATATCGGCTGCGGCCGGCAGGGAGCGAGCGCGGCGCAAATTGAAAAAGCGGCCCGGCATGCCTACGCCCATGAGTTCATCCTGGAAAAGCCCCAAGGCTACGATTCGGTGGTGGGCGAGAAAGGCACCAACCTTTCCGGCGGCCAGCGGCAGCGCATTGCCATTGCGCGGGCCATTCTGAAAAACGCCCCCATTCTCGTTCTGGACGAGGCGACCAGTTCGCTGGACAACGAGTCGGAGCGGGCCGTCCAGGCTGCCCTGGACGAATTGATGAAAGGACGCACGACGATTTGCATCGCCCATCGCCTTTCCACCATTCACCACGCAGATTTGATCCTGGTGATGGCGCACGGCGAAATCGTGGAAACGGGACGTCATGGAGATTTGCTGGCGCGAGGCGGCATCTACCAGAAATTGCACGCTCTGGGGTTCAAGGCGCCCGGCGCCAAGGCGCTCTAAGGGTGGCAGGGAGGACAACCAGGGGCCATTGCCGCGGCGTTTTCCTTATTCGGCGCCGGAAACAGAAGCGGGTCCCTGGCTCGCTGGTCTTTCTATTAAGTGGCTGCGTGATTTGACGTATCTGGATTGGAACAAATGGGATATTTTCAGGGTGCGCAAGGCTCCAGCCACATTCTTAATCGGTCGGATGATTTTATGCGCGATCCAATGCATTGCGAACCACGCCGGGGCAACGTGCGGCAACCCTGATATTTCACGCGGATCCGGCCCATGGCCATGCCGGAACCTTTTGCGCGCGTAATAGATTTTTTTAAACGCCAAATGGCGTGCCCACTGGGTCCACCAGAGGCGCTTTAGCGGCGACCCGCCCAAAATGATTTCCGTGCAAGTTGTCTGAAGGAATCGTCCTTTCAGCGCCTGTTGATATTTATGGGCGATGTCCCGTTTCATCTCCCGAAAGGCTGGATTAAATTGGCCGCTGCTTTGATGATAAAGATGAAAGTCCACCACCCAGGCCGTCCACCCCAAAATCCCGGCGATCAGGCACAGGTCGGTTCCATAAAAATGGAAGCCAAGCAGATCATGCGAGACGGCAAGATTAGCTTCCCTTTTAACGAGGATAAAGTTTTCATCCACTGAACAAGCGGGCGCAGGCAGCGAACACCGGTTCGCGCATTCTCCCTCTGGATGAGTGATTCGGCCAGCCCCAACGCCGATAGCGGTGGCGCCGGCGTTACCCAGCACGGCCCAGTTTGGATCCAGGGCGTCCAACTCTGCCATGCGCCTTTCCAAATCTTTGCGACGATGGAACGGCAGGAGAATGTCTTGATGGCAGAGAATGATTCGTCTTCCGCGAGCTGCGTTCAGAAAGCTGTTGTAACCGGCGTAGGCATCGGTTTTGTTGCGGAGGCTGTTGTCAATATAAAGAAATTCGCAATCCTCCTCGCCGAACCCCGCCCGGCCAAATGAATCCAGCATTTTCCCATACTCGGCCAAGTCAGTGACCAACGTGCAGATCGAGTAGTCGAATGGGCAAGCCGGCTGAACCGGAATTTCCTGGGCGGGTTTGGCAATTTTTATTGGCGTGTTCATGCCAGCCCGCCCGCTTTCCCGATTCCGGAAAATGAGTCCAACGCGGGCGACCCCCGGGAACAGCCACAATTATTAGCCGGAATCCAGCCGCTAATGTCAGGTTGGTTCACGTTTGTTTGACAGAAAGGATTCGGGACGAGCTTTTCCGGCCATAAGCTGCCCTGCCGGTGTGAAATGCACCAGCAGGGCGCAGACATTGCCAATTATTGACCTGCTGAGTCGGGGCCGACGATGATCGAACCCGTTTCACCAGCCCCGGTGAAGAAGCCGTAACCCATTCCCATGCTGGACGTGTTCTGCGGGTTTCCGGCTGTCCCTATATCAAGGAGTATCACAGGATCATCCTGATCATTGGGCAAGCCCATGAAGTTTACAAACAATTGGTTGCCACTAACCCACACCCGTGAAGAATCGAGCCACGAGGCGCCCGTCGCCGGATTGGTCCCAAAACCTGACACCGCCTCAATTGTGACGCTTGCGAAGTTCTTAGTGAGATCAGTAACGATCAACCCGTTGAAAGTCACGGTTTCGCCGTTAGGACCAACGTCCTGGGCTCCGTCCGGGCTGCCGGGCGGCCCGCTGGATCCGGTTCCGGCGGTGGCCTGCGGAAAATCTATGGTGATCTGGTTACCCGTGACATCAATTGTGATATTTGGGTTATAGCCGGTATTCAAAGTCGTTCCGCCCGCCAAAACTGTCAAGGAGGCGGGGAAGCCGGTGCTGTTAGCGCTTGGAGTGGAAGTGTCAGGATAGAGCCAATTAATCGCGAGGCTGTCGTTAGCCAACTGGGGTTGGACAGGCGGCGGGGCATTGAACACCACTCCACTGAAAGCAACGGCTTTGGCGCCGGTGGCGGGGACGAACTTGCCGGACAATGCCCCGCTCGCAGTCGTCAGAGCGAGTGTGTCATTGGCCGGTGAATCCGTGAAAGTGTTCTTGAGCGGGTTATAGCCCACGCCAGCCAGGATGGAATTTCCCACATTGGCTCCTGTGACGGTTAGGGAACCGTAAGTCCACCCCAGGATATTCGTTCCCTTCTTAGGCGCGACATACGGGCATCCAAAGAGGTTGAAAGTGCCACTTCCATCGTCGGAAGCGCTGAACCCGGCCGCATAGGGTGTGGCAGTGGCGACCGGCAACTTGATCCAAGTGAGCATGGCATCCTGGAGGGTTGTCGGCGCCGCATTGGCCAAGCTGATCCAGCCCATGACGAGCCCCTGGCCTTTGTACAATGACGCGTAGAAAGGAAAGGCTCCGTCCATGCCAACGGTGGTGGGAAAGCTAATGGCGGGGGAGATATCGTCCGCCAAGTGCAGGGCGAAGGTCACGGCGCCTTTGGACGTTAAGGTGGCGCTCCCATAACTGTAACCCCCGGGGCCGGCAACGCCAGCGGCGTCCACCGGTGACAAGGCAAAATTATAAAGGCCCGTCGCAACAGAACCCGGGACCAAATGCGCCCACTCGGCCGAAACAGTGGCATTCCATGACTGATCGGCTGGAGAAACATTGCCAGTAATCAATCCCGCGCCAGTATCTGTCAAAGTAGGATCCACGTTGAGCTGTAGCGCCACCGTCAGAGTTTCGGTGGAGGACACCTTGATGGTCGAGAGTCCCGAGGTAGCGCCGTAATTTCCTGACGTATAATCAATGGGAAGGCTGAATGTCCCGCTAAAGGAGTGGGGTGTTCCGGCTAAATAAAGTTTGCCGGAATAGGCGCCCGAGGTTGTTACGGCGACGGTAATGAACCCCGCGCTGGAGGGGGCAATGCCGTTGTCTGGATCGGAAAACAAGCCATTGTAGGCGCCTGACACCGCCGGGTAGGGATTGGCCACAAAATTGGCCATGAGCGCCGCATCATCAGAGGCGGCGACGTACTCGAAGGTCAAACTCGAGCTTAAAACATTGCCTTGGTCATCGGTCCAATTAAGGAAGGCGTATTTTGACGCTGGTTTGGCGGTTACTTTATAGGCCGTGCCAACATTGATTTGCTGCTGGTTCTTGAGTCCGGTAATGGTTCCCGAGCCGGCGGGACTTACCGTGACGGTGGCGTTGACGGCGTCAATCCACACCACCGAATGGGAAACGGGCGCCGATTGGTTGCCGGCTGAATCCAAGGCGAAAGCCGAAATGGTATAGGGCCCTGGGCCGCCAAGTTGCGTCAGGTCTATTTGGGTTGACCAATTGGTGGTGGTTGTGTTCAAGGTGGGGTCCAGGTCCATCTCGACCTGGGTGGTAGGGTCGCCGTTCACCTCGACGAAAATGCTGGCCAGACCGGCGCTGTCGCTGGCCCTTCCGGCAACATTGACCATGGTGACAGTGGAATTGTTCAGTTTGGCGCCATTGGCGGGCGAGGTGAGGGTGACGGTGGGCGGAGTGAAATCAGCGCTGCCGGCGAAGGAGCCGGTTTCCAAGCTGATGGGATTTCTTCCGCCATCACTTGTTTCCACGTCGGTGTTGCGCCCTTTTACTATCAAATCTCTATTGGTCGCAAAAGCGTCAAAAGCGAGTTTGACGGTGACATCATCATTGATGGCCGTTGTGCCCGCGGTTCCTGACGTTCCGAAAGCGGATTCAGCGCCAAAGACGGCCCCATTTTTGTCGGTGTAAGATCCTTTTATGGTTATCGAAGTGGCCGTCCAACTGAGGGTGGTTGTTCCAATGGCCGCCCCGGTGTTTTGATCCACCTCCTGGAACGTCGCGTGGTTCCGACCCGGTTGATAGCTTGGATCGTCGCCCAGCGTATGAGTCAGGCTATAGCTGATGCTTGAGGCGTCTGAGACATCCACTTCCAGCGAGGTGCTTTGGTCAAAAGAAGTAATATCGACGCCGGACATTGGCAGTGAAATAGCAAACGAGCCCGACTCACTGGTGATGGTCATGCCTTGGCCTTGTCCATCAGGGGAGTCCTTGTAAGAACCTGAAAGACTAATGGAGGAACCGGCTTGCGCGGGTGCGCAAAGTCCGCACGTAATCACTGAGAGGAGGATGAGGTGATGAATTTTCATGGAGCAGTTTTTCTTTCTTGGTTTAAAAAATGGACGTTTAAAATGAAAAGCTCACACCCAGTTTGAGTACCGGCCAGAATTCCGCGTAGCGAGCATCGTGCCTGATTTCGTTCTTCTCACGGGCCAAGTCGCTCTGAAAGGTGGCGCTGGGAGGGGCGCTGGTGCCCGTCAGGCTGACTCGCGGGTCGCCCGTGTAGAAAGCGCCCAGTTCGCCGGTCATGGCCCAGTGATGGGCGTGGTCAAAGTAGAAGAGATTGCCCCCAATGCCGAGATAGGGATCGACCGCCTGTTGTTCGATGCGCAAATTGGCCGTTCCCACATAATCGTTTCCAAAGAGGTGGAGGTCGCTGCTGCTGGCTGAACCGGACACTTGAAACTGATTCAAGACAATCCCGGCGCTAATGTGAAACGAACTGCTTGTCCAAGGATAGATATCGAGGGTCAAAGGTTCGGAGAGTAACTGCAATCTGCCGTTGTAATTGACGTCCTTGATGGCGCGGCTTCCCTTATAGTAAATGTAATCCGCGCCGGCCCGCACGCCGAGGTTATCCATAAAGCGCCAGCTTACCGACCCGCCTGGCCCGGTGGTGCCGGCCTCGATCCCCAGTGAAAGGGGACGATAAGCGGGAACGTCTGAGGACTCTGCCGCCTGAAGCACGCTGGCGGCCAAAGCCAGGGCTGCGGTGGCCAAAAACATGGAAGTGAGGGGATTATTTTTCATGCGATGAGTGTTGTTTGCTATTTTGTTTACTGTTTTTTTTGGGACTGGTTGTCTAATCAATCAACAATCAACTTGCGTCCACCTGGCGAGTGATGCCGTCACTGGATCCTGTGACGCTCATCAAGAACAAGCCGTCGGAGCAATGCTTGATGAGTCAAAACACTGCCAGAGTCATTTTGGCAAAGCAAGTATAATTTGCGTAATTATTTGACAGTCAGCCCATCCTGTGCGGGGCCTTCATCCCATCGTCGCCCGTAAAGGGCGCAGGAGGCCCGGCGCGGCAATAAAAAACCCCTTCCGATTTTCTCGGAAGGGGTTTGGATTGTATTATGTCAATTAGAACTTGTAGATCACGTTGGCCGCGAACATCACTTCGTTCTTCTTGTCAGGAAGAGCTGTGCCAAGAGCGCCGTTGCCGCCGAAGGCGTCCTGGCCATTGGCGGCGTGATCCCAGCGGACTTCCAAACGGGTGATCACATTGGCCCACAGGTCATATTGGAGCGTGCCAGTTAAGGCAAAGACCTCGTTAAGGGGATTAGCAGGAGTCCCACCAGCGTAACCACCCGGCAGGTTGGAGGCATCCGCCGCCGCGCCCAAGCTGTTGCCTTGGTCATATTCGGCACGGCCGCTGAAGGTCAATTTCTCCGTGAGTTTATACGAAGCATAGCCAACGAAGCTGGTGAAGGAACCTGCGTCGAACCCGCCGACATCCGAATGCTGAATCTCGTCAATCGTCCCACCGAGGGTTAGGTCTTTGACCGGCGTATTGAGGGTTGCGCCAGTGTACCAGTCCGTCTGATCGCGGCCATAGACGCCTTGTCCGTGATCGCAACCGAGGTAGAATGAAGAACCTTTGATCCAGCCCCAGCTATCAGGAGCTGTTAGCGTGAGCAAACTGACCACGGTCTTTTTGCTTTCCACCGGAGGTCCAGCGGACGCTACCCGGCTATTAACCGCCCCCGTGGTCAACGTATCCGCCGCGCCGACTTTCAGGTTGATCCAATCAGCAAAACTATAGGACGCCAACAGACCGGTGTGTTCGGTAGGTTCCATCGTCCATGCGTAGGAGTGGGTCCAGTTTGGATTGTTCACCGGATCGGGCGCCTCGTACCCGATGATATTGTCCCATCGGCCCACTTTGAGCTCGAGACCGTTTCCGACCGGGACACCCAAGTCCACATAGGCTTGACGAATGGGGTAAGCCCCGGAGCCGCCGTCGATGGCAGAAGCATCTGGACCGTAGCTTATCTCAGCCACGTAGCCTGCCGACCATTTCCCTGTCTCCATCGCCTTCGAGATCTTGATATCGACTTGGTCCAGGTTGAACCCGTCTTGTTTGCCGGCGTTGAAACCATAGGGTGCGGGATTTGCATTTCCCGTTCCGGGGTTCCATACCGCCGATGTGTCAACAAAACCACTAATGGTTGTCG
>Ga0075522_10001205_pt1 | contig 19614 bp, 8 predicted proteins | sample NGEPerA_FD_74796 | JGI IMG/M metagenome (GOLD analysis project Ga0075522, IMG submission 74796) | Arctic peat soil microbial communities from the Barrow Environmental Observatory site, Barrow, Alaska, USA - NGEE PermafrostL2-A | ecosystem: Environmental > Terrestrial > Soil > Wetlands > Peat ...
GCCGCAGTTCGTTTGCGCGCAAGGCCTCGACAATCCTCTGTTGCAGTTCGGCGATGCCCTGGCCGCTGCTGGCGACGATTGGAACGACCGGCACGCCCAGGGCGGCGGACAATCCGGTGGCGTCAATCCAATGGCCATTCTCCTCCGCCACATCAACCATATTGAGCGCAATGAACACCGGATGGCCTAATTCAACGACCTGACTGGCGAAGTAAAGGTTGCGTTCCAAGTTGGAAGCATCCACCACGACGATGACCAGCGATGGCGGGGGCACTTCCGGCAAACGTTGAAACAGCACATCGCGGGCGATCTGCTCGTCCAGCGATTGCGGACTGAGGCTGTACGTGCCCGGAAGATCGAGAACTCGAATGGATAGTTCGCCGGTCTCTCCTTGCCAGCGGCTTTCCTTGCGTTCGACCGTTACGCCCGCATAATTGCCGACCCGCGCCCGCATTCCGGTCAAGGCATTGAAAAGGGTGGTCTTGCCGGAATTGGGATTGCCGGTCAGAACGACATACGAAACCGCTGGCCGCCCACGCGCGGGAGGGCCATTTGACCCGGGGAGCGAAGATTCCGACGGGCTTAATGGGGCTGGCGTCTCCATTTAACGGGAAATCATTTTGTGCTGCGTATCGGCACGGCGCAAGCGGCAGTTCAAGGGGCTGTCCGCACCAAAATCTGTTCGGCGTCATGGCGGCGCAAAGTCAGATGATAACCACGCACTTTGATTTCGACCGGGTCTCCCAGCGGCGCAAAACGGACCAATTGCACCGGCGTGCCCACCAGGAGGCCCATTTCCAGGAGACGCCCCCGCTGATCGGGGCGAAGATTGATTTCACTGACCGTCGCCTCCGCGCCGACTTGGATGGAAGTCAGCGGTTGACTTTCGGAAGCCATATCAAGCGACCTTCTGGTGCGGGAGAGGCAGCGGCTCGACCAAAATTTTCTCGGCCAGCCGGGCGCTGATGCCAAGCCGGGCATTACAAACCTGGCAAATCAGACTGCTTTGGCGGCTGAGAAGCTTGATTTTCTGCTCCTCGCAAAAGCCCATTTCACGCAGCCGATGAGTCACCTCAGGCGAGGCGGAAAGTTGTTTGATCCGAACCGCCACGCCCGCATTGACCCGGCTGAGCGGGCAAAGAAAAGGCTGAGGACACTGTGCGTCCTTGGGGTCCGATGGCGATGCCGATTCTTGCACAAATCGAAGGTAGGACATGGCGGATTCACTTGCAAGAGCGATTTCACAAACCAGAGTCCGCTCTTAATCTTGACCTCCGTCAGTCCATTTTTGAAGAGATTACGAAAAGAGACGGATTCCAGCGTTGCAATTTTTGCCGGCCGCATCAAAATCTATCCACCGTGAAAACACCAGCACTGCTCGTCTTGGCCATCGTCGCCGCGTCATGGCATGTCCACGCCCAACCGGCCCATTCGCCCGATATTCAACCCGATGGCAGGGTCGGGTTCCGGTTGCGCGCGCCGAAGGCAACCGAGGTCAACGTCCTGGGCCAATGGCCGGATGGCAAAGCCGCCATGGAAAAGGATACAAACGGCTGGTGGACCGTAACCACTGCTGCCGCAGTCCCGGCGGGAATTTGGGAATACAGCTTTCAAGTCGATGGCTTGACCATGATCGATCCGGGCAATCCGTCGATCAAACCGATGCCAGAACCGCGCACCAGCATTCTCCATATTCCTGGCAATCCGCCGCTGCCCTGGGATTTCCAGGATGTTCCTCATGGGGTGGTCCACTCGCACACTTATCGCTCCAAGGCGTTGCGGGCGTTGCGTGGCCTGGTCGTTTATACGCCGCCGGGCTACGAACAGAATCGCCGCGCGTATCCCACCCTCTACCTGCAACATGGCTCGGGGGACAACCAAGCGACCTGGACGGTTCACGGCAAAGCACATACAATTCTTGACAACCTCATCGCGCAAGGGCGCGCCAAGCCCATGATCATCGTCATGATGGATGGCCATACCGCTCCACCGCCTAATTCCATGGCCGCGCTTGCGGACAACACCGCGCGCTTCGAACGGGATTTGCTGGAGGACGTCATGCCGTTTATCGAGGCCAATTATCGCGTCAAGCCAGGGGCGGCCAATCGCGCCATTGCCGGTTTGAGCATGGGTGGAGCGCAATCGCTCACCATCGGCTTAAACCATCCCGACAAGTTTGCCTGGGTGGGCGGCTTCAGCGCCGCTCCGCCCACCGCCGAAAAGGTGTCCGCCGCATTGCAAAATCCCACCCGGATAAATCACCAGCTCAAACTGCTCTGGATCGGCGACGGCAAAGATGACTTTCTCCTCAAACGCAACCAGGACTTTATCGCCTTGCTGGCCTCCAAGGATATCCACTACCAGTGGCACTTGACGGAAGGAAATCATAGCTGGCCGGTTTGGCGCAATTACCTCTGCCAATTCGCGCCGCAATTATTTCGATAACAACGTTCATCCCATGAAAGTCAACTTAACCTACGGCCAAGGGCAGTTGCCCGTCGATTTGCCCGACGATCGGACAACGGTGATCGCCCCCGCGCACCGTCCCGGCTTGGACGATGAAAAGGCGGCCATCTTTGCCGCCCTCGAAAACCCCATCGGCGCGCGGCCTTTGCGGCAGTGGATTAAAAGCGGCGACCGCGTTTGCATCGCTTTCACCGACTTGACCCGGGCGACGCCCAACGAACGGATTATTCCATGGCTGCTCGAGTTTCTGGCCGAGGTGCCGCGCGAACAAATTATCCTGCTGAACCAACTCGGCACCCATCGTCCAAATACGCAGGCGGAATTGGAGAAATTATTGACGCCGGAAGTCGTCCGCCGTTATCGGGTCATCAACCATGAGCCGGAGAATCCCGAGGCGCTGGTTCAATTCGGCACGATGCGCGACGGCACTCCGGCGTTGATCAACCGGCACCTCATCGAGGCGGACGTTCGCATCATCACCGGCTTTATCGAGCCGCATTTTTTTGCCGGGTTTAGCGGCGGGATTAAAGGAATCATCCCCGGATGCGGAGGGCTGGCCAGCATCATGAGCAATCACGGCGCAAAAAACATCGGCGACCCTCGCGCCACGTTCGGCGTCACCATCGGCAACCCGTTGTGGGAGGAATTGCGCGACGTGGCCCTGCGCGTCGCCCCGAGCTTTTTGCTCAATGTCAGCCTGAACGAAGAGCGGCGCATCACCGGAGTTTTCGCGGGCGGCTTGATCGAAGCCCATCGCACCGGCTGCGAATTCGTGCGCCAATCGGCCATGCAAAAAGTCAAGGCGCCCTTCGAGATCGTGGTCACGACCAACAGCGGTTACCCGCTCGATCTGAATCTTTACCAAGGTGTCAAAGGCATGAGCGCCGGCGCGCGAATTTTGGAAAAAGGCGGCTTGCTCATATTGGCCTGCGAATGCCGCGAAGGCATCCCACCGGGCAGTCCGCTGGAAAAACTGCTGCACAGCGCCTCCGGCCCGGAAGAAATCCTGGCCATGTTGAGCACCCCCGGCTTCGTCCGCCCCGAACAATGGCAGGCGCAAATCCAGGCCTTAATCCAGCGCCACGCCGAAGTTCTACTCTACAGCTCCCTCCCCGAGGCAGTCGTGCGCAGCGCCTATCTGCAACCGTGCCACGACATCGGCGAAGCCGTCCGGCAACGCCTCAAAACCTGCGGCCCGCAAGCCCGCGTCGCCGTGTTGCCGCAAGGGCCGTTGACCATTCCCTATCTGGCTTGAGCCAGCGGGCAAGATTGAACAAGGTGTTTTCGGGCCAAAGCGGAACTGAACGTTCCGCGCTCCAAGGCGCTCCGCGCGCACTACCGCCAACCGAAGGACCGACAGGTTTTGGACTGCGTGCGCGTCAGCGCCGCTTTTCCGCTGGGATCCCTTGGCCAACCCAGAACTCCAAAAAACACTTGGAGACAGTTGCTGCTGCTGCTAAGGTGGTCGAATATGCGGCGTCTTAATTACCTTCCCCTTTTAGGCAGTTGCGTTTTGATGTGGTGGACCGCGCCGCGGGCGTGGAGTCAAGCCAACCCGGTGCCCATTCGCCACCCTGCGCCGGCGGCTGCCGTTCCTTCTGGCACGGGCACCTTGGTTTTTGACGCGGATTTGAAACAGTACGATGCCAAGCCGGGTGAAATGACCGCCCCGTTCTTGTTTTCGCTGACCAATGTTGGAACGACCGAACTGGTCATCGAAAAGGTCAAGCCGTCGTGCGGGTGTACGACGGCCAAGCTTCCGCCGGTGCCGTGGCACATCCCGCCCGGCGGCACTGGCGAGGTCGAGGCGAATGTCAATCTGGCGGGCAAGATGGGGCTTATTTCCAAGACGCTTACTTTTACCACGTCGGCTGGAACGCACATCCTGACGCTGAAGGTGAAGATTCCGCCCGCGGTGGCCGGGAGCGTTCCTTTGACGGGAGCGGAGCGACAAATGGCCATGGCCAAAGCGGCCTCTGAACCGATGGCTATTTTCAAGGGCGATTGCGCGTCCTGCCATGTGCAAAAAGGGGCCAAGGCTTTTGGCGAGGAGTTGTATGTGGCGGATTGCGGCATCTGTCATGAATCGCCGCAACGCGCCAGTTCGGTGCCGGATTTGCATGCGTTAAAACAGAAGACAGACCTGGCTTATTGGAAAGAAAACATCACTCTGGGCAAGCCTCATACCATGATGCCGCCCTTTGCCAGTTCGCACGGCGGCCCGTTGAGCGACGCGCAGATCGACTCGCTGGCCACCTATCTCAATCGAACCATCTCTCACAACTTTGGCCAATTGACCAATGCCGCCATCGCGGCCCCCATCCGTTCTGCGGCGCTCCCGTAAATTTTATTTATTGACGCCGCTTTGCAACTGTTGCAGTGCGCGCTGGGCTTCAGAATAATTAGGGTTCAATCGCAGAGCCGCTTGGTAATGACTTTCCGCCTCGGCGCGCTTGCCCTGACGGGAAAGGGAAAGTGCGAGGTTGAATTCGGTTTGGTAATCGTTTGGGTTAAGCTGGAGTGCGGTCAGATAATAGGGAATTGCTTCGTCGATTTTATTCTGGGCGGCCAATGCGTTGGCCAGGTTGCCGAACGCGCCTGCATTGTTCGGTTGCAATCGAATCAATTCTTTGAATTGCTGCGCGGCCTCGGCCATTTTATTTTCCACCGCATAGCAAACTCCCAGGCCGTTGTACGTTTCCGCGCGGGTTGGATTTAACCGGGCGACGGCCTGATACTGCTCGATCGCCGCATCCAATTTTCCGGCGCGGGTCAGCGCATTGGCCAGGCTGAGATGAGCCGCCTCGAAAGCGGGATTCAACCGCACGGCCTCTGCAAACTCGGCGATCGCTTCGCCATCCCGTCCCTGTGCCTCCCAGGTCAAACCGAAATTTTGGTGGGCTTCGCTCGACCCGGGGTTGAGTTGCAAGGCTTGCCGGTAGGTTTGGACGGCTTGGGCAAATTCATGGGTGTCGCGCCGAGCGCTGGCGGCGTCAGCCAGAGCGTTGGCGAGGTTGAAGTAGCGAAGATAATCAGGACTGATGCGAACGGCGGCGGCATAGTGTTGCAGGGCTTCGTCATAACGCTTTTGATCAAGCAGAATGCCCCCGAGATTGTTGTGGGCGTCGGCGTAATTCGGCTCCTCCTCGAGAGCGGCCACATAATTGGAGACAGCCAGATCGGTTTTGTTCTCACGCGAATAGTAATTGGCCAGATTGTAGTGGGCCATGTAGTTGTTGGGCGTCGCCGTAATCATTCGGGTGAAGAGCGTTTCGCTATTCCGCCAATAAGTGACTTGGCGCGCGGTCAGCGCCATGCAAGCGGTCAATAAGATGATTGCCACGGCGCGCGGCGCATAGTCGGACAAACGCCAAAGTCGGCACCATTCAGCCGCGCCCCACACGCCCATGATGAAAATTCCAATCAACGGCACGTAAGTGAAACGGTCGGCCATCGATTGCATCCCAACCTGCACCACGCCAATGACCGGAACGAGTGTTCCCAGATACCAAAACCAACCCACCGCCAGATAAGGACGCCGGCGGCGTTCCCGCATCACGATAATTGACACGGCGATGAGAAACAGCGCGGCCGTGCCCACTTGCCATAGGGGCCACGCACCGGATCGCAAATAAAGAGCGGCCAGGTTGTGCGGCCAAAACATTTTGCCGAGGTAACGCACATAGGACATCAGGGCGTTTTCCAATCGCGACCTAAGAGGCAGATGGAGCGAAGTCAGCATCGCGCCACCCTGTTTCTGAATGCAAAAGGTGATGACACAGAGGGTGGCGCTCATGAGGAAAAATGGAATTTTTTCCCAAATCAACCGCGCATTCGCTTTTCCTTTTTCCATTCGGCCCAGCGGCCAATAATCCAGGAGCAGCAGGAACAAAGGAACCGTGACGAGCATCGGTTTTGACATCAATCCCAGCGCAAACAAAACGAGTGTCAATACATAAAACCCCTTGGACCCGGACTTCGCATACCGGACATAAGCCCAAGCAGTCAGAAACCAAAACATCGTGCTGAGCACGTCCTTGCGCTCGGCAATCCAGGCGACAGATTCCACATGCAGCGGATGAAGCGCAAAGAGCGCCGCCACGACCGCGCTTCGCCACTCCGCCCCCGTCATCCATTTGAGAAGATGAAACAAAAGCAGGACGTTGACGAGGTGCAAGAGCAGGTTCGTCAAATGATGCCAGCCGGCGTTCAGCCCGAATAATTGACAGTCGAGCATGTGGCTCAACATCGTGATCGGATGCCAGTTGCGGGCGACCTCGCTGTGCCAAACCCATTTGAAACCCTTGGCCGTCAAACCAGCCTGCACCTGCGGGTTGGCGGTGACAAAATCAGTATCGTCATAATTGACGAATTGATATTGGGTCACCGGCCAGTAAACCAGCAGTGTGCCGGCCACCAAAAAAAGAGAAATCCAAAGTGATCTGGCACGGGATGGCGGTCGCGCCGTCATTATCGGGATGTTGCGGCTGTGGAACTTCTGACGCAGCGAAAACCGGTGTGAGAAAGCGCGGTGTCGGGTGAGGATTTCATCCGAGCATCGGGGCGATAGCCACTGCAATACACATCGTTGCACAAGAACGAACCTCCGCGAAGCACTCGCTTGGCCAATCCTGGTTCGTCGGGGTCAAAGCTGTCCTTGGGTCCCGGCGGACTTTTGCCGGGGCTGTGTTCGTAGTAATCGGGCCGATACCAATCGGCGCACCATTCCCAAACATTTCCCGCCATGTCATAAAGTCCATAACCATTGGGCGGAAACGAGGCGACGGGGGAAGTTCCAGCAAATCCGTCGCTCTTCTTATTCTCCGTTGGAAACCGGCCTTGCCATATATTGGCCATCCATTTGCCATGCGGAACCATTTCCGCGCCCCAGACAAACGGTTGCCGGTCGAGACCGCCGCGCGCGGCGTATTCAAATTCCGCCTCGGTGGGCAGTCGCTTGCCCGCCCACTTCGCGTAGGCCGTTGCATCGTCCCAGCAAACCTGCACGACGGGGTGTTTTGCCAGGCCCTTCAAATCGGAGGACGGGCCTTGCGGATGACGCCAGTTCGCGCCAGGAATGTATTTCCACCAGGCGGCGGCGTTGTCGAGAGGAATTTCGGCCAGCGGCGAAAGCCCGGCGGCGGACCGTCCGTCGTTGACCTCTTTGAGCGAAGGCGGCGAAAAAACAACCGCCCCCGGCACCAGCATTTCACTGGGCACGGTGGTCGGAAAGTCCTTCGGGTCCGGTTTGCGTTCGGCCACCGTAATGTAACCGGTCGCTTTGACAAACCTCGCGAACTCTTCATTGCTGACCGGCGTTTTATCCATCCAGAATCCATCCAGCGTGACTTGATGGGCGGGTTGTTCGTCCGTCCGGCCATGGGTTGATCCCATCCAAAATGTGCCCGCCGGAATCCATGCCATTCCATTGGTAGTCGAATCATTGGCCGCAGCCGGCAAACTCAATCCGCCAAGAAGGGCGAACACCATGCCGAAAAACCAAAATATCCTGCGCTGCATAAAAGAAATCATCCGCATTGCGCGCGCTGACGCAAGGCATGATCGACCAGCACGAGCGCCGCCATCGCCTCGACCATCGGAACAGCGCGCGGCAGGACACAGGGATCGTGACGGCCACGGCCCTTGAGGGTGGTGTTTTGCAGGTTTACGTCCACCGTTTGCTGCTCATGCATGACGGTGGCAACCGGCTTGAACGCCACTCGAAAGCAAATGGTTTCGCCATTGGAAATGCCGCCTTGAATCCCGCCGGAGCGGTTGGTCAGGGTGCGCACTTTTCCGCCTTGGTTGCGAAACGCATCATTATGTTGCAGGCCAGTGAGCAATGTCCCCGCAAAACCCGAACCAATCTCGAACGCTTTGGAAGCGGGCAAGCTTAACATACCCTTCCCCAGATCAGCTTCCAACCGGTCAAAAACCGGCTCGCCCCAGCCCGCCGGCACACCCCGCGCGACACACTCGATGACCCCGCCGACGCTATCACCGGCCCGGCGCATTTTCTCAATCAGCCGGATCATTTTCGGTGCCGCAGTTTCGTCTGGACAGCGGACAATATTGGCTTCCACTTGTTTTTGTTTGACAGTCTCGGGATCGACTTGCGCCGCGATGCGCTGCACTTGTTTGACGTAACCGACGACCTCAACCTGGAACTGTTCGCGAAGAATCTTCCTGGCCACCGCCCCGGCGGCGACGCGGCCAATGGTTTCGCGGGCGCTGCTCCGTCCGCCCCCCTGCCAGTTGCGAATGCCAAACTTCGCCTGATAAGTGTAGTCGGCGTGGGAAGGGCGAAATTTGCTGGCCATTTCGTTATACGCCTCGGGACGGGCGTCTTCGTTCTTCACCCACATGGAGATGGGAGTGCCCAGGGTCTTGCCTTCGAAGGTCCCGGAAAGGATTTCGACTCGATCCGCCTCCTTGCGAGGAGTAACGATGGCGGACTGGCCCGGACGGCGGCGATCCAAATCCGGCTGAATATCGGCTTCGGTCAAAGACAGGCGGGGAGGGCATCCGTCAATCACCACGCCCACCCCGCCTCCGTGAGATTCCCCCCAGGTAGTGATGCGAAACAATTGGCCGAACGAATTTGCCATCTGGCGAATCTAGGGGGCGGCGGGTAAACTTCAAAGTCCAAAGTTTCGCCGCAGACCCCGTCTCGGGGGTCACGCGTGAAATTTGCAATTTTCTATCGACAGCGCTCGTTCTTTTTCTTATACCTAATAAGTTCCGCGCCGGTATTAAAAGAGCCACTTGGTTGTGTAGGCGCGGCAGACCCATTGAGCATGGTTCATGTCCCACAATTCAAATGAGGATTGCAAAAATTCAATTCATCTGGTGGACGGCGCTTTCCCTCGTCGTCAGCACCGCCCTTCACGCCAGCGACGCTGGCTTTACCTGGACCGGCGCAGTCTCGTCCGACTGGTTCACGGCGGGCAATTGGAGCCCCTCGGGAGTGCCGGGGGCGACTGACAGCGCCACGATAGGCCCCAGCACCCCGGCGTTGATTATCAGTAATCCCGTGGTATGCGCCAATGTGACTCTATCGGGAGGTTCCCTCAATGCGCTCAGTAATCTGACCACCTCGACCGCTTTCAAGTGGACAGGGGGCGCTCTGGCCGGGCAATTAACTATCGGGCCCGCCGCCACCATAACGTTTACCAATTCAACGCTTCATTTGTCCGCAGTCACGCTGGTCAACAACGGCACGGCCCTCGCCACCTCCGGCACTTTGCAGGGCGATAAATTAACCACCATCAGCAATAATGGCCTTTGGTTGGTCACAGCCCCCGCAAGCCAAACTGCTACGATTACGGCCAATTTCGACAATGCCGGTTCGGTGGTCGTTGGCAGCGGCACCCTGAATATCAATGGCGCGGGCACGTTTGCCGGAACCTTCTCCGCCACCAATGGAGCATCGCTTCTTTTCTCGCTCGGCGGTCTGCTCAACGGCACATTTTCGACCACCGCAGGCGCGAGTGTGGTTCTGTCCGGCGGTAATTTCACCAACGCCCAAGCCGTTTTCAATGGCCCAGGCAACAGTTATATGACCAATAGCGGGTCAGCGTTGTACGTGACGGACACCATCAGCCCCAATCTCCAACTTGCTGGCGGGCAACTTTATCTCGGGCCCTCGTTTCAAGGAGGCGCCATCACGAATTTAACCCTGTCAGGCACAGGGCTTTTCGGCACCAACACCGTTGCCGGCACGCTTAACTGGCTGGGTGGCAACATCAATGGCGCTCTTACCGTAGCCGGCACCGGTGTCATCAACATCAGCGGCGCGCAGAACGTCACTCTCTTTGCGGCCCTGACTAATGCCGGCCAAATCATCTGGAATGGCTCCAGCGTTTGGGTCCTCAACGATTCCGGCACGACCAATGGCGGCTGGATCAACAACCTGTCCACTGGGTTGATCGACGTTCAGTCCGATCAAGTCATGCAAGCGACCCATGGCACGGAATGGATCCTTAACTCCGGGATGCTCCGCAAATCCATGGGCGCGGGATCGACCGTTCTTTACCCGTTATTGACCAATGCCCTTTCCGGGATGGTCAGCGTTTTATCGGGCAAACTTCACCTTGCCAACGGCAACTTTGGCGGCTCGTTTACCGCTGGCAACGGCACGGGGCTTTATCTCGACAACGGGGGCCTGCTCAGCGGCTCATTCACCGCCGGCTATGGAGCATCCATTAATTTGACCAGCGGAGCCTTTCTGGCGGCCTCGTCCGTCCTGTTCAGTGGCCCGGGGGTTTCGCAGCAGCAAGGCGGGACGCTGACCCTTTTGAGTGATGTCATCCCGAACTTCCAGGAGGCCGGAGGGACCCTTATCCTGGCTCCGGGTTTTCAGAATGGTTCGATCAACCAATTGACCCTGACGAACGAAACTCTCATCGGAACCAATACAGTCACGGGAGTCCTTAACCTCAACGGAGGCAACTGCACCGTCAATGGCCCTCTGACCGTCACCTCCGGCGGCGTTCTTAATATGAATGGCGGCAACCTCCTTTCCTCGCTGACTATCATGGCGGGCGGCGTCGTCAATTGGAAGGGCGGAGTAGTGCAAGGCTCGACCACGATTGCCAGCAACGGCGTCCTGAATGCCATCGGCACATTCGACATGTATTCGTCCATGACCAACGCCGGCACCGTCAATTGGACGGGCGGTTACATGCAAATCCAATACAACCACGGCATTTACAACGAGGTCGGAGGGGTCTTCAACATCGAAACCACCGGAACCCTGGACAATTACAACGGGGCGGAATTTTTCAATAACGCGGGCTTGATCCAACAATTCGGATTTACCGGTTCAACCTATATCGAGCCGGTTTTGATCAATACGGGGACGGTTACATCGCAAAGTGGCATCCTGATCTTCGCCGGAGTGGGCAATGGCGTTGTCACCCAGCAACTGGGCGGATCGTTTCTCGCTAACGCTGGTTCCACAATCGAGTTTGAAGCGGGCGGAAGTTTGACCGGCGCCTATAACGCGGCCGCCGGAGGGCTTATCGAGCTTACCGAAGGAAATTTCACCTGCGGCCCATCCTTTGCCTTCGGCGGGGCTGGTTCCAATATCATGACCGGGGGAGAAATCACTCTGGTCAGCAATACGATTCCCAATTTGCAACTGCAAGGCGGAGACATCACTCTCAGCAGCGTCTTCCAAGGCGGGACGATTACCAATCTTACCCTCAACGGCGCGTATCTGATTGGATCAAATGTTTTGACAGGCACCTTGACTTTTCGCGGCCCCAATGGCGGCCTGACCACTCCAGGAGGATTGACCATCGCCCCCAACTCAATTTTGAACCTGGGCGGCGTTGGCGTTTCCCAAGCGCTTACTATCCCTCAGGGAGCGGTCCTTAACGTCATCGGGCCCTCCACCACCTATCTGGAAGCTCCGTTGACGAATAACGGCGTCGTCAATTGGACAGGCGGCTATCTGGCCCTCGAGTCCGGCGCCAATTTCTACAATCTGGCGGGAGCAGCGTTTAACATCCAATGCGATCAGCAACTGGACGGATATTACAACTATTCCGCATTCAATAATGCGGGCTTGATCACCAAAACTCTCACCTCCGGCGCCACGACGATTTACTCGATCTTCAATAATCTCGGCCAGGTGGACGTCCAGAGCGGCACCCTGGTTATTCAGTCCATTAGCGGCGTCGCAGGCAACAACCTCGGCGGCGTCTTCCAATCGGAGAGCGGGGGGGCGATCAATTTCCAGAATGGCGGTTACCTTGCTGGGACCTATAATCCATCCACTAACAGCACGGTGAGCTTCACCAGTGGCGTATTCAGTAATTCCCCTAGTCTTCTTTTTACCGGGACGGGGTCCAATACGCTCGCCGGAGGAACTATAACCCTGGCCACCAACGTTATTCCCAACCTTCTGTATCAAAGCGGCACCCTGATCCTGGGCCCGAACTTCCAAGGCGGTTCCATTACCAACCTAACCCTCAATGGCACGGGGATCATCTGCACCAGCGCCGTCACCGGCGTTCTGACGATGAATGGCGGGAGCGTTTCAGGGTCGTTGACCGTTGCCCCGGGCGGCACGATGAATATTAGCGGCCCCAATTCCATTTATTTTTACTCCGCATTCACCAACGCAGGCACAGTCAACTGGACTGGCGGCTCTCTCTTCATCTACAGCGCCAATTATTTTTACAACCAAGGTGCCTTCAATATCGAATGCGACAATTCTCTGTATGATGATTACTACACCCAGAATGCGTTTTATAACACGGGGACTCTTCGCAAAACAACCACCAGTGGGGTCACTTCTTTTGAGTCTCCTCTCATTAACCTGGGCCAGGTGGACATTGCCACCGGCACATTGGAACTGTTCTACGGAGGTCTTCTAGGCGGCGCTTTCAGCATCGAGGCGGGGGCAACCACCTCGTTCGTCGAAGGCTCTTACTCCAACACATCGCCAGCGGCCGTCTTCAACGGCGCGGGCAGTTACATTCTCGATGGGGGAACGTTCACTCTGCTCAGCAACGCCATCCCCAACCTGGAATTGGAAAGCGGGACGGTTTATTTAAGCCCTTACTTTCAAGGCGGCGTCATCACCAATTTGAATCTCGGGCTTGTGGCCTTGGGTGGGACCAACGTCCTGGCCGGCACCTTGACCTGCGGCGGATTAGCTTCCTCGGGCGGGTTGACTTTCCAGCCCAATTCGGTCTTTAACTGCACCGGCGGCTATCTTTATTACTCATTGACTATTCCTACCAATGTCACGCTGAACTTCGTGGGACCAGACACTTCCTACCTCGAGGCTCAACTGACCAATCACGGAACTGTTAATTGGACGGGCGGCAACATCTATATCGACTCCAATGCTATCCTCAACAACGCCCCCGGAGCGTCCTTTAATATCCAATGTGACCAATCCATGGTGGCGTATTATAACAGTTCCACCTTTCTTAATGGCGGCTTGGTTCAGAAAACAACCACCACCGGCGAAACTTACATCGAATCGTCATTGAACAATACCGGCACGCTGGACGTGGAAAGTGGCGTCCTCGCTCTCGAGGGTGGCAGCGACCAGAACAGCGGCGTTTTGGATATTGGCATCACCAGCCCCGCCAAATATGGTCAATTTACAGGAGACTTTCCCACCACGAATGTTCTTAACTTGCTTATTCATAACCAACTCACCGCGGGGGAAACGTTTTCTCTTATCAATTACGACGCGAACGAAGGTACATTTGCCCACGTCAACGTTCTTCCGCCCGCTGGAATCTCTTACAGTCTGAGTTATGGGGCGGTTGCCTTGACGATGTCCGTCACCAATGTTGTCGCACCGGTCATCAGTATTACTGGGCCGACTAACTTGCAAACCTTCCCGGCTGGCGGAAGTGTTCCTATCACAGTCACCGCCTCCGATGCCGGCAGCGGCATCCTTTCCATCCAATTCTACCAGGGAACAAATCTTCTCGCCACGACGAGCGGCGCCTCGCCCGCCCACTTCACTTGGACGAGCGTGCCGCCAGGCATCTATTCTCTTTCAGCCATCGCGATCGATGGCGCGGGAGCGAGCGCCGCTTCCGCGCCGGTGATTATTGAAGTATATGGGCAGCCGGGCAATGCGATTAGCTACACTTGGACAGGCCATAACTCGACCAATTGGTCCGATCCCGGAAACTGGGCGCCCAACGGCGTCCCCGGCGCGTCTGACAACGTCCTCATTAACGGCGGGATCGTCAACCTGGATATTTCACCCACTGTCAATGGCGTTGCTTTCAACGGTGGAACTATCGAGGGCGCTCATGTTCTGACGGCCGAGACGAATTTCGTCTGGCTGGGCGGCGCGCTCAGCGCCCCACTGACGATCAACGCCGGCGGCCTCTTTGACATGGTTGGCGCCACGAATTTCAATCTTTCCAACGGCGTCGTTGTCAATTTCGGAACCACCGTTTGGGCCGCTGGTGACATTACGGGCAATCTTAACACTTTTATCACTAACAACGGCCAGTGGCTCATCGAAACAGACGGGAAAATGTCCGGCATTCCCCTGTTTGTGAACAATGGGCTGCTTCGCAAGACATCCGGCCACGGCACCAATCTATTGCTAACCTCTGCTTTCAATAACACAACCAATGGCTTGGTCGATGTGGAAAGCGGCGGCTTGAGCTTTTACGGTTATGGAACCTTTGCCGGCACGCTGCTGGCCAGCAATGCCGCCACGATTGCCATCGCGGGAGGCGGGGATCTTAATGGGGCTTTTGTCGCCGCCGCGGCCGCTAATATCGAACTGATTGGCGGCAGCTACATCTATGACACCAATCTTTCTTTTTCCGGCCCCGGCACCAACGTTCTCCTCGGCGGCCAGTTGCCTTTGACGGCCACGGTCAGCCCCAACTTGCTTCTGGCGGGCGGCGCGATCACGCTCGGGCCGGCTTTTCAGAACCAGGGAGCCATCACTAATTTGACCCTCGCCGGCGCCATTCTGACGGGCACTAATACCGTCAGCGGGACCTTGACTTGGACGGGAGGCGTCATCGAAGGAATGCTCACCGTCGCTCCGACCGGAACGCTGACCATTAACGATCTCAATTATACGGAACTTGACTACATGAGTTTGGTTAACTTGGGCCAAGTCATCTGGGCGGGCGGAAGCATAGATGGCTATGAGAACAACGTGACTAACAATGGCCTGTGGCTGATTGAATGCGACGATTACCTGCAATTTAATATCGGCTCTTTTGTTAACAATGGCACAATTCTCAAAACTAATTCCTACAATACCACCGTCTTAGCTTCCGGCTTATTTTCCAATGCCGGAATTGTGGATGCCGAGAGCGGCATCATCGACCTCGAGGGCAGCGGGGTTATCGCGGGAACTTATAATACGGCTGGAAGCGGCCAAATCAGCTTCAACGCCGATAATTTCACCTTTGGCTCCTCTCCCGCCTTCACTGGCACGTCCAACGTGCAGTTTGGCGGAGGAGAATTAACCCTGGCGACCAACGTGCCTCCTTCGCTTCCGTTGGAGGGAGGCACCGTCGTCCTGGGCCCGAGTTTTCAATCCAACGGAGTAATTACCAATTTAACTCTTACCGGCGCCGAGCTTTCCGGTAACTATACCGTCGCTGGAATATTCAATTGGGCCGGAGGGACCATCAATGGTTCTTTGACGATCCAGAGCAACGCCACCCTGTATATCAGTGGGGCTGCGACCAATCATCTCCTGATTTCGGGAGCCATTACAAACTTTGGCACAGTGAGATGGACGGGCGGACCCCTCTCCGTCAATTTAAATACCTTCATCGTCAACAACGGCCAATGGCTCGCCCAGTGCGACGATTCCATCACGTCTTACGACTACTACTCGGGCAATAGTAGCGTTTTCATGAACAACGGCCTTTTCCAGAAGGCGGGCACAACGGGAGTAACCTATATTTCGGGCGCGGCGTTCAACAACGCGGGCATTCTCGACGTTGAAACCGGCACTGTCTATCTTGAGAGTGGCGGCATTATCGCCGGAACCTACAACGCCGCCTCGCCAGCCACCCTTTATTTTTACGGCGGTAATTTTACCAATTCTGCGCCTCCAATCCTTACAGGTCCCGGTGTCATTCAGTTCTCCTATGGCAATCTTACCCTTTTGTCCGACCAAATTCCTGGCTTGCCTTCTTTCTATGGCAATATTTATCTCGGTCCTGCCTTTCAAAATAATGGCGCAATCACCAACCTCACTCTCAATGGCGGGACTCTTTACGGCACCAATCAGGTGATTGGCACGCTCACGCTCACCAATGCCTCAATCATTGGGCCGCTCACCATCGCCACCAATGCCACTTTGCTGCTTTTCTCGTCAGCTTTGGATGGCAGTCTGACCAATCTGGGCACGGTCCTTCAATTAGGCAGCTATCTCGACGTCGGCAACCAGGTGTCGATCGTCAACGATGGATTATGGCTCGATGAAGCGGGGGGTTATGCCTATATCGAAGGGCAAAATTATTCCGCAAGCAGCCCGTTTCCTTTTGCGTTCGTCAATAACGGTATCTTCCGCCAAACCTCCGTCGCCAGCTACAACGAAATCTCCGACTTCCCCTTTGTCAACAATGGCCTCGTCGATGTGCAGACAGGGGGTCTCATATTTAATGGCGGCGGGGTCATTGGGGGCGTTTACAACGTCGCAGCCGGCGCCTATATCGATTTTAACGGGGGGAATTTTGCCGCCTCCACCGCCGCTTTCACAGGGCCTGGACCCGCGCAGTTTGACGGCGGCATCCTCACCCTTCTTGCAGACCAGATGCCAGGCTTGAGCCTGACGGGAGGCAGTCTGCTTTTCGGTCCCAATTTTCAGAACAATGGCTCAATTACGAACTTGACGATCAACGGCGCCGGTCTTCCGCCACAGGCCGTCGTCACCGGCACGCTGAACTGGTTATCCGGCGACTTAAGCGGGAGTGTAACTATTGCCACTAATGGTTTGCTCAATATTTCGGGCGGCGACACCAAATACCCCAATGGTCTTACTCTGGTTAACTTCGGCACAGTGGCTTGGTCGGGAGGCGACCTCTACGCCGAGGGAACGGTCTCGATAACTAACAACAATCTTTGGGTCGCCCAAAGCAATAACCAGATCTATGGTTATTCCACTCCAATAACCTTCGTTAACAATGGCACTTTCCAAAAGGCGGGCGGCGCCGGGACTACCTTGCTGCAAAGCATTTCCTTTATTAATAATGGCGCCATTGATCTTCAGTCCGGCCTCCTTTCTTTTGGCCTTTCCGCCACCTATGCCCAGGACAATGCGACTCTCAGTTTTGGCCTTTCCGCCGCGAGCCTGGCCGGCCAGTTGGTGTTGCCGGCCAATGTCAGTCTGGATGGCACGCTGGCGGTTTATTTGTTAAATGGGTACGCCCCCCGCCTGGGCGACGCTGTCACGCTAATCACCTACCCCTCCCATCTCGGCGCTTTTACCGGCGAAAATCTGCCGGTCCTGACCAATGGTTTAAATTGGCAGGCCGATGTCGGCGCGACGGCCGTAAGACTACAAACCGTTGCGCCGCTCATTGCCAACAACACCCTCCACCTGACAGGCACAGTCAAAGACAACAACAATTCTGCGGTTGCCGGGGTGACGGTTTATGCGACGGTGGATGCTTCCAGTTCGTCGAACCTGATTCAAAACGGCAGCTTTGAACTGCCGCCGCTGGGCGAGACGGCTTACACGACTTATCCTGCTGGATCGACAAACATTACGGGTTGGACCGTTCTCGGGCCGCCCGGGCAGGATATTGATATCACCACTTTTTATTGGGGCGCTCCGGCCGAAGATGGCAGCCAGTATTTTGACCCAACTGGAAATAGTGCGGGTGGCGGGGCAATCACCCAAACCTTCCCCACTAAAGCGGGGGCCGATTATGATCTGATTTTTTATCATGGCAGCTACCAGCACTACGGCATCAATGCTGCACTGGGCGTGACCATTGACACCAACACCTTCACTGTGGGAGAAACTGCGGGGGGCAGCGGCAACCTGAACTGGCAGGAGATCATCTACCCATTTACGGCGAGTTCCAGTTCCACGACGCTTACCTTCACTAACTTGACGGGCTTCAATAGCGATGATGTTTTTGTGGATAATGTTCAGGTTGTTCCGCCCAACTATGGCAGGGTCCTCCAGGCCACCACCGATGCCAATGGCAATTATAGCATCAGCTTGGGCAATGGAACGTTCACTGTGGGGGTGGCGGGATTGCAGGCGGTCGGCTACAATGCGGTCACCAATCAGGCGGTCGTCATTAACAATGCCAGTCAGAGCGTTCCGTTTGTTGTCACCCCGCTGGGGCACAACACCTCCGTCACCATCACCCTTTCCGTCAACCCGCCCGGGGCAGGCACCGTCGCCAACGGTGGTGTCTATACCAGTGGCGCCGCTCTCACGGTGGTGGCTGCTGAAACCAACACCAGTGTGCCTTACATTTTTACTAATTGGACGGACAACGGCGTCGTCGAAAGCACCAACGCCAGCTATTCCTTTACCGCGACAACAGATCGCAATCTGGCAGCCAACTTTATCCTGCCCGTTTATACGATCTCTGCTGTCAACAATCCCACTTCGGCCGGTTATCTCACTGGGACTGGCACGTTCTCATGGGGCAGCAATATCGTGTTGCAGGCTTTCCCCGGCTATGGGTATTCCTTCAGCAATTGGACTGAAGGCAGCGCCGTGGCGGGCTCGAACAGTTTACTATCTGTCCTCGTGCATGGCCCCCATTCCTACGTGGCCAATTATCGGGCGACGAATATCACTCATACGGTCGCCACGGCCACTTCGCCTCTGGGCATTGTCTCCGTTACTGGGGCGGGCGTGTATCTCAACGGCCAGACGGCCGTCATCACCGCCCCGGCCAATGTCACTAATTCGTCCAGCATCTATACCTTCCAATATTTTACGCTCAACGGCTCGCTTTATAGTTACTCTTCCAGTGTCAGTCCGACCTTTTCCACCCTGGATCAGACTAATTTACAGTATGTCGCCGTCTATTCCGTTCAAGGTCTTCTGCCGATTTTGCGCAATGTGACCGCAAACTACGCAAGTCCAGTCCCACGAACCACGAATTTTATCCTCGATTTGCAATTTGATCGCTCCATGCTAACTACTGTCAATCCCACGATTCTTTTGACCAACACCAGCGCCGGCGCCGTTCAACCCACCCTTTCCGGCGCGGGACATTGGGCCAGCACCTCATTAAACAACGATACTTATTATACGCCTCCTGTTACTTTCGGCGCCGGGATGGACGGCACAATCTCCGTCCTTGTCTCCGGCGCGCAGGCCGCCAATGGAAAGACTATGGCGCCGACTAATGCCTACACTTTCACCGTCAAATCCTCTCCGCCTCTGGTCAGCATCTCGACACCCATCAACGGAGTTTCCTTTACCACGACCAACACTTTTTCCTTCAACGCCGGCGCCAGTTCCATTTATGGCATTCAATCACTGGCTCTCTACAACGGCTCCTCGCTGGTCGCCAGCAACGCGGTGACTAATTTGACCGCCAGCCTGAGTAATCTAACTGCTGGAAGTTACCGGCTCACTGCTGTGGCAACGGATCTCAACGGCCTGAGTGCGACGTCGGCGGTGGTGCATGTGACGGTGAATAATGT
>Ga0075522_10001207_pt1 | contig 19596 bp, 21 predicted proteins | sample NGEPerA_FD_74796 | JGI IMG/M metagenome (GOLD analysis project Ga0075522, IMG submission 74796) | Arctic peat soil microbial communities from the Barrow Environmental Observatory site, Barrow, Alaska, USA - NGEE PermafrostL2-A | ecosystem: Environmental > Terrestrial > Soil > Wetlands > Peat ...
CGTTGAGATAGAAGGTCAGCCCGCCGAGCAGCGCCACCAGCGGCAGCACCACCAGCAGCAGCGTGCGGCGATAGCGCCGCATGCCGGCCATCAACCGGCGGCGCGGTTCGGCCGAGATCTTCACCCGCGGCGCGGCCGGCGGATTGCCCTTCTGCTCGGGCGGAAATTTCAATAACGGTTCAGCCATAGCGCTGTTCTTTCCTTGGCGGTTCCGCGGGCGCGCCCTGGATGGCGTTGCGCACGTTTTCCTTGATGGCTTCGAGCTGATCGAGCAGGCGGTGCGCGTCGGCGGGATTGATGCCCTCGAGCGCGGTCGCCGTCAGTTCCGAGCGCAGCCCGCTCAATTTGCCGAGCAACGGGCGCGCCGCCTTGCGAAGATAAAGCCGGTTGACGCGGCGATCGGTCTCGTCGCCGCGGCGTTCGATCCAGCCATTGTCGCAGAGCTTGTCGATCAGCCGGGTCAGCGTGATCGGCTGCATCTCCATCTGTTCGGCAAGTTCCGACTGTTTCAGGCCCTCGGTGCGTTCGACCTTGGCCAGCACCGCCCATTGCGCGCGGGTGATACCATAATGCGCGGCCTGCTTGTCCGCATAGGCGCGCACCAGCCGCTGCAATTCGCCGAGCGTAAACAGGAAGTTCATATCCACGGAACCGCGGGACATCGGGGTGGTCTCCATAAGCTTCAGATATAATAAGCTAGCTTATGAATTTTTCATGGCAGGTTAACGGAAGGCAGCCCCGCTAAGAGCACATGGCTGCTGTCGGGAATCCCGGCAAAACCGGCCGGGATTTCGGCTCGCCCGGCAAAAGTGCTAGAAATCGCTGCGGTTTCACCCGGATTCGACGGGCCGGGCCCGTCACGTTACATGATTTCGAAAATGACCATGACCAGACCGACCTTTCCCTCGCCCGATCACGACCACGGCCGCTGCACCGCGGATGCGATCGCGCATGCCGAACAGGTCTGCAAGAAGCGGGCGCAGAAGTTCACGCCGATCCGCCGCCAGGTGCTGCGGGCGCTGCTGTCGAGCCACCGGCCGCTCGGCGCCTATGAGGTGATCGACGAACTCGCCAAATCGATGCCGCGGCCGGCGCCGATCACGGTCTATCGCGCGCTCGAATTCCTGATGGAAAACGGTCTCGTCCACCGCATCGAGAGCCGCAACGCGTATCTCGCCTGCGCCCACGACCATGACGCCGCGGCGATGGTGGCGTTTTTGATCTGCGACGCCTGTGGTTCGGTCGGCGAGATTCCGGCGGTGCCCGTGGCGCAAAGCCTCAACGCGGCGGCGCGCGCCTTGGGCTTTGTGCCGAAGATGTCGGTGGTCGAAATCGCCGGCACCTGCGCGCACTGCCAGAAGTCTTGATTTTTTTGGCATGATCTTTTTCCGAAAGCCGGAACGCCACTTTTCGGGATCATGCCCCTAACAACACGGCGGCAAGCCGGATCACGAGGAATCATGTCGTCAAACCAAGCGATCTCATCGGCCGGGCGTCCGCTCAGCCCGGGCGCGGTCGCGCTGATGCTGATGCTCTGCCTGAGCTGGGGTTTCAACCAGATCGCGGTCAAGCTGGTCTTGCCCGACATTCCACCGATGCTGCAGGCCATGATCCGCTCTGCCGGTGCGTTGCCGGTGCTGTTGCTGGTGGCGCGGCTGCGCGGGGTGAAGATGTTCACATCCGACGGGACGCTGGGCCCCGGCCTGCTCGCCGGCGTTCTCTTTGGCCTCGAATTCGTGCTGATCTATCAGGGCCTGCGCTTCACCTCGGCCTCGCGCGCGGTGGTGTTTCTCTACACTTCACCGTTTTTCGTCGCACTCGGCTCCTACCAGTTCCTCGGCGAGCGGCTGATCGCCTCGCAATGGGGCGGCCTCGCGCTGAGCTTCGCCGGCGTGGCGCTGGCGATCGGGGTACCGCAGCCCGATGTCGATGCCAGCGTGCTGCGCGGCGATCTGCTGATCGTGGGTGGCGGCGTGTTGTGGGCGGCCACCACCCTGATCGCGAAGGGCACGGGTTTGCGCAACGCCGAGCCGGAGAAGGCGCTCGCCTACCAGGTCGCGCTGTCGATTCCGATTCTTGCGCTGGCGGCGTGGATTTCGGGGGAGACGATGACCCACGTTCCCGCTGTCCTGTCGGTGACGTTGATCGCCTATCAGTCGGTCTGGGTGGTGGCGCTGACATTCACGCTGTGGTTTTCACTGGTGAAGACCTATTCGGCCAGTAAATTGTCCGCCTTCACCTTCATCACGCCGCTGTTCGGCGTGGTCGCGAGCTATTTCATCATGCACGACACGCTGACGCTGGCCTTCGGCGCCGCGGCGCTATTGGTGACCGCGGGGCTTTATCTCGTGAACCGGCCCGAAATCACCGGGCCAAAGGTCGTGCCCGACCCGAACGTGCCGGCGTGACTTTAGCCGGTCTCGATCGGCAGCGAATGGTCCTTGGCCCACTCGCCCATCGAGGCGTCATAGAGCGTGAGGTTGTCGCATCCGAGCCGGTAGAGCTGGAACAGGTCGACGGTGGCCGAGATGCCACCGCCACAATAGGCGATCACGCGCTTGTCCCTGGTGATGCCTTGCGCGGTGAATTTCGCCTCGGCGTCCGCGAGCGGGAGGAAGGCCTTGGTCTGGGGATCGGCCAGCGTTGCGGCCGACACATTGCAGCTGCCGGGGATGCGTCCCGGCCGGCCATAGCGGCTGGGCTCAAGGCCCTTGTGGAATTGCGGCCCGAGCGCGTTGAGGACGACGGTGCTGCGATCGTTATTGGCGGCGAGCACGTCCTGTTTGCCGACGAAAAATCCAGGCCTTGGTTTTGCGGTGAATTTCGCCGGCGGATATCCCTTCGCCGGTCCGGTCTCGAGGCCGCGGCCTTCCGCCTTCCACTTGTCCAATCCGCCGTCGAGTACGGATGCGCCGTCGAAGCCGATCGATCTCAGCATCCACCAGAATCGCGTCGCCCACATCGCACTCCCGATCGAATACAGCACCACCTGGCTGTTCGCGCCGACGCCGTGACGGCCGAACGCGGCCTCAAGCTGCGCGACCGGTGGCATCATGAAGCGGAGTTCGGTGCCCTGATCGGAGAACTCGCCCTGCAGGTCGAGGAAATCGGCGCCCGGAATATGCCCGGCTTCGAAGGTCTGCCGGCCGGGCACGGCGATATAGGGCACTCCGGCGCCCTCGGGGGCGGGTTCGAGATAGGTCGTGCAATCGAACAATCGCAGATCAGGCTTGCCCAGGATGGCCGCAAGTTCCGCGCTGCCGATCAGTCCCTTGCGTTCGCTCATCTGGTTCTCCCGTTGCGTTTGCTTCGATGCTATGGCGCGCGATCCGCAATGAAAAGCCGCCGGCTACTCCAAGTCTGCCCTTTAATCCCTCGATTCTGCCCCGATATACCTCTCAGACCGCGTGCCGGGAACTTGGCCGCCAAAACGGCCGAGATACCCGAATAAGCTATTGAAAATACAAGTTAAAAACTCCAAGCCCGGTGCGCTCGCCGTGCCGCTCGCGCTCCCCTTGGTGAATGTCATCAAAACCTGATATTCGAGACGCCATGAACAAGCCCGAAAAGCCCCCAGAGAACGACGTCGCCGGCCCCAGCGCGCGGCATCGCACCACCCAGGTCATGGTCGGCAATGTCGCCGTCGGCGGCGGCGCGCCGATCGTGGTGCAGTCGATGACCAATACCGACACCGCCGATGTCGATGGCACCATCGCGCAGATCGCGGCGTTGTCGCGCGCCGGTTCCGAACTGGTGCGCATCACCGTCGACCGCGAGGAAGCCGCCGCCGCCGTGCCGCATATCCGCGACGGCTTGCGCAAGCGCGGCATCACCACGCCCCTGATCGGCGACTTCCACTATATCGGCCACAAGCTGCTTGCCGAATATCCGGCCTGCGCCGAAGCGCTCGACAAATACCGCATCAATCCCGGCAATGTCGGCTTCAAGAACAAGCGCGACACCCAGTTCGCAGACATCATCGAGATCGCCAACAAGAACGACAAGCCGGTGCGGATCGGCGCCAATTGGGGTTCGCTCGATCAGGAATTGCTGACCAAGCTGATGGACGAGAACACGGTGTCCGCCAACCCGATGGATGCGCGCGCGGTGACGCGCGAGGCAATGGTGCAGTCGGCGCTGTTGTCGGCGGCCCGCGCCCAAGAACTCGGCATGCCGAAGAACAAGATGATCCTGTCGGCGAAAGTCTCCGCGGTGCAGGATTTGATCGCGGTCTACAAGGAACTGGCGGCGCGTTCGGACTATGCGATCCATCTCGGCCTCACCGAAGCCGGCATGGGGTCGAAGGGCATCGTCGCCTCATCGGCGGCGCTTGGTATCCTTTTGCAGGACGGCATCGGCGATACCATCCGGATTTCGCTGACGCCCGAGCCCGGCGGCGACCGCACGCTGGAAGTGCAGGTCGCCCAGGAACTGCTGCAGACCATGGGTTTCCGCACCTTCGTGCCGCTGGTCGCGGCCTGCCCCGGCTGCGGCCGCACCACCTCGACCACGTTCCAGGAACTGGCGCGCTCGATCCAGGATTTCATCCGCGACGAGATGCCGGGCTGGAAGACGCAATATCCCGGCGTCGAGGAACTCAACGTCGCCGTCATGGGCTGCATCGTCAACGGCCCCGGCGAATCCAAGCACGCCAATATCGGCATCTCGCTGCCCGGCACCGGCGAGACGCCGGCCGCGCCCGTGTTCGTCGACGGCAAGAAATTCCGCACTTTGCGCGGCCCGACGATTGCCGCCGACTTCAAGGCGCTGGTGATCGACTATATCGACCAGCGCTATGGCGCCGGAGCCAAGGCGCCCTCGAGCACAGTAACGGCGGCTGAATAGATAGGCGTCTCAGCACGGAATCGTGCTGACCTGACCATCCTCGCCGTACTTCAGCAGCAGACGATCCCGGGTAATCAGCGTCGCGCCAAGCTCGCGCGCGGTCGCCAGGAGGATGCGATCGGCCGGATCGCGCGGTGGCGTACCCGGCAGGAAAGACGACGCGAAGAGTATATCCGGTGAGAGATCGGCGAGCAGTATCCCGGGAATTGCGAGCAGCCGCTGAAACCAAAGCTCCGGCCTTGCGATCAGACTCAAGCGGTTGCGGGAAACTAATAGGCCGACTTCCCACGCGGTTATTGCGGAAACGAAGACCTTGCCTTCCCGCCGATACGCCGCGTCGATGGCTTCGACCGCTACCGACGCGAGTGGTTGGTCTTCGGTAATCCAAATTGCTGTGTGAGTGTCGAGCAGGAGCGGCTGCAGTTCACTCATAGACTTTGCCCCAATCAGGATCGGCTGGCTCCGTCAGATCGACGCCCGGTGGAATGCGAATGAAGCCTTTCAATGCGCCGAACAACGGATGACGTTCGCCTTTCTTGACTTGTGGAAGCGTGGGCGTTTCTACAGGGTTTCCCTGGACGCGGCGGAAGACGACCTTGCGTGATTTCACATCGACCTGTTCCGTTCGAAAGCCGGCACTGAGCCAGACCTTGGTCATGACGTTGTTTGACGGATTGTTGCTCCACCAAGCCGGATATTGAGGGGAGCTTGGGGGTAACTTGCTGCCTATAACTCGTTCGATTTCAGCAAACGTCATCGGCACTTCCTTGGCCCGCTGCGCCTGAAGGAATTCGGCTAAACGTGCGTATTTTCCCATGATTAGGCTCCAACTTCGAGCTTAAATCTATAAGAGACTTTAACAGCTGTCAAACACTTATTTACGCGAATGGCTGGCGGATTGCGCTTTGCCCTGTCGGGGCTACCATGATCTTTAATCAGAATCCGTTGGAGGACACCCCATGAGTTCACTCGCCAGCAAACAAGGTCCGCGCTATCGCCATACGGCCGATGAAGCCGAGCCCTACGAGACCATCGCGGTCGAAAAACTCACGCCGATCATCGGCGCGGAGATTTCCGGCGTCGATATCGGCAAGCTGATTTCGGATGAATCGCGCTCCAACCGCCAGATGGACGAGATCCACCGCGCTTTGGCCGAAAACCTCGTGATCTTCTTCCGCGACCAGCACATCACGCCGCAGCAGCATCTCGCCTTCGGCCGGAAGTTCGGCGACCTGCATATTCATCCCGCGGCGCCCAGCGAGGGCGAAGACCCGGCGTTGATGAAAATCTATGCCGACAAGGATTCGCCGCGTGCCAATGGCGAGGGCTGGCACACCGACGTGTCCTGCGACGTCGAGCCGCCGATGGGCTCGATCCTCTATATCAAGCAGTGCCCGCCGCGCGGCGGCGACACGCTGTTCGCCAACATGTACGCGGCCTATGAATCGCTGTCGGACCGGATGAAGACCTATCTCGACGGACTCACCGCGCTGCATGACGGCGAATCCGCCTATCGCGGGCTCTACCAGAATTACGGCGTCGCCGACCGGCCGTCCTATCCGCGCGCCGAACATCCGGTGGTGCGCACCCACCCCGTGACCGGCAAGAAGGCGCTCTATGTCAATCGCGGCTTTACCCGCTACATCAAGGACATTCCGCGCGACGAGAGCGACGCGATGCTCGCCTATCTCTACCAGCACTGCGAGAACCCGCTGTTCCAGTGCCGCTTCCGCTGGAGCGAGAACGCGATCGCGTTCTGGGACAATCGTTGCGCCCAGCATCGCGCGATGTGGGATTACTGGCCGCATACCCGCGCCGGCACGCGCGTGACGGTGAAGGGCGAACGGCCGGTTTGAGGCGAAGCGCGATCCGCGCCTCTTACTGTTGGGCCTTGGGAGCAGGGTCGGCCGTGTCGGTCGTACCGCCCGTGCTTTGCGACGAAGAGCTTCCGGAATCCGTTGCGTTCAGGATCGCGCCAAGTTTGTTTGTCCAATCCTGAATCTGCTTGCTGTAAGGGTCGTCTTTCCTGGCAGGGTCCAGCCTCGGGCATTTGTCGGGATGCTCGGCATCCGTTACGCTCGCGACTTGTACCGCAATATCCGAATGCAATTGTCGAAGCGATGCCAACGAACGCTCGTTCTTCAGATACGACTCTCGCGGACCATAGAACGAATTCAGTGCGGAGGTGGCCGTACCAACCGACGAAAATATGATCGCGAGTATTCCGACCCACAACGACAAACTCACCGCTGTTGGCGCGTTGTCCGCCGGCGCGATCGATTTTATGCTGATCAGGATGGTCGTGATCGCGCCGATCGATACGATTGCGATCTGAAACCAGAACATGTTTGAATAATTCACGCTGGCGTTGGTCGCGGATTCGATGCGTCCGCGTGTGATCGAATCGCTTAAGTAAAGTGCGGCGCGTTGATAATTCGACAATACCAAATTCCCGCCTTTCTGTTGCGGGTTGCTGGAGGAAATGCGTCGGCCATCGGGAAGCGTATCCAGTCGTAGCTCCGCGCGAACAAAGTCAGGTTCTGCTCTAAGGTCAAAGATCTTGGAACATGCCGCGATGGCGGCGACGATAATTTCGTGATCCGCCGTGGCCAACCGCCACTCCTGGGTCGCCGCAGGGCTGATCCTCGACCACTCCGTTGCTGTGCGCGAGCCAGTTGAATCCGACGACTTCAAGAGATCGTATCCAAAGTGAGCCGCCGTGAACGCGATGGCGACGATGGCAATGGCAAGCGCTATTTTGCCCACCACGATAGCCGCGCGCCAGAAGCCCTGTTGGGAAGCACCAGACGGTCCGCGACCGGCGGGTTTGTGATCTGGGTCGGGGACTGCCAGTTTAGTCATTGGCGTCTCGAAATCATTAAATGTATTTCTGTATGATACAACCTTGGCGTCAAACTATCAATCGCCGGCATTACAGTCGCGGGTGCGCGATAGGACCGGGTGGCCCCGGAATGCGTTGACGCCTTGGCGCGCCTGCGCCAAGCTTGCTCAAAGCCGACAAAACACCGGAGGACACGCCATGCTCCGTGCCGAGGACAACAAATTCCTGACTGAAAGCGGCGAGGGAACGCCGATGGGCGAGTTGCTGCGGCGCTTCTGGCTGCCGGTGCTGCTGTCGGAGGAATTGCCCGAGGCCGACGGGCCGCCGAAGAAGATCATGATAATGGGTGAGGAATTGCTCGCCTTCCGCGACTCCCGCGGCGTGGTCGGTGTCATCGATCAATATTGTCCGCATCGCGGCGCCAATCTGTGGCTCGGCCGCAACGAGGAATGCGGCATCCGCTGCGTCTATCATGGCTGGAAATTCGACACCGACGGCCGCTGCGTCGACATGCCGACCTCCTATCCCGACCTCAATGCCAAGAATCTGATCAGCATCAAATCCTATCCGGTGCGCGAATGGGGCGACATGATCTGGGCCTATATGGGCCCCGCAGGCGAAGTCCCCGATCTGCCCGCGCTCGAGATGGCGCTGGTGCCCGCCTCGCACCGCTTCGTCACCAAGAAATGGCAGGACTGCAACTGGGTGCAGGCGATGGAAGGCTCGATCGACACCGCGCATTTCACCTTCGCGCATCTGTCGTTTGAAAAAGAAGAGAACGAAATCCTCGATATCAAGAGGCATTTCGTGAATCCGCTGACGCGGGTTGCGACCGACCACATGCGATGGATCGCTGAAGACCCGCGCCCGGTGATCAAGATCAATCCGCATGACGCGGGCCTCGTGGTCGCGGGCGGCCGCTTGACCGGCGGCGACAACATCTATTGGCGCATCGCCCAGTTCCTGATGCCGGTGCATGCCTATGCGCCGAGTTCGATGCCGGGCGAGAACATCTTTGGCCAGAGTTTCGTGCCCGTGACCGATACCGGTTGCTGGATCTACACCTATGCCTGGAATCCGGAACGGCCGCTGACGCAAGCCGAGCGCGACGGCTATCGCCAGGGCAACGGCGTGATGTCGGTGGTCGACGAGAACTACATTCCGCTGCGCAACAGGTCGAACGACTATCTGATTGACCGCAAGCTGCAGAAGACCAAAAGCTATACCGGCATCAAGGGCGTCTCCGAACAGGACGCCGCGGTACAGGACAGCCAGCGTCCGATTGCCGACCGTACCCGCGAGCATCTCGGCCCGACCGATCTCGGCATCCTGCATTTCCGGAAATTGGTGATGGATGCGGCCCGCGCGCTGCAGGATGGACACGCGCCGACGCACCTGAAGCATCAGGATCGCTATACCGTGCGCTCCGGCGGCTGCGTGACCCACCGTGACAAGGACCTGCCGGCGGTGATGGTGGAGCGGTTCGGTGATCCCTCTGGATTTGTCGGACGGCCGCGGACGGCGGCAGCGGAGTAGCGGGCGACCAGACGGCCACCCCGAGAACATTTAAGGGCGTTCTTGAGCCGTGTGTCGCACATGCAGAATCACAACCTCATCGCTCGCAGTATCGATCGTATAGAAGATCAGGAATGGATAACGCACGACCGACAACACGCGGACGTCTGTTTCATCCGTGACGTGTCCCAATTGCGGAAACTCTTCGAGAAGTACTGTCAGCCCCTCGATCCGCTCGACAACGGTAGCAGCGGCCGATCGGTTAGTTCAAAAATATACGAAAAAATGGCTTCAATCTCGGCAAGGGCGGCTTCGGACCACCGAACTTTCATGCGCGGAAGCGATTGAATACCGCTGTCACCGTCTCGTCGCTCGCAAGCCTGCCTTCGCGCATTTCGGTCAAGCCGCGGCGCACCGCGTCGCGCTCGGCGTCACTGAGATGATATGCGCCAAGATGCTTGTTTTCGATCGTCGCGACCGACCTCACGAATTCCTCCTGAGCCTCTTCAGGCCAGGTGGAGACGCGCTCCAGCAAAATTTCGAGTCCCTGTCGTGTCATGACCGCAACCTAACAGAAATTGAAGCTAATTGCATCCCGTCATTCCGGGTCTGGTGTCTTTCGGACCATTCCGGAAAGACGCTCCATCACAGCGGCCCCTTGCGGTATTCGCGGTTGGCGAGGCTTGCCTCCTCCAGATCGAGATCGCGCTCGATCCGCCGCCGGGTTTCGTCGGTGATCTTGCCGTCGCGCAGCAGCATGTGGATGAATTTGCGCTCCACCGCTATCAATTCGCGCGTCAGATCGATGCCGGCGGCGGAAGCGTCCTCGCCATCGAGCGACTCCGGCAGCTGGTTGCTGCGGGTTTCGTGCCGTGCGCGCAATAGCCTGACGACCTCGCCGGACAGCTCGCGGTCGTCGGTGATGGCGTCGAGCGATTTCAGCGCGACGTCGAGCGCCTCGCGGCGCGCCGCGATTTCCGATTCGTGCTCGGCAACATGTTCAGCGTGACCTGTCTTGCCGACGCCGAGCCAGCGCACCACAGGCGGCAGCCCGAGCCCGAGCCCGACAAGAGTAATGAAGATGACGCCGAACGAGACGAACAGGATCAGGTCGCGGTAGGGAAAGCCATTCCCATCGGGTAGCGCGAACGGCAGCGCCAATGCCGCGGCCAGTGAGACGGCGCCGCGAACGCCGGTAAATGCCAGCACGAACACGTTCTGCCACGGCGGCGCCGGATCGCGCGTGCGAATGCGCTTCGACAGCCGCGGCAGATAGGTCGCGGGAAACACCCAGGCGAACCTTGCCACGATGACGATGACGGTGACGAGCACGGTCGCGACCAGGATGTCGTGCAGAGGAAACGCCTTCGACTTCTCGAACAACAGCCGCATCTGGAAACCGGTCAAGAGGAACAGCATGCCCTCGATCAGGTAGATCACCAGATCCCAGAAGAAGATGCCCTGCAGCCGCGTCGCCGACGAGATCAAGAGCGGACCATTCCAGCTCATGTAGAGTCCGCAGGCGATGGTCGCGATCACGCCGGAGCCGCCGAAATGTTCCGGCACCCAAAAGGCGAGATAGGGCGTGATCAGCGACAGTGTGATCTCAATCTGCGGATCCCGCGCGCGATGGCGGACCCGCAGCGAGAGCCAGCCCATCGCGACGCCGAATGCGACTTCGCCGGCGATGATGGCGGCAAACATGCCAGAGGCCTTCGGCAGGGAAAACATTCCGGTCGAAATCGCCACCACCGCGAAGCGGTAGAGAATCAACGCGGTGGCGTCGTTCGCCAGCCCCTCGCCCTCGAGCACCACCAGGATCCGCCGCGGCAGCCCGAGCTTGCGGGCGATCGCGAGCGGGGCCACCACGTCCGGCGGCGCGACGATGGCGCCCAGCAGGAAGCCGATATTCCACGGCAGCCCGATCAGAAAGTGCACGGCGGCCGCGACCGCGAAAGCCGTGAAGATCACGCAGCCGACCGACAGCAGGATGATGGGACGAAGGTTATAGCGGAACTCGCGCCAGCTCATGGCGACGCTGGCCGAATAGATCAGCGGCGGCAGCACCAGCAGCAGCACCAGCTCCGGCGGCAGCTCCAGCGACGGCATGCCCGGCACGAAAGCGAGCACGATGCCGGCCAGCAGCAGCAGGATCGCGGGTGCAATATTGGTCCGCCGCGCCAACAGCGCGGTGCCCGCCAGCACCGCGAGCAGAATCAGGAAGATCTGGAACTTGGCTTCCACGGCGGTGAATCCCCTTGCTCGTTCAATTTGCCCGGGTCGACGCCGCCGTCAATGCCTAGTCTTTCGAGTCATAACGATACGACTTCGAGACGATCTGCCAGCCATCCCTGAGCTTCATCGCCACCAGATAGTCGGTGAAATAGCGCGGCGGCAATTGGCAGCGCACCTTGACGAAGGCGGTGGATTCGTCCGAGCGGTCGATGGTGACGATGAAATCCTCGCGCGGCTTGCCCTCGGCCTTGGCAGAGGCCCGCTTCCTGACCCAGCCCTGCCAATCCGGCACGGTGAGGATTTTCAATTCGCCCTTCTCGACCCAGCGCAGGTCGGCGGAGGGATGGAAAACCTCGCCGAGCTTGTCGGCATCGCCCTCATAGAGCGCGTCGAAATAATGCTGGACCACGGCTTCGACGGTGGAACGGTCGTGAGACATTTGGGTGGTACTCCCTGTTTGTTTCGCTCGTCATTCAGGGGCGCGCGCCCCGGAATGACGGCGGGCGTGGTCACATCAAGAACACGCCCTTGCCGTCGACCTGCCTGTCGAACAGCTTATAGGCTTCCTCGGCCTGGTCGAGGGTCCAGCGATGGGTGAACAGCCGGTCGACGTCGACCCCGCGCTCGACCGAAAACCGCGCGCAGTCCGCCTGGATGATGTTGGAGAACGTCCAGGACGCCACCAGCGTCAATTGCCGGCGCAACAGATGCGGCGAGACGTCGATGTGGACGTTGCCGCCTTCGCCGACGAAGCACATCGTGCCCCATACCTTGGTGGAGCGGATCGCGTTCAGCCGCGCATCAGGGCTGCTCGAAGTGTCGAGCGTCAAATCCGCGTAGCGCCCGTGGGTGAGGTCCTTGATCGCGGCGACCGGATCGTTCGAGCCGGGGTCGACGACGTGATCGGCGCCAAACGCCCTGGCGTGCTCCAGCCGTTGCGGGCTGATATCGAGTGCGATCACCTTGGCGCCCATCGCCTTGGCGTATTGTGTGGCAGCCAGCCCGACCGGGCCCTGGCCGAAGATCGCGATGGTGTCGTTGCCGGAAAGATTCATGCGGCGTAGCGCGCTGAAGGCGGTGCCGGAGCCGCAGGCGATCGCGGCACCCGCCGAAAACGACAATTCGTCCGGCAGCGGCACCAGCGTATTGGCCGGCACCTTCAAATATTGGGCGTGGCCGCCATGGGCGTTGTTGCCGTAGACCTTGACCGGCACTTCCTGGCACAATTGCTGCCAGCCGGAGCGGCAATGGTTGCACTGGGTGCAGCCCTGATAGTGATGCACCATGACGCGCTGGCCGACATGCGCCTCCCTCGGCCCGACCGCGTTGCCGAGCGCGACCACGACGCCGCAGGGCTCGTGCCCTGCAATCACAGGTCCGTCCCGCATCGGGATACCGGTCGCCTGCGTCTGGCCTTTCGGGCGCCGGTACTGATGCAGGTCGCTGCCACACATGCCGGACGCCTTCATCTCGATCACCACGTCTGGGGGATCGGGTGTCGGATCGTCGAAGGACATCAATTCCAGCTCGCCTCCGCCGGTGAAGACCACCCCGCGCATCGCTTCCTCCCTTTTTGTTTTCGTGTTGGTTCAAGTCTAGCGCATATCGAGCGGTCCTTGGCGATCCCCGGCATGGTTTTCCGGCAGCCGGGATTTTCGCAATTCAATTCAAATTGCGCTCAATACGGAAGCCTTCGATAACCCCGAAAAAAGGAATAATTTTCGCGTTATTTTCGCACAAAACCGACAATGCTAGTGTGCGGTGCGGCCCGTCCCCGAGGGATTTGCACGATGTCGGTAAAGGACTTTCTCAAACAACCGGCGGTCAATATCGTCGTTCCCGGGCGTTATTCGCTGACGAACTGGTTCGATCCGCAGGGCAAGCCGCGCACCTTCGCCTGCCGGACCAGTCGCATTTCGCCATTCCGGATGATGGTTGCCGTGCCGGTGTCGGGCCGGATCGGGGACCGCATCAAGCCCTATTTCGGCGATTTCGGTAATCTTGAAGGCGTCATCAGCGACATCGTGTCCGGCGGCTTCCTGCTTGAACTGGCCATGACCGAATCGATGCGCGGTCGGTTCGCAAGCAAGCTCACCTGGCTTGAAAGCCGGCAGAACGACCCCACCATCCCGGATGGCAGGAAGCAGGCGCGGATCGTCCCGGCAAGCCCGCACGCGTTTCTGACTTTCGCCGATGGCAGCGTCCGCAGTTGCTTTATCGTAGACATGTCGCCATCCGGCGTCGCCGTTTCGGCCGACGTGCAGCCGCAGCTCGGAATGCCGCTGGCGGTCGGAGCCTGCGTCGGCCGCGTCGTCAGGCGTTTGCCCGATGGTTTCGCTGTCAAATTCATCGAAGCACACCACCGCAACGATCTCGAGCGGCGCGTCATGCGACCCGTCCCGCAGGCCGCCCTGGTTGGCCGCCCGAAGCCGATAGCCTCCGCCCGTGACGTCCGGCCGGCGCCCGACCCGCTGCCGTCCAAGAAGGCGATGGCGGATTGCGCGTAGCGGGTAGGCCCTGCAACCGCATCGATATTCAGGGATCGTGATCCGGCTCACAAACCCCGACACTGGCTTCTGATAGACAGGTTACTGTGCTATCAAGTCCGACGTCTCGGAAGCCTCATGATGAATTTGCCTGCGTCTTTGAACTTGCGCCCGTTTCTGTTCGCGGCCGCGCTGATATTGGCGTGCCAACCGGCCTTTGCCGAAAAGCGCGTGGCGCTGGTGCTCGGCAATTCCGCCTATCAGAACGTGGCGCCGCTTCCGAACCCCGTCAATGACGGTGCGGTGATCGCGGAAAAGCTGAAGCAGGCCGGCTTCGACGTCGTCGATTTCCGCCACGACCTCGCGGCGGCCGACACGCGGCGGGCGCTGCGCGAGTTCGCCGACACCGCGCGCGACGCCGATATCGCCGTGGTCTACTACGCGGGCCACGGCATGGAGGTCGACGGCACCAATTACCTGATACCGATCGACGCAAAGCTCGAGCGCGACTACGACGTTTACGACGAGGCGCTCTCGCTTGACCGCGTGCTGGTGGCGGTCGAGCCTGCCAGGCAGTTGCGGCTCGTGATCCTCGACGCCTGCCGCGACAATCCGTTTGCCAAAACCATGAAGCGTTCGATGGCCTCACGCTCGATCGGGCGCGGCCTCGCCAGGATCGAGCCGACAAACCCGAATACCCTGATCGCCTATTCCGCCAAGGCCGGGTCGACCGCGCTCGACGGCACTGCCGGGAACAGCCCGTTCACGCTGGCGCTCGCCAGGCATCTGACGACGCCGGGGCTCGACGTGCGCAAGGCGTTCGGCTTCGTGCGCGACGACGTCTTGAAGACCACCGGGAATCGGCAGGAACCGTTCGTCTATGGCTCGCTCGGTGGCGACGACGTGCCGCTGGTCGCCGCCAGATCCGTGACGACGCCTGCGCCTGCGCCGGCTTCCAACCCGCAGGCCGACGCCCGAGCGGACTACGAACTGGCGCTGCAGATTGGCAACAAGGATGCTCTCAACGCCTTCCTCGCACGCTACCCGGACGGATATTATGCCGACCTCGCCCGGATCAAGCTCGCCAACATGGTCACCGCCGACAAGACGCCCGACACCAGGGTGGCCACTCCCAATGCAGCGGCGGAGAAGCCCGCTGTCGCTCCGGCGGAGATGGCGGCCCCGCGGCCGAACGTTGCCGCGCTGGCCCCCGCCGCGCCGTCGTCGGCCGAGCTGATCAAATCGGAGCAGACCGAATTGCGCCGCGTCGGCTGTCTTGCCGGCGACGCCAACGGCGAATGGAACGCCGCGTCGCAGCGCTCGCTGGCGCTGTTCAACAAGCACGCCGGAACCAAATTCGACGTCAAGCTCGCAAGCATCGACGCGCTCGATGCGATCAAGCTCAAATCGTCGCGGGTCTGTCCGCTGGTCTGCCAGCACGGTTTCAAGGCCGACGGCGACCGCTGCGGCAAAATCACCTGCGCGGAAGGCTCGTTCCTCAACGACGACAATGATTGCGAAAAGCGGCGCGCCAGGACTCCGGCGGCCCGTCGCGAGGACAACGATCGTCCCGGTCGCGGCGCGCCCTCTGAGCGTCCAAGGGCCCAGGCCGCCGTTCCGGCCAAGCCACAGGCGTCGGGCCAGGTCGTCTGCGACGACCATCTGTGCCATGCGGTCAAGCGCGGATGCCACGTCGAATTCAGGACGAGCGAGCAAGGCGGCAGCCGCATGGGCGGCGGCAGCAACGTCGAAATCTGCAACTGAACAACCGCCACGACCCGCGGGACGGCGTCGTCAGATTGCGCTGGCCGCAATGTTGACCGTCAGCGCCAGCAGCGCGGTGTTGAAGACGAAGGAGATGATGCCGTGCACGGTGGCGGTGCGGCGGATCGTCTTGTCGGTGATGCCGACGTCGGAGACCTGCGCGGTCATCCCGATCACGAACGAGAAATATACGAAATCCCAATAGTCGGCGTGATCGTCGGTATCGCCGCTCGGGAATTGCAGGCCGCCCGGCCTGGTGCCGCGATAATAGTCATGGGCGTAATGCAGGGCGAAGGCGGTGTGCACCGCAGCCCATGACATCGCGATCGTCACCGTCGCCAGCGCGAGCCCTTGCACGCTGTGTTTCGTCGCGCCGAGTTCGAAGATGATGGCAGCCATGCTCGCAAACGCGCCGAGCGCGGTCACCAGCAGGATCAGGAAGCGGCCATCGTCCTGCAACGCCGCGTTGCGCTTGATATGTCGAAACTCGCTGCGGTACATCATGACGTAGACCAGCACGAGATAGAGCGCGACGAAGACATCCCAGGAGAGGAGCAGCCGCGTCACCAGCCGCAGCGTGACCGGCAGCAGGAAGAACGCCATCACCCCGAGCAGGATCGAGATGAAGGTGCGCGGCCGTGCATAAACCACGCGCACCGGCTTCGACATCTTCCGGAAGCGGATCAGAAGTGGATCGTCGGCTACCTTGTTTGCCATCGGTGCCTTCGATTCTAGTTCTTGCGTTCGGCGACGAAGCGCGCCGCCGCCCGCAGCACATCGCCCCTGGCGCCGAAGATCGAGAGCGCGGCATCGGCGCGCGCCAACAGGTCGCGGACGCGCTGTTTGGCGCCGTCGATCCCGAGCTGGGTGACGAAGGTGGTCTTGCCGAGGGCTGCGTCCTGACCGGTCTGCTTGCCGAGCGCAGCCGCATCGCCCTCGACGTCGAGCAGGTCGTCGGCGATCTGGAAGGCTTCGCCGAGCGCGCGGCCGTAATCGTCGAGCGCCTGATATTCCTTTTGCGAGGATTGGCCCAGGATCGCGCCCGCGATGCAGCCGAAGCGCAACAGAGCTCCGGTCTTCATCTGCTGCAGGCGGGCCACATCGACCGGCTCGCGGTCGCCGAAGCGACCCTCGCCGGCAAGGTCGAGCATCTGGCCGCCGACCATGCCGCCGATGCCCGACGCCCGCGCCAGCGCGCGCGTCAGCAAGAGGCGCACGGTTGCGTCTTTATGGATTTCGTCGCGGGTGACGATGTCGAACGCCAGCGTCAACAGCCCGTCGCCGGCCAGGATCGCGGTGGCATCGTCGGTCTTCTTGTGCAGCGTGGGGCGGCCGCGGCGCAAATCGCTGTTGTCCATCGCCGGCAGATCGTCGTGGATCAGCGAATAGCAATGGATGCATTCGAGCGCAGCACCCGCCAGCAGCGCCGCCTCGCGCGGTACGCCGAACACGGCAGAACTCTCGACCACCAGAAACGGCCTCAGGCGTTTTCCCCCGGCCAGGCTCGAATAGCGCATCGCGCCCATCAGCCGCTTCGGCCGGGTGATCTCGTCGGGCAACAGCGTGTCCGATAACAGCTTTCCGAGCAGGGCTTCGGTATCCTCCGCGGTCTGGTCCAGTCGTTTGGCAAAGTCGGCAGTGGCGGTCGTCATAAAGGGCTCCGGATCGGGTTGGCCGGGACAATCGTTGATGCCAGGGGCTTCGTCAATTGCGCCCGGACAGGGCCGTGCATCTTGAAACCGCTGGAAAAGCCCAAATTATCATGCGATCTCCTTGATGCCGCCGCGCGGACCTGCGCGCCCTTAAAGCCTGCAACCGGAAGCGCCCCATTTGCGCGTTGCCCGAAATCTCCTGCTGATCTTGTTCGCTCTGACGCTGCTGCCCTATCTGGTGGTGCCGCTCTATCGCACCGGCCATCCAGTCTCGACTTTGATGGCCTGGCGCTATCTCATCGGCGAGCCGATGTCCCGGCAATGGGTCGATCTCGGTGCGGTCTCGCCTTATCTGCCGCGCTCGGTGGTGGCAGCAGAGGACGCGAAATTCTGCAGCCATCACGGCATCGATTTTGGCGCGCTGCGCGAGGTGATCGATAATGCCGAAGAGGATGGCGAGGTCACGCGCGGCGGTTCCACCATCACCCAGCAGGTGGCGAAGAATCTGTTCCTGTGGCAGGGCCGCAGCGTCATGCGCAAGGCGCTGGAGTTTCCGCTGGCGCTGTGGATCGATTTCGTGCTGCCGAAGCAGCGCATCCTCGAGATCTACCTCAACATCGCCGAACTCGGCCCCACCGGCCAGTTCGGCGCGCAAGCCGGCTCGATCTATGCCTTTGGCCATCCGGCCTCGTCCCTGAGCCGTCGCGAGGCGGCGCTGTTGGCCTCGATCCTGCCCAATCCGGTCAAGCGCAGCGCCCGCAATCCCGGTCCCGGGGTGCGCCGGCTGGCGGGGACCTACATGGCGCGGGCGCAGGCGGCGAGCCTGCAGCACTGCTGGGCTGAAAATCGCGGTTTTTGAGCCGATTTCGGGTCGCTTTGGAGGGGTGTGGCCCTAGCTTTGCGGCATGCCATCCTCTATAAGCGCGGCCTTATCAGCATCGCAGCCCGCGTTCGAACCCCGCCGGGCGTTCCGTGCATGGACGATGCCCTCCCACATCCCTAGAGGACCGTTATGGCCGTTCCGAGAAGAAAAACATCGCCCTCGCGCCGTGGCATGCGCCGCTCGGCGGACGCGCTGAAGAAGCCGACCTATGCCGAGGACAAGGACTCCGGCGAATTGCGCCGTCCGCACCATCTCGACCTGAAGACCGGCATGTATAAGGGCCGCCAGGTTCTCAAGGCCAAGAAAGAATCCTGACGCGGCGCCGGGACAGACGCCGCGGCTGGCGGCGTCTGCCTGAATTCGGCCAACGAGTGGGGTAAGACAGTTGCCGGTGGCAAACCGTCAAGATTTGCCCGAGAACATTCCGGGTTCTCCTGCTCGAATAAGAAGGCCTCGCCGATGTCCATGGTCGGTTTCCCGCTGCTTCTGATACCGCTCGCGATCTACAACATCCTCGCCTTCCTGATGCCCGGCGTCTCGCTCGCCGAGCCGCTCTTCAAATTGGCGCTGGTGTCTGGCGTTGAATGGCCGGTGACGCCTGGCGACGTGCTGCTGGCGCTCGGCATTTTGATGCTGCTGCTCGAGGTCATCAAGGGTGCCCGTCCCGGCGCGAAATATCTCACCGATCATCTGCTGTCGCTGATCGTGTTCGGCGGCGCGGCTGCTGAATTCGTGCTGTTGCCGCGTTTTGCCAATTCGATCTATTTCCTGCTGACGCTGCTGGCGCTTACGGATTTCCTGACGGGCGTAGCGCTGCGCGCCCGGCGCGGAACGGCGGTCGCGGCGGTGCCGGTGTCGAGGCCCGTCGCCGCGGCGCCTGCGCCCGAACCGCACTTCGATCCCGCGCCCGTACCGACACCGCCCGCCGCGCCGGTTGTCGAACCGGTGCCGCCAGCTCGCCCCGAGCCGATGCCTGCCGCGAACCTGCCCAGCGAAGCATCGGCGGAGGTTTTCGCTCCCGGCCTGCAGCCGAGCGAAGGCACTTCATCCGCGCCGGACGCGCCTTCGCGCTGACGTCTCGATTTAGGCCGCGGATTCATAATCCTTGCAGCCGTGCCCGCTTTCGATCTCAAGCCGCTCCATGTTTCACGCGTTCCGGCGTCCAGGCGGTCGACTTTTTGCGACACCACGCCTCGGTTCGGAAGGACGTGTAATTGGGAAGACTTCGCGAACGTACTCGCCAAGCATCTCACAATAATACCAACGGCCGCGGCTTTTGACTCATTTTTGGGATTCCCAAATCAGGGAAATTCTGACTCGATGCCTGTTCACGAGCATGGAGCAGCATCGATGGGCGGGGCGGTTTCGATCACA
>Ga0075522_10001208_pt1 | contig 19586 bp, 22 predicted proteins | sample NGEPerA_FD_74796 | JGI IMG/M metagenome (GOLD analysis project Ga0075522, IMG submission 74796) | Arctic peat soil microbial communities from the Barrow Environmental Observatory site, Barrow, Alaska, USA - NGEE PermafrostL2-A | ecosystem: Environmental > Terrestrial > Soil > Wetlands > Peat ...
AGATGCCCTGCAGCCAGATGATCAGCATGAACATCAGGCCCCCGCGGGCGACCGCCGAGAGAAACGTGGAGAGCGTGCCGAACGTGAAGGCGCGGATCCGAAACAGCGGCAGCCGGAACATCGGGTCGGCCACCCGCCACTCGATCAGCGCGAACGCCACCAAGGAGGCCACGCCCGCGCCCAGCAGGGCGAGCACCTTCGGGCTTGTCCAGCCGGTGGCGTGACCGCCATAGGGGCGGATGCCATATGTGACCGAGACCATGATCAGGATCAGCCCGAGGGCGAAGGTCAGATTGCCCCACCAGTCGACCTTTGCCGGTTTGGGCGTGCTGCGCTCCTCGAGCTTGAGATACGCCCACACGGTGCCGAACACGCCGATCGGCACCGAGATCAGGAAGACCATCCGCCAGTCGATCGGCGCCAGCAGACCGCCGAGCACGAGCCCGATGAACACGCCGCTGACGCCAACGATGTTGTTGATGCCGAGCGCCATCCCGCGCTGGTTGGCCGGGAAGGCGTCGGTGAGGATCGCCGCGGAGTTCGCCAGTAGGAAGGCCGCCCCGACACCCTGGACGATGCGAAAGACGATCAGGTACAGCGCTCCCTCGCGCCCGGTCATCCAGTCGATCGTGAGGAACAGCGAGGCGATCGTGTAGACGAGGAAGCCGAGATTGTACATCTTCACCCGGCCGTACATATCCCCGAGCCGGCCGAGGCTCACGATCAGGACACTCGTGACGACGAGGAAGCCGAGGATCATCCACAGCAGGTAGAAGCTGTTCGCCGGCACCAGCGGGTCGAGGTGGATGCCCCGGAAGATCGACGGCATCGCGATCAGGACGATCGACCCGTCGAGCACCGCGAGCAGCACGCCCAGCGTCACGTTCGACAGGGCGATCCACTTGTAGTTGTCGCTCGGGTCCGCGGTCGCGCGCGAGGCGGTAGCGGTGGCCATGTCTCCACGCTATCAACCTGACGATCACGTAAGGATCAGTTTCGCGCGGAGCACGGCGGCGTTCGTTGCAATCGCGGGAAGTTGCATACTCAAGGACACAACCAAACGGAGGTACGGAGAGATGAAGATCGGACGATTGCTGTTGAGGCTGGTTGTGGGCGGGCTGTTCGTCGGGCACGGCACGCAGAAGCTGTTTGGCTGGTTCGGCGGTCAGGGTCTCGACGCCACAGCCCAGGGTTTCGAGCACCTCGGCATGCGTCCGGGCCGCCAGAACGCGATCGCGGCCGGCGCCGCCGAGGCAGGCGGCGGGGCACTGCTCGCGGTCGGGCTCGCGACGCCGCTAGCCGAGTCGGCCCTGATCGCGACGATGCTGACCGCGATCCATCGGGTGCACGGCCCGAAGGGTCCGTGGCTCACCGACGGCGGCTATGAGTACAACCTCGTCCTGATCGCCGCCGCGCTCGCGCTGGCCGACGTCGGACCCGGCCCGCTCTCGCTGGACGCCGCGCGGGGACGCGAACGTTCCGGCTCCGGCTGGGCCCTCGCCGCTCTAAGCGCCGGGGTGTTGGGCGCCGTCGGCGCATACGCCGCGGCCGCGGCCCAGCCCGCGCCGCCCGCCGAGGAGGCAGAGCAGGCATCGAGCGCCGGGGCGTGACCGAGCAGGTATCGACGAGCTGGGAGGCGGACGTTAGGATCAAAACATGAGCGAGCTTCCCTCGGTATGCGTGATCGGAGCCGGCGTGAGCGGGCTCACGGCGTGCAAGGCGCTCGCGGACTTCGGCGTGCCCCACACCTGCTTCGAGGCCTCCGACGAGGTCGGCGGCAACTGGTACTTCGAGAATCCCAACGGGACCTCCTCGGCGTATCGATCGCTGCACATCGACATCTCCAAGCCCTCGATCTCCTTCCGGGACTTCCCGATGCCCGAGCGCTACCCCGACTACCCGCACCACACGCATATCTTCGAGTGGCTGCGCGACTACGCCGACGCCTTCGCCCTGCGCGAGCGGATCCGCTTCGACACCCGCGTGCGCCACGCCGAGCGCGGCCCCGAAGGCGGATGGCAGATCACGCTGCAGGACGGCGGGCGGGAGAGCTTCGACGCGCTGCTCGTCTGCAACGGGCACCACTGGGACCCGCGCTACCCCGACTTTCCCGGGACCTTCGACGGACCCGAGATCCACTCGCACGACTACATCGATCCCTCCACCCCGCTCGACCTCCACGACAAGCGCGTGCTCGTCGTCGGGATCGGCAACAGCGCGGTCGACATCGTCTCCGAGCTCGCGCGGAAGACCGTCTCCGACACCGTCTTCCTCTCGACCCGCTCGGGGGCGTACGTGATTCCGAAGTACGTCTTCGGCAAGCCCCTCGATCAAGTGGTGAAGGCGAACCCGCGGCTGCCGGGCGGCATGCAGCGGCGATTCAGCCGGGCTCTCCCGCGGATCTTCTCCGGACGCATGGAGGACTTCGGGCTGCCCACTCCCAACCACAACTTCCTCGACGCCCACCCGACCGTCTCCAGCGAGCTGCTCGGGCGTCTCGGGTCCGGGGACGCGGTGGGGAAGGGTGACGTCACGGAGCTGCTCGGCGACCGCGTGCGCTTTGCCGACGGCACCGTGGAGCCGGTCGACGCGATCATCTACGCCACCGGCTACAAGGTCAGCTTCCCGTTCTTCGACCCCGAGTTCCTCTCGGCGCCGGAGAACGTCTTGCCGCTCTACAAGCGGATGCTCAAGCCCGGCCTCGACGACCTCGCGTTCGTCGGGCTCGGCCAGCCGATTCCCACGATCTTCCCGTTCTCCGAGCTGCAGTCAAAGCTCGCCGCGCGCTGGCTCAGCGGAGATTGGGCGCCGCCGTCAGAGCCCGAAATGGAAGCGGAGATCCGCCGCGACGAGGCATTCCACACGGGCCACTTCGTCGACAAGCCCCGGCACACGATGCAGCTCGAGTGGTATGCCTTCCAGCGCGAGCTCGACACGCGCTCGATCCCGGCCGGCCAGGCGCGGGCGCGCGCCGGAGCACCCACCGGCCGCGGCGCGGCGGGACGGGCCGCGACGCTGGAAGCCCGGGAGCTCCCGGCATGAGCATCATCTCCTCCGCGGACGGCGACCTTCCTCACCGGGTCGTCTCGTTCGACAGCGGCGGGGTGCGCTGCGCGGGCGTCCACCTGCCCGGCGTGCTCGACACCTTCGCCGACGAGCAGGGGCGCCGTCCCTGTGTGGTGCTCGCCCACGGACTCGGCGGCACCGTCGATTCGGGGCTGCTCCCCTACGCCGAGCGCTTCGCCGCCGCCGGCATCGACGCGCTCGCGTTCGACTACCGGCACTTCGGCGCGAGCGACGGCGAGCCTCGGCAGCTGCTTTCGATTACCCGCCAGCTCGAGGACTACGCGGCGGCGATCGCATTCGCGCGAACGCTCGCGGGCGTCGACCCCGATCGCATCGTGGTGTGGGGCTCCTCTTACGCCGGCGGACACGTCGTCCCCGTGGCGGTCACCGACGGGCACCTCGCCGCGGTCATCTCGCAGGTGCCGGCGATGGACGGCGCGGTTGCGTTGCTGAACATCGCGCGCTACGCGGGCCCGGGCCATCTCGCGCGGGTCGTGCTCGCGGGCGTACGCGACCTCCTCGCCTCGCTGCTCGGACGGCCGCCCGTTCTGATCCCGCTGGTGGGGGCGCCCGGGAGCGTCGGCACGATGACCACCCCCGACGCCGAGCCTGGCTACCGTGCAATCGCCGGTCCCACCTGGCGCAACGAGATCGCCGCGCGCATCGCCCTCAGGGCCGGTACATATCGCCCCGGTCTCCAGGCCGATCGTCTCCCCTGCCCGATCCTCATCCAGATCGCCGATCGCGACGCGATCGCTCCCGCCAAGGCCGCCCGCGACGCAGCGTGGCGGGCGACCGGCCGCGCCGAGGTGCGGACCTACCCGATCGGTCACTTCGACATCTACGCCGGCGCGCCCTTCGAGCAGGCGATCACCGACCAGCTGGGCTTCCTGCGCCGCCACCTCGCCGCGGGTCAGCCGGCGGGTTCGCCGCCGGTGTCGATCATGCCCCGCTCCATCGCGTAGCCCACGAGCTCGGCGCGGGTCGAGAGCCTGAGCTTCTGCTGGATATGTGAGCGGTGGGTCTCCACCGTGCGTACCGAGAGGTACAGCTGGGCGGCGATCTCGGCGTTGGTGTGCCCGAGGGCGATCAGCCGCAGCACATCGACCTCTCGCTCGGAGAGATCGTCGGGCGGTCCCGGAGGCGGCTCGGAAGCTATGCGGGCACCGAGTTTGGGGTTCAGGTAGCTCTCTCCGGCGGCGGCGCGCCGCACCGCCTCGACGAGCTCGTCGTCGGCCGCGTCCTTGAGCACGTAGCCGAGTGCCCCCGCGCGGAGGGCCTCGCGGGCGAACGCGGGCTCCTGCTGCATCGTGAGCACGACGATCTGCGTGCCGGGGGACTCCTCGCGGATCGCCGGGATCGCCTCGAGGCTCGAGCCGCCCGGCATGTTGAGATCGAGCACGAGCACCTTTGGGTGGTGGCCGCGTACGTAGCGCCGCGCATCCTCGACGTTGCTCGCCTCGGCGACGACCTCGAAGTCGCCATCACTGTCGAGCAACATCCGCAGCCCGCTACGGACGACGACGTGATCGTCCGCGAGAACGATCCGGATCGGCTCGACCGAGGAGGCCGTGGCATTGCTCGCGTCGTCATCCGGCGTTGTGTTCCCGCTCCTCGCGCCGGCCGCCGGTGCTGTGTCTCGATTGGGCATCGCCGTCAAGTATCGACTACGACCACGGCACAGTGCCTCGCTCGCAAGAATCGACGCTCAGGGTACCGTCGGCCAGGCTCACCGCTCACGCATCCCCGCCGGCCCAAATCCGTGACTCCCGCTGGCGGGGTCAGCTTACGGCCCGATCGCACGGATCAGCGGGAATCGGTCTTCGATAGCCGGCGATGTCCGATTCCCGCCAGATATCTGGCTCGGAGTGTGCCACGGTGTGGGGGTGATCTTTGATTCGGAGCGTTTCTGGCAGGTGCTCGAGCTCGGCGATCCGCGCTTTGACGGGTGGGTCTTCTGCGGTGTGAAGACGACGGGGATCTACTGCCGCCCGAGCTGTCCCGCCCGTACGCCGAAACGCGAGAACGTGCGCTTCTTCGCCTCCGCCGCGGCAGCCCAGTCGGCCGGCTTTCGCGCGTGTAAGCGCTGCCGTCCGGACGCGACGCCGGGCTCGCCGGATTGGGACATCCGTGCGGATCTCGTCGGACGCGCGATGCGCCTGATCGCCGACGGAGTGGTCGACCGCGAGGGCGTCGGCGGTCTCGCCGGCCGCCTCGGCTACACCGAGCGGCACGTTCACCGCCAGCTGATGGCCGTGGTGGGCGCGGGGCCGCTCGCGCTCGCGCGGGCCCAGCGCGCGCAGACCGCCCGGATCCTGCTCGAGACGACGACCGTGCCGATCGCCGGGGTCGCGTTCGCCGCGGGCTTCCAGAGCGTGCGGCAGTTCAACGCGACGGTACGAGAGGTGTTCGCGATGACACCGCGTGACCTGCGCACCCGTGCACGGCGAGGAGAGCGCTCGGAGGAGAGCGGGGCGCTGTCGCTGAGGCTTCCCTATCGCGCTCCGCTGGATGCGGAGGGGCTGATCGCGTTCCTCGGCCTGCGGGTCGTGCCCGGCGTCGAGGAGGTCATCGACGGCGCCTACCGGCGGAGCCTGCGCCTGCCACACGGCACCGGCACGGTCGAGTTGCGCCCCGCCGATGGATACGTGCACGCCCGCTACTGGCTGGATGACCTGCGCGACCTCGGCGCCGCCGTGCAGCGCTCACGCACGCTCCTTGACCTCGATTCCGATCCGCTCGGCGTGGTTGAGGCGCTCGGCGACGACCCGCTGCTCGGGCCGCTCGTACGCCTCGCGCCTGGGCGCCGGGTGGCCGGCCACGTCGATCCTCATGAGCTCGCCGTCCGCGCGGTACTCGGTCAGCAGGTCTCTCTAAGAGGCGCCTCGACGCTCGCGGGCCGTCTGGTGGCCTCCTACGGCGAGCGGCTCGAGCGCCCGCTCGGCGCCGTTACGCACGCGTTTCCCTCTGTGGAGGCGCTCGCCGAAGCCGACCCCGGGCGGCTGGCGATGCCGCGTGCGCGTCGGCGGGGCCTGCTCACCTTGGCGAGAGCGCTCGCACGCGACGAGCTGGTGCTCGACGGAGGAGCGGATCGGGAGGACGCGCGGCGCCGACTGCTCGCTCTGCCCGGGATCGGGCCGTGGACGACCGAGTACATCGCGATGCGCGCGCTACGCGATCCCGACGCCTTCCTGCCGAGCGATCTCGGCGTTCGTCACGCCCTGGAGCAGCTTGGCCACGACGGGCAGCCGGCCGCGACGGAGCGACTCGCCGAACGCTGGCGGCCCTACCGTGCATATGCCGTCCAGCATCTCTGGGCATCGCTGCACCCATCCGGGCGGGCGAAGGGCCCGTCGACACCGGCGCGCGAGACCGACAGGCTCGCGGCGTGAGCTACGAATAGAGATCCCATGCCGAGCACCATCTCCTCCCACGCGTTCCAGTACACGTCGCTCGACAGCCCCATCGGAGAGCTGTTGCTCCTCGGCGACGGCCACGCCCTGCGCGGCTTATATATGCAAGACGGCCGCAAGCCGAGGAGGATCGCTCCGGGCTGGAAGGCCTCCGCGGCGTCTTTCGAGGATGTGCGGGCGCAATTGGATGCCTACTTCGCCGGCGAGCGGGTCGCATTCGACATACCTCTCGTAATGGAAGGCAGTCCGTTCGAGCGCGAGGTTTGGCGCGCACTGCAAGAGATTCCCTACGGGGAGACGGTCAGCTACGGCGAGATCGCACGCCGCGTCGGTCAACCCGCGGCGGCGCGCGCGGTGGGCGTCGCCAACGGACGCAACCCGATCGCCGTGATCGTCCCCTGTCACCGTGTGATCGGCGCGAACGGAACGCTCACCGGCTACGGCGGCGGCCTGGAGCGTAAGCGGCTGTTGCTCGATCTCGAGCGTGGGCAGGCACGCCTGCAACCGAATGTCCTCCGTCGATCGGGGCCTGCTGTCCTTCCTTCTGTCGGTTGAGCTCCTGTCGTACGATCCAGAGGCGGATCTTGCGCTCGACCAGGCGCGCATGTCCATGCATATTGCTGTGGCCTTCCTCGTAGAAACTTGGATGGTCAGCTGCTTGGTGACTTCGGGTGCTCGACGCCGCTGAGCAGAGCCGCGGGCAGCGGGTTGACCTGGAGGCGCGCAAGGCAGTAACGCCGCACCTTCGGCCGCTCACCCCGCGGGCCCGCCGGCCGAGCTTCTGGCATCAGCAACATGCGTGATCTCGGTAGCTGTGTATTCATAGCTCGCATATTCGCGGGCAGCTGGAGCCTGCGCACTGGACGCCGGTCCCAAATCAGACCCCCGGCTCCTCGACAGACGGTCCAACCGCGATCGGCGGCCGCTGCCGCGACCGCCACGCTCGGCCGTCAGATCACGCCTCTTCCTCCAGGTCGTTCTTGAGTTTCACGAGCGTCGACACCCGGTGCTCGGTGTACTTATCGATCCACCGGTCGTGGATCAGGCGGATCGGCACGGGGTTGAGGAAGTGCAGCTTCTCCCGGCCCGACCGGCGCGAGAGAACGAGGCCCGCGTCTTCGAGCACGCGGAGATGCTTCATGACGCCGAAGCGCGTCATCTCGAGCTCGGACTCGAGCTCGACGAGCGTGCGGCCGTCACGCTCGAAGAGCCTGTCGAGCAGGAGGCGACGTGTGGGGTCGGCGAGCGCCTTGAAGACGCGGTCATCCTTTGTCATAGCGCAGCGAGCCGGGTGTCGTGAGCGACTCCCCGGTCTCCAGCAACGTCTTCAGGCCGGAGAGGATCATCGGCCAGCCACCGTAGAGTTCACCGTTGGAGTCCTCACCGAGCTGGTCGTGGGTGACGGTCAGCCGGCAGGAGTCACCGACCGGTTCGATCTCCCAGGTGACTCTCGAGGTCCCTTCCCCCTTGATGTCCTCGGGCGTCGTGCGGATGTAGATCTCGAACACCTTCTCCTCGGGGGAGGCCGTCCAGGGCCTCTTGCCACTGCTCGTCGCATTCATCTTTGCTTCCTCCAGGATTCGTTTCGTTGGCGCGTCTTGTCGGCGAGGGCCCTCAAAAGTTGAGCCCATGCCTCCGATTATACGTGACCTTTTGGTCACCTGTCAAGTGCGCACGTGCTGATACTCGTCGCGATCCCGGGTTTGCGGACCGGTTTTTTCACGTGCGAGCAGATCGAAGTAGAGAACCGCCATCGTGAGAGCCATGAACGACGCGAGGATCGTTGGGCCGATCAGCGAGAAGCTGAGCACCGACAGCAGCACAAGCGTCACAAAGCCCTCGTGAGCGTGGCCGAGCGGGCCGCGTCCGGTGAGCGCGAGCACCACAAGCTCATACGGCACCATCACCGCGGCAGCCAGGATCAGGAACAGCAGCGGATAGCTGCGATAGAGATCGAGCGCCGCACGCACGATCTCGCCGACCGAGCGCGTCCGATCCAGCTCAATCGCTCTCCCCCCGCTCATCGGTCCGTAGCCTAGTGGCTGAGCCTCGCCCGCATCCTTTAATAGCACCAACGACCTGGGTAGGCATCACTAACTGCGTAATCTTCCACAAAGTGGGTATACTAAACGCAGTTATTTACCGAAAAGGCTTGTAATGGCTGCTCGTAAGTCGCAGAACTTGCCGGAGATCTTCAGGCCCGAGGATATGAAATGGGCCAGCCGCGCTGCGGGACGGGGCGAGATTCGTCGGCTGGCTCGCGGCCTGTATTCGACCAATCTCGATGAGCCGGCCGAGCAGCTTCTGCGCCGCAGATGGTATGCCGTCGCCGCCCTCTACTTCCCCGGCGCCGTAATCGTCGATCGCAGCGCCGCCGTCTCCGGTCCGGCCTCCGACGGATCGCTGTTCCTCGACAGCGGCCCCACGCCCGCGAACCCTCGGCCGGTGACACTTCCGGGACTGGTGCTGCGACCACGAAGCGGTCCGGGTCCGGTCGCGGGCGACATGGAGTTCGCCGATCTGCGAATCGCAAGTCCTGCTCGGATCGCGCTGGACAACATCCGTCCCTCTCGCGCTCGTTCGGGCGTGGCGCGCACTCTGCGCGGCGAGAAGCTCGAGGAACGACTCGATCGCCTCGCGCGCGTTAGAGGCGATCAGGCGCTGAACGAGCTGCGTGACTCCGCGCGAACGATCGCCCCGATGCTCGACGCCGAGACGCAATTCGCCCAGCTGGACAATCTCATCGGGGCGCTCCAGGGCACGCACGAGGCAAAGCTGCGCACTTCGGCCGCAAGGGCACGCGGCGCGGGCCTGGGCTACGACATCGAGCGGCTGCGGCACTTCGAGATCCTTCGCGCCGAGCTCGCCAACCAGAACTTCACCGAACGTCTGTCTCCCGAGGATCCCGAGCGCCTGTTTGCGTTCTTCGAGGCCTATTTCTCCAACTGGATCGAGGGCACCGTCTTCGAGGTCGACCAGGCGGAGGAGATCGTCTTCGAGGGGCGCCTCCCGACCCAGCGCCCCGCTGACGCGCACGACATCCAGGGCACCTTCGACGCGATCACCGATCCCGCCCTCAGGAACGCATCGCCGACCAGCGTTGACGAGCTCGAGACATACGCGCGTGAGGTTCACAGACGCATCATGAGGGGACGCCCGGAGCTCGGGCCCGGCGAATACAAGGAGCTGGGCAACCGTGCAGGCATGACTTTCTTCGTGCATCCAGAGCTTGTGCGCGGAACCCTGCACGAGGGCTTCACGCTTTACCGCACGCTGCCGGCCGGGATGCCCCGAGCGATATTTGCGATGTTCCTCCTCACCGAGGTCCATCCGTTCACCGACGGTAACGGCCGCGTCGCCCGAGCCCTGATGAACTCCGAGCTGAGTGCAGTCGGGCTCTGCCGCGTGATGGTGCCCCTGTCCTATCGCGACGAGTACATGAGCGCCCTCCGCGCACTCAGCCAAAACGAAAACCCGACGCCGCTATGGCGCATGCTTGACCGCGCGCAAAGTTGGGCGTCGGGCATGACCTGGACCGGCCACGACAATGTGTTGCACCTGCTGGAGCGGACGAACGCGCTCGTCACACCCGAGCACGCACAAGAGCGCAACCTGCATCTCCTCGACGCGTCTTAGACGTCGAACGAGAGTGATCAGCTTCTTCTTTGGGACGGCCGAGGGAGTCCTCCCGGGTCGCGTAGAGTTCGGCCCACGAGATGAGCGACGAGATCCCATTCGCGAACTACCAGTACGAGATCTACCTGCGCGGTATGACCGGACAGCGCCCGGCGCGGTCGCTTGACTGGCGCGAGTTGGAGCGGGACGCGCTGAATCTACTGAGGCGCGGGCCGCGGGGATACATCGCGGGAGCCGCGGGGCTGGGCGAGACGATGCGCGCAAATCGCGAGGCGTTTGACCATTGGCGCCTGCGGCCGCGGATGCTGCGCGACGTCTCGGAGCGGAGCCTCGCGCGCACGGTGCTGGGGACGGAGATGGCTGCCCCGGTATTGCTGGCGCCGATCGGGGTGCAGACGTTGGCCCACCCGGAGGGAGAGCTGGCGATGGCGCGGGGCGCGGCACAGGCGGGGGTGCCGGTGGTGGCCAGCTCGGCGGCCTCGCACACGGTCGAGGAGATCGCGGGGGCGTGCGGGGATCTCGCACGCTGGTATCAGCTCTACTGGCCAAAGGATCGGGAGCTCGCGCGCAGCTTCCTGGAGCGCGCCGAGCACGCCGGCTACAGCGCGGTCGTGGTGACGCTCGACACCTGGCTTTTGGGCTGGCGCCCGGCGGATCTGAGCGAGGGGTTCCTGCCGTTCCTGTGGGGTGAGGGGAACCGGAACTATCTGGAGGACCCGGTCTTCCGAGGATTGCTGGAGGTGGCGCCGGAGGAGGACATGCAGGCCGCGGTCGGGCAGTGGGCCTGGCAGTTCGCCAACCCCTCGGTTACCTGGGAGGACCTGGCATTCTTGCGCGAGTGCACGGAGCTGCCGATCGTGCTGAAGGGGATCGTCCACCCCGACGACGCGCGGCTGGCGGTGGAGCACGGGGTCGAGGGAGTGCTCGTCTCCAACCACGGGGGGAGGCAGGTGGACGGCGCGATCGGCGCGCTCGATGCGCTGCCGGGTGTGGTGGAGGCCGTGGACGGGCGTTGCGAGGTGCTCTTCGACAGCGGCATCCGCGGCGGCGCGGACGCGCTCAAGGCGCTGGCGCTGGGCGCCCGCGCGGTGATGCTGGGACGGCCCTACATCTGGGGCCTGGCACTCGGCGGCGCCGAGGGAGTGACGGAGGTCCTCCGCGGCTTCCTCGCGGACCTCGATCTGGCGATGGCGTTGAGCGGGTTCGCGAACATCGACGAAGTGGACGCGAGCGCGCTGGTCGCGCAGGGCAAGATCTGATGACCCTGCTCGAGCACGCGATCGACGCTCACGGAGGGCTTGCGCGCTGGCATGAGATTCGCTCGATCGACGTCTCGCTTCGCTGCGGTGGGATCGCTATGCCTCTCAAGGGCCAGCCCACCGTCCTTCGCCAGTTCACCGCCACCGTCGATCCTCGGCGCCCGCATGTCGAGCTGCACTCCATCGGCACCTTCGACGCGAGCCGGCCCCGGCCGGCCGGGATGGCCAGGCGCCCGCGCTGGAGTACCGACGACGTCGTCCACTTCGCCGGCTACGCGCTCTGGGGGTACCTCACCGCGCCGTTCGTATTCGCCGATCCCGATGTCACCGTCCGCGAGCTGCCCGGTCGGAGGCTGCGCGTCGACTTCCCCGACCGCATTCCCGCCCACAGCCGCCGCCAGACCTTCCACTTCGACTCCAACGCTGTCCTCCAGCGCCTCGACTACACCGCCGAGGTCTTCCTCGGGCCGCTCGGCCGGGCCCAACACCGCTGCTTTGATCACACCTGGATCGACGGGCTCCTCATTCCCACACGCAGGCGCGTCACGCCACGCGGGCTGCCTTTCCCCACCCTCGTCAGCATCGACATCGACGAGCTGCACGCCAGCTGAGGCCTCCATGGCAGATGCTAGAATCAAGCATCATGAATCAGGCATCTGAAACGACCGCCATACGGCGGACAACCGTCGCCGCCAGCCGCTCATCGCTCGACACACTCCAAGCGGAGGCTCGCAGGCGCGGGGTGACCTTGACCGCGGTGCTCGCGGAAGCCATCGACGAGAAGGCACACGCCCTCCACGCCGCTCGCCGCCCCCGCCTCGGGATCGCACGATCGACCGACGGTCTCTCCGCCGCGGAGGTCACGGCGGACCCGATCGCGCACCCACCCGCGTAGATGCCGCTGGTGCTCGACACCGGTCCGCTGCTTGCCGCCCTGGACGCAGCCGACCCCGATCACAGTCGATGCGCGAAGCTCCTCACCGAAACCCACGAGGATCTCGTCGTACCGATCCTCGTACTCGCCGAGCTCGACTACTGGTGCCACCAACGCCTCGGTGTCGATGCCTGGATCACATTCCTCGAAGACCTACTCTCCGGGGCATATCGGCTGGAGGTCGCAACCACCGCCGACCTCGCGCGCTGCCGCGATCTCCAAGCCCAATACAGCGACCAGTCGCTGGGCGTAGTGGACGCCAGCGTGCTCGCGCTCGTCGAAAGGCTCGGGGAGGCGAAGCTGGCGACGCTCGACCACAGACACTTCGCCCTACTGCGCCCAGGGCATGTCAAGGCGCTGCAGCTGCTGCCGTGAAGAAGGATCGGCTCGCTCCTCCCACCGATGCGACCGGCGACACCAACCGCCGCACGGGCTACCAGCGAAATTGTCTCCCACAAAAAACAACCCCTCGCCTCACTCTGCCTGCGAAGTCCTCCGCTCCCGCAGTACACGTGCGGTTCGTCCGCCGGCGGCGCTCAGGAGCATGCCGGCGATCGCCGTGATCACGATCAGGAACGGGGGGAAGCCGCCGAGCGAGACCTTCGCGTGGGTGCCCACGATCGCGTGCACCACCAGCAGGGCGACGCCGTAGATCGCGCCGGCCACCAGGCCGCGGTCGGCTCCACCCCATCCGTCCTCGTGCTCGAAGCCGCCCACCACGCTCCCGATCGCGGCGAGCAGGCCCCACGCCCAGTAGCCGCCGCTCGACACTCCGATCAACACACCGGCGACCCCACCGAAGATCGCGGGGACCACACCGCCGAGCGCGACCTGCGCAGGGCGCGGACGATCCCGGAACAGCACTGGGTCGTACATAAGGCTCCTCCCCGCAATCCGGCCCGAGGTCTATCTCCCTCCACCAACCATATCGCGCGCCCGCCGGCGGTCGGCGACCCTCGTGACTAGACCCTATGTCGCTCCCGGCTCGACTCCTCCGTCGCGATCAACGCCAGCTTCTCCGCGCGGGGCAGCCCCTTGATCCTCGCCTCCTCCCTCCGAGCCGCCGTCCGATCTCCCATCGGCAACGCCAGGGCCAGCTCCACCGGTAGCCGGCTGGCGGTGTAGCGGCTGGCCTTCCCCGCCTCGTGGCGCGCCATCCGCCGGTCGAGGTCGCTCGTCCAACCCGTGTACAGAGACCCATCACGGCAGCGCAGCAGATAGACCCAGGCGCCGGTCACCTCTGGCGGCTGATCCAGGCGAGGATGCCGCGGGAGTGGGTGATGATCGTCCCGTCCGCCAGCTTCAGCGCCGGCAGTTTCTCCGCTCCGGTCGCCTCGCGGAGCTCCTCACGCGAGCCTTTCCTCAGGAACGGGATCGGACTGCCGTGGGCGGCGATCACCTTCTCGTACTCGATGCCCGCCTCGTGGAGCGCCTCCTGCACGCGGCGACACGGATGAATCCGCGGGCCGCCTTCATCGCCGTGGCAGACGAACAGTGTCGGGGTCTCGGCCATCCTCGTCCTCCCTCTCGTGGGCTCGGCTCGGAGCCTAGCGCGCCAAGTGCCACCGCTCCCCACCCCGGCGAGATACCCTTGAGCGGCGATGCGCGGACGCTCAACGATCATTCTCGCCCTCCTCGCCCTCCTCGCCCTCTCGCTGACGCCCGCCACGGCGATCGCCGGGCGCCGGGGCAATGCCTCGACGCCTCAGGACCGCGCCTCGACGCACGCCTACATCCAGGCGAACTCCGTGCTCGCCAATGCCGCCGCGGCGAGCGAAGCACCTGTGCAGGCGAGCATCCTCAGCTTCAATCAAAAGCTCGGCCAGGAATGCCCGAAGGCGGGCGCCGGCTCTCCCCAGAACGAAGAATCGCAAAAGGCCAGCTACGAGGTCGCCGGAGCCCTCTGGTCGATCACTTACGGCGCCAACGCCGCCTCGATCCGCACGTTCGTGGCAGCCGTCAAGCCGCTTCGCTGGAGCAACCCAAAGATCACCCACCTCGCACAGGCCTACGCCAAGAGCCTCTCCGAACTTGCGGCACTGCCGCTGCCCAACCTCTGCGGCGACGTCCGCGCGTGGAGCGCCAGCGGCTTTCAGACGATCCCCGCGATCACGCTCTCCTTCGACGAGCACACGGAAGCGATCCAGGGACACACCATCCCGTCGCGAATGCTCGCCCCCTCTGCGCGTCCCGCGGACAAGCGCATCCTCGCCACCACCACGCGCCTGGAAACCAAACTCGAACACACCGAAACGGTCACCGGTTTCAACGACTGGGACTCACTGCTCGAAACCCTCGGGCTAAACCAGTAGTCCGAGCGGACCTACGGCGCCTCACGGCACACGAACGGAGAAGCTGCCGACGTGGATGTAGACGGTTCCGGGGCCTTCGTAGAGAGCCGGGCCGGTGGCGGAGATGAGCGTCACCGCGCCGCGGTAGATGCCGGCGGGCACCGAGCCGCCGTGCAGGCCGTGGTGTTGGATTCGCGTCGTCACCGCCTGGCCCGCGGCGACATCCGCGTCGGCATTGACTCGGTAGGGCGCGGTGGCTCGCCCGTGCAGTTCAGATTCGTCGAGCTTCAGTGAGTACTCGCTGCGGTATTCGGTGAGCGGGACGCGCGAGACGAAGCTGACGAGGATTTCTCTTTCACCGCGCCCGTTCCGTACAACTCGCGCACGGACCGGCGTCCGTACCTGGGCTGCGGTCGGGGTCTTCACCGGTAGGTAGCCGACCGGTACCTGGAGCGTGGGCGTGCAGGCGCTCGCCCCGCCGATCCAGCTGCGGGCGGTGAGGTGGCAGGTGCTTCCGTCGCGGTAGTGGATTTCGGTTATCGGCCCATCGACCGGGACGACGTCGGATGTCCCCCCGGCGGGACCGGCGTCGAACAGCTGGTGAGCGGGGGCTTCGGTGACGATCAGATAGGCCCCCTCGGGACCGGCCGTGGGAATGGTTCGGTGCTGTGCGCCACTCGTATAGGTGACGCTCTCGGCATCGGGGCCCAGAAGCCCGTAATAGAGATTGCGCTCGTCTGCCTGGGAGCAGATGCTGACGGGGCGTCTACGCTCCGGGGACTTCTCGGAGCCGCCCGCGGGAGGTTCGAGCTCCGGGGCCCTCTCCGGGCCGGTCGCCGTCGCGGGGACGCAAGTGAGGAACCCATCCCAGGCGCTCGCCGGCTGGTCGCCGACGGTCACGTTGTTGAAGATCCGGCCGTTCCCGTCGAGCGCGGAGCAAGCGGGGAACTGAATCGAGCTACCCGCCGGGACTTCGTGGAAGCGGCCATCGTCGTTGAACTCCCCGTCCTGACCGAGGGCCCAAGCTTGCCGTCGACCAGACGCCCGGTCTGGATACAGCCGACACCGCGCTTGGTGCTGAACACGCGCATGCCCCATCCCGGCCCGCCGCGAGGATCGGGTGTGCTGATCGACAGCAGTCGCGAGGTCCCCGGCGTGAGGGGGCCGTATCCAGTTCGAGCAGCCGAGAATTCGGGCCGGGCGGGCGACCCGATTTCGATGACGCCCCCGAGCGCGAGCCCCCCCGGCCGCCAAGACGATCAGGGCCGGGATCAAGATCATCAGACCGCGGCGGCGGCTACGTCCGCCGTGACGCCCGCGCGTGCCGTCACCTCCGCGTGGACGACGGCCGGTGGCGGGCTGGAGGGGCGCGGATGCGAAAGCGCCGTGCGGAGCGCCTCGAACTGCTCCCGCGGCAGCTGCTCGGCAAGCCGCTCGGCCACGTCCGTTTTGTCGATGAGCTCCTCGATGCGCTCCAGTCCGTCATCGTCGAGGGTCAGCGGCTGGAGCGCCAGCCGCTCGCGTGCCGCCTGCTCGACCTGCCCCCGCCGCACGCTGTCGATCAGCTTGTTACGCGCCACGGTCATCACCCAGGCGAGCGGCTGCTCGGGCAATTCTCGCTCTGCGTCCAGCACCGTCACGAGGGCCGCCGCGAACGTCTCCGCCAACAGGTCCGCCGCCACTTCGGGATTCCCGGCTCGCCGGCCGAGGAAGGCGAGCACCACCGCCCGGTGGCGCCGAAAGAAGGCGCCGAACGCCCTCGAGTCACCGGCGCGGGTGGCTACGAGCAACGGGAGATCTCCACGATCGTCTTCGAGCATCTACCTCAATTGACGCAGAGCGGGAGACTTTGTGACCGCTGTCGGCGATTACGGAGGACGGGTCTCCTATATTGGATCCATGGTGTCGCGCCTGTGAATCTCCGTCGACTGGGGGCAGATGGGCCCGAGGTCTCGGCTCTGGGCCTTGGCTGCATGGGGATGTCAGGCATGTACGGGCCGGCGGATCGCGGTGAGAGCATCGCGACGATCGGCGCGGCGCTCGACGCCGGGCTCAACCTGCTGGACACCGGTGACTTCTATGGGATGGGTCACAACGAGCTGTTGATCGCCGAGGCCCTCCGTGGGCGTCCACGCGAGGACTACATGTTGAGCGTCAAGTTCGGCGCGCAGCGCGGCCCGGATGGCGTCTGGCTCGGCTACGACGCAAGCCCACCGGCGGTCAAGACCGCCCTCGCACACTCGCTGACACGCCTCGGTGTCGAGCACATCGACATCTACCGCCCCGCGCGCCTCGATCCCGACGTGCCGATCGAGGAGACCGTCGGCGCGATCGCGGAGCTCGTCCAAGCGGGTTACGTCCGCCACATAGGACTCTCAGAGATGGGCCCCGAGACGATCCGCCGCGCGGCGGCGACCCACCCGATCTGCGACGTGCAGCTCGAGTACTCCCTGATCTCGCGGGGGATCGAGACGGCGATCTTGCCGGAGTGCCGCGATCTGGGCATCGCCGTCACCGCCTACGGGGTTCTCAGCCGGGGCCTGATCAGCGGCCACTTCTCCGCCGAGCGCGAGCTCGCCGCCAACGACTTTCGCTCTCACGCGCCGCGCTTCGACGCTGCCAATCGAGCCCAGAACCTGGCTCTGGTCGATGCGCTGCGCGCGCTTGCCGAGGCCAAGGGGGCCACGGTTGCCCAGGTGGCGATCGCCTGGGTACTGGCAAAGGGCGAGGACATCGTCGCGCTCATCGGCGCGCGCACCCCGGTGCGGCTGCAGGAGGCGCTGGGCGCGATAGGGCTCGAGCTCAGCGTCGATGAGCTCGCCGAGCTCGAGCGCGCGATCCCGCCCGACGCCGCCGTCGGTGACCGTTACCCAGCGCAGCAGATGGCCGTGCTCGACAGTGAGCGCCGATAACGCCCCGACGACGAGTCCCGTCGGGGCCTTCTCGGGGCCCATCTTTCGGGTCCCGCCGAGGTTCTCTGCCTTCTGCAGCGCGGCCTCGATGTCGTCTAGGCGGTCCGCTCGACCTCGAGTGTCTGCCCGGCGAGCCGCAGCCGCTGGATGAGCGCGTTGCCCATCGCGGTCGCCGGCGTCAGCACCCCGGCGCGTGGCGGCAACCGGTCCCCGTCGAGCGCTAGAGAAAGACTGCTCTCCCCGAGCATCACCGCCGTTGCCTTATACCCCGGGTCGCCCTGGGCGGCGACTCGGCAGAGGTACCGCGCGCCGCTCGAGGTCCGCGCGTGGATCTCGATGCGGAAGAAGCCCCCCTCGCGCTGCTTCTCACTCGGACCCTCGCCGGGGGAGGGCAGCACCCGGTCGAGCATCGCGCGCGCGGGTGCAATCGACAGCCCCGCCACCAGCGCACCGACGCCGCCGGCAACCGCGCCGGCCTGCACCGCGGCACGCGGACCCGACCCGAAACCCATCACCTCCCGGTAGCGAAACCGGGGTCCGTAGGCCCAGTCCTGCAACGCGTTGCTACGCCGCACGGCGCGCGTGTTGATCGACCCCATGATGAACGGCCCGACCCACATCCCCAGCTCGTGGTCGTGCTGCACGCCTCGCAGATCGCCCTCCGGACCGAGGCGGGGCTCAGCGTCGCGGTCCGGGCTCAGGGCGTAGGGGTCGGCGAGCGCTCGCGCCAGCTCATGGTTCTCGCGTGCCTCGTCGATCGCGCCCGTCAATGACGCGATCGTGCCACCGCTCGGGCCGCCCTTCATCGCCCGAACGACGAGCGTCGTGTCCTCGAGCTGACCGGTGCCGTCCGCCGTGACCGCTTCGTGCAGCAATAGCACACCGAGATCCGACGGGATCGAGTCAAAGCCGCAGCTATGCACGATCCGCGCACCGCTCCCCGCCGCGACAGCGTCGAAGCGATCAATCGCCTCGCGCATGAACAGCACCTCGCCCGTGAGGTCGGCGTAATGAGTGCCCGCCATCGCGCACGCCTCGAGCACCGGTAGCCCGTAACGGCGGTAGGGGCCGACCGTCGTGGCCACGACACGCGCCGTCGCCGCAAGCGCGCTCAAGGAGCGCTCCTCAGTCGTATCGGCCACCAGCAGCGGCCAATCCGCGGCGCGTCCAGGAAGCGATGTCTGTAAGTCACGCAGGCGCTCACGCGAACGACCCGCGAGCCCGATCCGCACCTCTGACGACGCAGCGCGAGACAGATACTCAGCGCACAACCGACCGACGAAGCTCGTGGCGCCGAAGAGGACGACATCGAGTTCGCGATCTGTGCTCACACGCCAGATACTACGCGCCGCAATCGTGACGCTGATCGTCACGCGGTCCCGGTCGCCGCGCGATCTACGCCTCCTCAGGCCACTCAGCGCTCGCCGGAACGCCGTCGCCCTCCTCGGGCTTGGGACCGCCGACGGCGATCACGTCCATCCCGTCGGGGCCGGCCTCGAAGGCCCGCACAGTCCTGGCGGGCGTTGGCCGAACTCAGCGCGACGTAGGGGCCACGTGGCATGCGGGGCGCGAGTGAGCCGCCAGTGACGAGCAAAGGCAGCCGGGCGGCAGGGCTGCGTCCGGCCAGAATGTCGACGGAGGCAGCAAACCCCGCCGCCTGGGCGGTCGCGCGGGCCTGCCGTCGCCCACGGCCACTCGTGCATCATGTCGATCGCGCCGACTACTGCGACGTAGGAACGTTGCTTGGTGCTGGTGGCCCAAGATGCCAATGTGTTGGCGAGACCACGGGTTTCCGTCAGTCGGAACTGAGTAGTCTGCTTGCGAGGATGACCGCGAAGCGAGCGCCGCCAAGCTCCGAGCCGACCAAGCGGACTCCCCGCAAGCCTGGCCTCGCGGGGAGTGAGTCTGATTCTGAGACCGGTCTAATCGGGCGCGTTTCTGAGCGCCGTTGACTGCTAGTAGTACTTTGGTGGGTAGTTATTCTCGTTGGGGTGGCGGGTGGAGGGGTAGGTCGGCGAGGTTGATTGTTTGGCTGCAGGTGGTGCAGCGGCCGGTCCAGCAGCGTAGGAGCGGCT
>Ga0075522_10001210_pt1 | contig 19568 bp, 15 predicted proteins | sample NGEPerA_FD_74796 | JGI IMG/M metagenome (GOLD analysis project Ga0075522, IMG submission 74796) | Arctic peat soil microbial communities from the Barrow Environmental Observatory site, Barrow, Alaska, USA - NGEE PermafrostL2-A | ecosystem: Environmental > Terrestrial > Soil > Wetlands > Peat ...
CCAGGAAGCCGCCCGCCACCGAGCGATAGGTCAGGGTCGGCGCCAGGGGATCGGGCAGGCTGCCCGCGATCAGCAGACGCAGATTCTTTTTCGCCGCCAGAATTCGTCTGGCGTCTTCGTCGGCATCGGGAGCGATGATCACTTCGGTGAAGATCTTGGCAATCTCTTCCGCCGTGGCGCCGTCCAATTTGGTGTTGAAAGCCAGCACGCCGCCAAAGGCGCTTTGCGTGTCGCAGGCCAGCGCCGCCAGATAGGCGTCTTTCAGGCTTGTCGCGATGGCGACGCCGCAGGGATTGGCATGCTTGATGATGGCGCAGGCGGGCGCGATTTTGGGATCGAACTCCGCCACCAGTTCATAGGCCGCGTCGGTGTCGTTGATATTGTTGTAGGACAATTCCTTGCCCTGAAGCTGGCGGGCGCTGGCGACACCGGGCCGCGTGCTGCCGTCCACATAGAAGGCGGCCTGCTGATGCGGGTTCTCGCCATAGCGCAAAGGCTGGCGCAGCAACCCGCCCAAAGCGCGGCGGCGCGGCGGCGCGGTTTCGCCCTCTTTCTCCAATTCGCCGGCAAACCAGTTCGATACCGCGGCATCGTAAGCTGCGGTACGGGCAAAGGCGCGCTGCGCCAAGGTACGGCGCAACTTGAGCGTGGTGGCGCCATGATGCGCCGCCATCTCGTCCAGCACGGCCTGGTAATCCTCCACATCCACCACCACCGTCACCCAGTCATGGTTCTTGGCGGCGGAGCGCGTCATCGCCGGACCGCCAATGTCGATATTCTCGATGGTGGTCTCGAAATCGGCGCCGCGCTGAACCGTGGCCTCGAAGGGATAGAGATTGCAGACCAGAAGATCGATGCCTTCGATGCCGTGGCTCTTCATCGCCGCCGCGTGGTCGGACTTGTCGCGCAGCGCCAGCAACCCGCCATGCACATTGGGATGCAAGGTCTTGACCCGCCCATCCATCATTTCGGGGAAATGGGTGATGTCTGAGACATCTTGGACCTGAAGCCCCGAATCCCTCAGCGCCTTGGCGGTGCCGCCGGTCGAGATCAGCGCCACGCCATGGCGCGTCAACCCCTTGGCGAAATCGATCAGGCCGGTTTTGTCGGAAACCGAGAGAAGGGCACGGGAAATCTTGCGGTCGGTCATGGGCGGCCGAGGCTGGGATGGCCGCCGCTCTTATCCCTTCATGGCGCAATATAAAAGGGTCAGCCCCATGCTTGCGCACAGCGAATAGGTCACAGGAACGGCGAGATGGGAACGGCTCAATCCAAAGGCCAGCTCGCCGGAAATTGGATCCAGGCCCAGCACGGCAATCGCCGGGCTGAGCACCATGGCGCCCAGCAACAGAATCCCCAGACCTACCCCAAACCGCCTCATGCCCACCCCCGGGCTTGTTGCGGCTATTTCAGCAAAACCGAGTTAAGGCCTTGTTGGGAATTAGGGAGGTTTTTCGGCTATTCCGGGGCAAGGCCGTGGACGGCCGGGGTTACTCGGCCGCCCGCTGGGGCTGATGCATCGTCGCCTCGCTCTCTTTGCCGAATTCTTTCGCGGGCGCTTCTTCGGCCTCAGCTGCGAATTCGGAGGCCGCCTGTTCGGCGTGGTGGCGCATGCCCTGCGTCAGCTTCTGGAACATCTCGGCGTAATGCAGGCTCTGGGTGGCATAATCCTGCATCATCTGCCTGATCCATTCCTGCTGCGCTTCGATCAGCCCGGCGAGGTCGCGCCGTCCGTCGAAATGCGCAAAGGCATGGGTGGCGTGGTCCAGATTGCGCTGGGCGACGCGCAGGGATTCGGCCTTGGTGAAATGGGCGATCTCGGTGAGCAGGACCCTGTTCTGGCCCAGCGTCTTTTCCACGGATTGGCGCAGGGTTTGGACCGCGTTGTGCGGCGAGGGTTCGTTCAGGGAATCGGATGTCTGCATGGGAAAACTCCTTGAGGAGAGAGGAACCCAGCCCTTCGTGAGTATCGCGGAAACGGGAAAAGCTTATGTGACGGAAGGGTGGAGAAAACGCGAATTGTGCGGTGCTTTCACGGTTTTCCGCCGGGGCTGGACCCTGAGCCGCTCTCTGTGGCAAAACCCGCCTCACGCGGGCGTGGTGGAACTGGTAGACGCGCCAGACTCAAAATCTGGTACCGCAAGGTGTGTCGGTTCGATTCCGACCGCCCGCACCATTCATCTCGCGGCCAATGGCCGCGAGATGAATGCTAAGTCGTGGCCTCGAACATTAAGTCCAGCGGGCGGTCGGATTATTTTTATTGCCCGGCTCGTTTGTGCTCGCCGGGCGGGGCCGCCCGCACCATTCTTGCGGTCAGTAGCCGCGAGATGAATGCTAAATCGTGGCCTCGAACATTAAGCTCAGCGGACGGTCGGGTTATTTTTATTACCTCTTCGCTGATGCTTCGCGGGCGAGGCCGCCCGCACCATTCCGCCTCTCCAAATTAAAGCTGCATTGCCGGTCTGCTTCGCGCGTGAATTGTGGAGCGCGCGATCTCGTGCTTGGTTGGGCCTTGTCCTGAGGGAACACGCCATGCTGGAACTGCGCCCCAATTGCGAATGCTGTAACCGCGATCTTCCGCCCGACAGCCCCGATGCGCGCATCTGCAGCTTCGAGTGCACATTCTGTGCCGGCTGTGTGGCGGAGAAACTCAATGGCATCTGCCCCAATTGCGGCGGCGAACTGGTGGTGCGCTCCATCCGCCCCGCCGCCAAGCTGGCAAACAACCCGCCCTCCAGCCGCCGTGTCTGGAAGCCCGAGGGATGTGGCGCTGGGCTGGCCAAAGCATAGCCGAGCAACGGCGCGCTCTCGAGCGTGCGAAAGGGCGGAGGGGTAATGAATTATCGCCACAGTTACCATGCCGGCAATTTCGCCGATGTCGTCAAGCATCTGGCCGAGGTGGCGATCCTCACTCATCTTGCGAAAAAAGAGACGCCGTTTGCGGTGATCGACAGCCATGCCGGGCGCGGCAGCTATGACCTCGGTTCGAAAGAGGCATTGAAGACCGGCGAGGCGGTCTCGGGCGTCCAGACGCTGGACGGACTTTCCGGTTCGCCGTTGCTGGATCGCTATTTGAGTCTGGTGGGAAAAGGCAGCCGGACCTATCCGGGCTCGCCCCTGATCGCCGCCAAGATGCTCAGGCCCCAGGACCGCCTGGTGGCGGTCGAGAAACATACTGGGGAAGCTGAAGCCCTGAAAGAAACGCTTTCGCCCTGGCGCAAGGCACGGGTGGAGGAGGGCGATGGCTATGCCCGGCTGGCGTCGCTATTGCCGCCCCCCGAACGGCGCGGACTGGTGCTGATCGACCCGCCATTCGAGGCGCCGGATGAATTCGAGAGCCTGGCTCTGGCCGTGCGCGGCGCCTTGCGCCGCTTCACCACCGGCATCTATCTCGTCTGGTATCCCATCAAAGCCGATGCCGCGGCCCGCGCCTTCGAAGGCGAAGTGCTGATGGACGCCCGAAACGCGCTCAAGATCGAAGCGGCGATTGATGCCGCCGAAGGCAGACTCGCCCGCGCCGCTGTCCTGGTGATCAATCCGCCCTTCGGCTTTGCCGCCGCAATGGAACAGGCATTGGCCAAAGTGGCGCCGCGGCTCAAAGCGAAAACGCGGCTGGAATGGCTTGCGGGCAAAGAGTAGGCGGATCTATTCCGCGGCGTGCTCGGGGATTTCGGGCGTGGTCTCTCCGCCCCAGCGCTTGGCAATCAAGGATACCAGCCACAGCGCCGCGGACATCGCCAGCAGCGCGATCAGCCAAGGGACGGCGCTGAGAATGCCCTCGGGCGTGATCTTGGGCAGGGAGAATTGCGAAAGCGCGTCCCAGCGGTCCTCCATCCAGTGCCAGGCCTGATGGGCCACAAGCGCTGACAGGATGATCGAGCCCACGCGGTAGGGCACGACATAGCGGAAGAGAAGGTTCAGCGCCGGCACGAACAGCGCCAGCATGAACAATTGTCCCAGCTCCACTCCCAAATTGAAGGACAGGAGCGACAGAAGCACATGGGAACCCGCCAGTTGCAGGGAGTCACGCAGCACCCATGAGAAGCCGAAGCCATGCACCAGGCCGAAGAAGAAGGTGATGACCCAGCGGTGCTGGGGCTTAAGGACGACGATATTCTCCAGCGCCATATAGAGGATGGAAACCGCGATCAGCAGCTCGATCAGAGGCGGAAACCACTGCGCATCGGGCGCATAGCCATAGGCCGAGGCGATCAGGGTGATCGAATGGGCGATGGTGAAGGCCGTGATCACCGGAATCAGCGGACGGATGCGGCGGAAGGGGATGATCAGGCAGAACAGGAAGAGAAGGTGGTCGATACCCTCGAGGATGTGATGGAAACCCATCGCCACGAAGCGCGTAGCGGCATTGATCCAGCTCGGGTCCATGCTGACCAGTCCGGCATCGCCCGCCAAGTCATAGGCCCGGGTGATACCATTGGGCGAGATGAATTGCAGGGCGGTGGTCTCATGCACCGCCAGGTGGTCGAAGGTGGCATGGATCGCGAAATTCGATTGATCGGACTGGATGGGATATTCGAACCAGACATCAAGTTTAGCCTGATCCCAGAACACGCTGCCCTGTGCGGCCAAAGGCGGCGCTTTCATTTCCGCCATGGCCTGATCGTAGGTGGCGAAAGAGCGATCGGAATCCAGCGCCATGCGCACTGCGACGATTTGCGGAAAGGGCAATTGCCGGCCGTTCTCGAACACTTTGAGATTTTCGAACAACGCCACCTGGGCCGCTGTGCGGAGCGGCCCGTCTGCGCGCGTCACATCCACCGATCCGTCGGGCCGCTGGTAGTAATCGGCTTCGGAATAGGATTTGAGCGGCATCCGCATCAGGACCTGCAGCACATGGCCCTGGGGCTTCATGTAGGCCTGGACGAGGGAATCGATCGGGATGTTGTGGGCAGAAGCGGAGCTGGCGGAAAGAAGGCTCAGCCCCAAAAGAATCAGCGCCGCCAGTGCGTTTGAGTACTGGCGGCGCATGATTTTAAGCAACATGACTTCTAAGCGTATGACCTGAAGCGATTAGGACTTCGGCCAGGCCACTCCCTCATCCATCTTGGTGACAGGGCCCATGCCCTTGTAGACGAACTTCTGGATACGGCGGCCGCCATAGGTTTCGGTGGTGAACAGATTACCCTTGGAGTCGATGGCGATCGAGTGCACGCCATGGAACTCGCCTGCAGAATTGCCGCCGTCGCCGAAGGTATAAACCGGCGTCAGCGTCTGGCGGTCGATGATCACCACATGCTCATCCACGCCATCGGCCATGAAGATGTACTTCTGCTGCGGATCCTTCGAGAAGGCGATGTCCCACACCGAACCGTCCGTCAGGGTGTTTTCCTTGTAGTACATCTCTTTCACGAATTTGCCTTCGGGCGTGAAGACCTGCATGCGGTCGTTGACGCGGTCGCAGACATAGACCAGCCGGTCGACCGACATGTCGGCACAATGCACAGGATTGCGGAATTGCTGGACGTGTCCGGCACCCGGCGTATAGCGCGGCTGCGGCGTATCATCCGGCTTATTGCCATAGGCGCCCCACCAGCGCTTCATCTTGCCGGTATCGACGTCAAGCACGGCGACGCGATGGTTCAAATAACCGTCAGCGATATAGGCTTCGTTGGCCTTGTTATCGATGAAGATCTTGGCGACCCGGCCGAAATTCTCCGGATCGTTTGATCCGGCGGCAAAGCCGGCTTGAGCGGCTTCGGCATTAGCGTCAGCTGCCGCGCCCGCCTTCTTGCGCGCGCCTGACTTGCCGATCTGCATCAGGAACTTGCCGTCCTGGGTGAATTTCAGGATCTGTGAGTCCGGTCCGCCATTGCCGCCAATCCAGACATTGCCCTTACCGTCCACGGTGATGCCGTGGTTGGATTCCGGCCATTGATAAGGCGCGCCGTCGACTTTTCCGCCCCAGGCGTGGATGTTATTGCCAGCCTCATCGAAGGCCAGAACCGGGGGCGCTGGCTGGCAGCATTCGCCTTGGTTGTTCTTCAACTGAAGGATGGTGCGATCCACCGTATTGTCGCGATGGACCATCCAGATATGGTCGTTGTTGTCGACCCAGACGCCGATCGACATGCCCAGGACCCAGTGATTGGGCATGGGCTTGGGCCAATACGGATCGACTTCGAATTTGGGCGCCATCATGCCCTGCGCTTCGGCTTTGCCTTGGAGCGCGAACTGGGCAACGCTCAATCCCGCCAGAGCAACCGCGAAGGCAGAGCCGATCAGGAAATTTTTTGAACGGATGAGCTTTCTCATAATCCTCCCCCAGAAATGAAGGGTGGTATGAGTTTCAAGATAACCCCACCCCTTCGGATAGAGTTACATCAGACAGGTAAGGGCGTAAAGCACCCAGCCCCTGGGTAAGCGCCCGTTTCTGGCCGATTTTATGTGTCTTTGTGTGTTACAGGCCCTGATATTTCCTCACTGCGGCGAAGTGCCGTCAGATCACGCGGCTGAACCAGGCCAGCGACAGGCCAGCGGCGAGGAGCATCACGATCGCTGCTGCGGCTGCGAAGAAGGAGGAAATTTCCATCTGCTGAGTCTCCATCACCAGCTGCTTGGAGAGGACGCCATAAACCGCCTTGAGATCGTCGGCACTGGCGGCGTGGAAATAGCGTCCCCGCGTCATGTCGGCGATCTTCTTGAGCGCGTCCTCGTCCAACTGGGCGCGCATGGAGAATCCGCCAAAGCCCACCACATTGCCCCGGGTGGTGCCGAAGCCCACCGTATAGACCTTGACGCCATATTCCGACGCGATGCGCGCGGCCTCGACAGGGTCGTAACCGGCATTGGTCTGGCCGTCGGTCAGAAGAATGACCACCGCGTTCTTGTAGGAGCCCGGCTCGACCGGCACATGTTTCTTGGGCGGCCCGCCGGGGCCGCGGTCGCCCAGGGCGCGTCCGCCGAACCGGTTGAAGCGGTCCCCGCCGCCGAAACCGAAACCGCCAGAGCCATTGCCAGAGCCGCCGCTGTAATAATTGGCGATGGGAAAATCCTCGCGCGGGAAGATGCTGGACAGCGCGGTCAGGATGCCGCTGCCCACCGCGGTGCCGCGCTGCAGTTCGAAATGATCGATCGCGTTGAACAAGGCCGTGTGATCCACGGTCGGGCCTTGCACCAGGAAGGCGGTAGCGGCAAAGGCGACAATGCCGATCACCACATCCTTGGGCTGGCTCTTGATATATTGCTTGGCGGCAGCCTGGGCCGCTTCGATGCGCGAGGGGGAGACGTCGGTGGCGCGCATGCTGCCCGAGACGTCCATCGCCAGGATCACCGTGGCGCGGGTGGACGGCAGGCTCACCACGGCGGTCGGCCTGGCCACCGCGATCAGCAGCAAGGTCAGCGCCAGCAGCATCAGGGCGGGCGGCACATGCCGGCGCCAGCCCACCGCGCCCATCGCCGCCTTGACCATGCTGAGATTGGCGTAACGCAGCGCGGTCTTTTTTCGCCGGTACAGAAGCAGCAGATAAAGACCGGCCGTCAGCGGCACCAACAGCAACAACCACAGGAAAGTGGGCCAGAGAAAGCTCAGATGCGGAATGTGAGGGATCGCCAGGAAGAACTTGGTCAAGCGCGCGCTCATGCCTGCACCTTGGCGAAACGAAGCTTGCGCATGTCGGCGAACCGCAGCACCGCGTCGGCGACATCGTCCTCGGTGGAAAGCTCCAGCGCATCCACGCCGGCTCGGGCAAAGGTCGCCAGCAATTCCTCTTCCTGGGCGCTGGCGGCGGCGGCGAAACGGGCGCGGAAACCCCTGTCATGGGTATCGACGAATACCTGCTCGCCGCTTTCGGCGTCCTGGAAAGTGAGAAGGCCGAGATCGGGAAGCCGTGTCTCCAGGGGATCGCTCAGCCGCACCGCGATCACGTCATGGCGGCTCGCCAATTGCGCCAGCGGTTTTTCCCAACCAGGGCTGGAGATGAAATCGGAAACGATGAAGACCAGCGAGCGCCGCCGAATCATGCGTGCGGCGTCGGAAAGAACGCGCTTAAGGTCGGTGCCGTGGGCGTGTCTGGGATTGCGGTAGCGCGTGAGCGCGTCCAGCAGCACCAGCAATTGTCGCCGCCCACCGCGGGCCGGGATCATGCGCTCCACCGCACCCGAGAACAAAAGCGCTCCGGTGCGATTGCCCTTGCCCGACAGGAAACGGCACATCAGGGTGGTGAACTCGGTCAGCACCTGGCGCTTGGAGACGCTTACCGACTGAAAATCCACCGACGGGCTCATGTCCAGCAGAAACCAGGCGGTGACTTCCCGGTCTTCCAGATATTCGCGCACATAGGGGGTTTGCTGCCGCGCCGTGACATTCCAGTCGATATGGCGGACATCGTCATAATATTGATATTCGCGGATATCGGCGAGATCCAAGCCCTGGCCGCGGAACAGGCTGCGGTGATCGCCTTGCAGCAGGCCTTCCAGCCGCCGCGCGATTTTCAGCTCAAGGCGGTGGAGAATCGCCTCAGGCGTTTGCGGCGCGGTCATGGCGCTCCAGGACTTTCTCCGGCGCGGGCACCGCCCGCATCAGATCGCGCACCAGATCGTCGGCGCTGATGCCGTCGGCCAGCGCTTCGTAGGACGGCACGATGCGGTGGCGCAGCACGTCGGCCGCCACATCCACCACATCGGCGGGAAGGGCGTAATCGCGCCCGCGCAGATAGGCCAGCGCCCGGCCCGCCTCGATCATGCCGATGGTGGCGCGCGGCGATGCGCCGTAGAGAATAAGGCGGCTATGATCCTGAAGCCCGGCCTTGGCGGGATTGCGCGATGCCGCCACCAACCGCACCGCATAGGTGACCAGAGCGGGATCGATATAGATCCTTCGCGCTTCGGCCTGCATTGCCAATAATTCGTCAGTGGAGGTGACGGCGCCGATGGCGGCGAACATGCCGGTGACGCGCTGGACGATCACGAATTCCTCGTCCTCGCTGGGATAGCCCACCAGCACTTTCATCATGAAACGGTCCACCTGGGCTTCCGGCAGCGCATAAGTGCCTTCGGTCTCGATGGGATTCTGGGTCGCCATCACCACAAAGGGCCTGGGCACGGGATGGCTTACGCCGGCGATAGTGACCTGGCGTTCCTGCATCACTTCCAGAAGGGCGCTTTGCACCTTGGCGGGCGCGCGGTTGATTTCGTCAGCCAGCACCAGATTGGCGAAGACGGGCCCCAGCACGGTGGCGAACTCGCCGCTCTTCTGATTATAGACGCGGGTGCCGATCAGGTCGGCGGGCACCAAGTCGGGTGTGAATTGGATGCGCTTGAAGCTGCCTTGCATGGCGCGCGCCAAGGTCGAGACCGTCAGGGTCTTGGCCAGGCCCGGCACGCCTTCGACCAGAAGATGGCCGCCCGCCAGCAACGCCACCAGCACGCGTTCCAGGAAATGATCCTGGCCGACCACGACCTTCTTCACTTCATAAAGAAGATGCTCCAACCCCTGATGCGCGCCGCTGGCCATGCCGATAGTCCTTCCGGTCAGATTAAAATGGATTGGTCCCTACCGCCTTGGCCGCGTTCTCGATGGGCACGGCGAAAGCCATGCCGGCGAAGACGCGCTGGCCGGTGGGATTGTAGATGGCGGTGACGATGCCCACCACTTCGCCGTCCCGGTTGACCAAGGGTCCGCCGGAATTGCCGGGATTCACTGCCGCGGTGAACTGGATGAGATTCTTGAGCGCGGGCGTGTCCTTGTCTTCCGGGTCGTCGAATTCGCGCTTGAGGCCGGCGACCACGCCGGACGAGACCGAAGGTCCGATGCCGAACGGAAAGCCCACCGCCACCACTGTGTCGCCGGGATAAAGACCGGCGGTCGAGGCCAGGGTCGCGGGCTTGAGATCGTCGGGACTGGTCTTGGCCCGGATCACCGCCAGATCATTCTCGGGTTGGACATTGACCACTTCGGCGTCCGACTTGCTGCCGTCGAAAAACGTGATCACCCAACGGTCGGTGGAATGGATCACATGCAGGTTGGTGAGGATGTCGCCCTTGTCGTCGATCACCACGCCTGAACCGGTGGAGTCGGGACGATCGTCATCCTTGGCGTCGGCCGTCTTGGGCGGCGGAGGTTTGGTCGTCGAAGGCTTGGCGTGATTCTTCTTTTCCTCGGCCGCTTCCGCCTTGGCCGCCGCGGCGGCATGTTCCGGCGACAAATAGCCGTCCACCCGCACCACCGATGGCCCGACGATGGCGGCGGCCACCGTGGTCTTGGCGGGAGCCGCCGGCGTGTGGTCCATGGTGTATTTTACAGCGTTGTCGATATCCCATTGTGTGAGCGCGGTGGGCGCCGGATAGGCGAGGCGCCAGCCGCCGATCAATCCCAAGGTGATCAAAATTGCCAGGCCGGCGGGAACGATGCGGTCATGCCGGACCGTGAAAGCCTTAATTTTATGCCAAAGCTGCGCCGTGAGCGACGGACCCTGTTCGACATCGTCGAAGGCAAAAGGGACGAAGCGATCCTCGCCCTGACGCGACGATACTGAGCGCCGCCTTGTTGCGCGGCCGTAAAGGGGTTTTCGCTTCATACCGGAGCCACCGATAGATCGCTCGCGTCAAGCCTACGCCAGCAACACGCTTTACGCAAAAGGTCCGCGAAACGAGAGGAACGAAGGCGCGCCCGGCCGTTCTTTAACAAAGCGCCCGCCGCGTGGCGCATCCGGGCGCCGTCTTGTCCGGCGAGGATTTCCGTATAGCTCACAGTTTCCGCGTCATCGCGATGCATGCAAACGCAAAAGGCTCCGCGTTCCGGCTGATGCGAGCAATGCAGCCCACGCAATTGCGACATTGTCCCAAGCGCCCGGTTGGCGATTTTTGCCCGCGCCCTGGCTGCGCCCGCTTCGTCGCGGCTTGAAGAAAACCAATGCGCGCGGGCCCACGGTCTTTGCGACAGGTTGAGACAATTTCCGTCCCATCGTCCTTCCGCCAGCGCCCGCTCGGACAGGGAAACCGCAATCAGCCGGAAAGGATTGAGACGCTCAGGCGGCAGGGATTCGAACAATTTGGCCGCGCGCCCAAGATTCTCCGCCGCCAGCAGATGCGGCACCACGATTCCGCGGTTGAACTGCGCATGTTCGTTGAGCGGTTGAGCGTGCCAATTGATCAGCGCCAGCGCCAACCCCCCTGATTGATGCCGATCCAGGTTCCGCCGCCGGGCTCGCTGGGATGAAGCGAAAAATGCCGGCCGGTTCTTTGCTCGCGCGGCTTTTTTCCCCGCACGCGCGATGTCTTTTCGTCCCGGTTCATCGCCAGCGCGAAGCCCTGTTCCATGGGCAGGAACGAAACGGTGCACATGCTGATGGCTAGTCGGCGAGCGGATAGCAGGCGCTACGCGCTTGATATTTGCGCCATTCCTCCCGAAGGAGCGCGATGGTGGCTGGGCGATGACCCAGCTTGCGATTGGCGGCGCCGATCGCGAACACCAGATCCCATTGCTCGAACAGCGTGGCGTAAGCGCGGAACACCGAATTGCGCTCATCATAAATGCTGGTGGCCTCGGACGAGGCGCCGTTCAATTCCACGATCTTGAAATTCTCGCCGTTCCGGATGTCGGCTTCGGAGGGATAGCGCACGTCATAGCGGCCGATGAAGAAGCCAGGCACCTTGCGGGAGATCTCGTCGATGCGTGCTTCCAGCGCCGCGCTCCACAAATGCATGCCGTCGCGGAAGATGCAGCCCTGACAATGATTGCCCGCTTCCACCAGCTTCAGGGTCTGGCCCAGGGGCAGCACCGTGGTGCGGATGGTGTGATGACGTTGCAGATAGGTCTTGGCCATGATCGCGGCGCGAGCGTCGGCCAGGATCAGTTCTTCCACCGTCCGCACCCCGTCGCCGGTGATGACGGGGAAGATCTTCTCGGTGATGGCGAAGATGCGGCCATGTTCCTCATGCGGGAAGCGGTAATAGAAAATCCCCGCTTCGCAAGGACCGGGCGCATATTCCTGCGCCACCACATCCTCGGTGACCTGGCCGAGATAGTCGCGGGCGTCGTCCCAGGCCCGGACCAGTTTGAAGCCGCTGCCGCGCTGCGCCACGTCCGGTTTCAATACCAGAGGCAGTTCAAGTCGCTGCTCCGCGCATATTTCCCGCAGCCGCTCCATCCTGGCGGGGATGGACGCTTTGATCAGGCCCGAGCGGGCGGTGAGTTCGGCCGATGTCCTGGACAATTGCTGGAGCGTGGAGATTTTGGATTCTCCCACCAGCCCGCCCGTATACATGCCGGGATTGGCAATGGTGGGCAGATTGAAGCCGCCATATTTGAGGCCCAGGCGGAGATAGTTGAGCAGGATGGGGAAATAAAACAGACGGGCCGGCCAGAATTCCCATTTCAGCCAGCGCTGCATCGCCGGATCGCGGAAAAAAGCGCGGACTTTTTTCCGTCGCAGGAACAGCAGCGCAGCCGCTCCTGCCGCGAGAGCCATTGCTGACAGCACCATGTGGTCGTACACGGCCCAATCCAAGGTTTTGGCGCCGATCAACTTGGCCATGGCGAAAACGGGCGACCAGAGAAGCCCGATCCATCCGCCGCTGGCCGCTGCGCCCAGAAATTTCGCCAGCGCGATCAACAAGCCGACCCAGACCAGGCCGATCAAGCCGGTGGCGACGGCAAAATATGAAAAGGGCATCGCCAAGGTGCCGGCCAGAAGATAGGTAGGAAGCCTGAGGCCGGGGACGAAACGCACCACCAAAAGGACGAGCGGGCCGCGCTTCTTCAGCCAAGCCTCGCTTCTGGCCAATTGCTGGTCATTGATGCGCCGCTTTACCCAGGGGCGGCCAAGCAGGGGGCGGCCGAAATAGCGCGCCAGGGCATAGAGCCCCATGTCACCCAGCCAGATTCCCAGGAAGCAGGCCGCGAACACAACAGGCGTCGCCATCAGTCCCGCCGCTGCCATCGTGGCCCCTCCCAGCATGGCTGCGTCTTCGGAAACAAAGGTCATGAAGAAGAGGGATCCCGCCTTGGCCAATGCGATACTGATGGACATTGCGGTCATGTGTTCAGGCCGATGCGCTTTGTCTTAGATATCGAAGGGTCGAAGGCGCCATCCCGAAATTCTGGGGCAGGGGAATTTTCCTGAGGCGGCAGATCAGCGCGATCAGCGCGTAATGATGCATGGCATGGGACACTGCATACATAATTTCCCGCCCGAAAGTAGAAGAGGCGGAGGACGACGCTGCATCGCTGTAGGATGTCTGGCAGCGCGCCTCGATCACCCGTTCGAACTGGGCCGGGCTGAGGAAGCGGGTGGCATGGCGGAAATCGCGGGTGAGCGACAGCGCCAGCAGCCTTTCATTTTCCAATGCGGCATCCCGCGCGCGGCTGTCGTAATCGATACCAGGCTGCTGCACCGCTTCGAACATCAGCTGGAAATGCTCCAGGCTGTGACGGTAATGCGCGCCGATGGAGGCGTCAGCGGCTTCGGGAATCTTGCCCGCATACTGGGCGTCGGAAAGCGACTGCAGCAGGCGTTCGCCCTGCGCCAATACTTCATCCAAGGATGCCAGAAGCAGATTGGCGTTTGTCATGCGGTCCCCGGCCGTTTCCCTGAAAGCGGCATTTTGAATAATGCCTGTCTGTGGCTTGGCCGAATAGTGGGAACTCCGGCCGGACGGCACAAGGGATAAAGAACAAATCAACAACTTAATGGTCCCCGACTTGCGTCAGGGAACGCGGAACCGGCCGGGAGGGCGCACTGCGACCGACATGGAATCCCGCTAGGCTCTTCCGCGATGTGAAAGGATGGCGCGATGGCGGCGGCGAGACTGAAAGCGGCGATGGACTCGGTCGCCTTTCGCTTTGTGCTCACCATGGGCGTGGTCAACCTGTTCGCCGACATTACTTATGAGGGCGGCGGCAGCATCAATGGCCCATTTCTTGGTTCATTGGGGGCGAGCGCGGCGCTCATCAGCATCGTCGCGGGCTTGGGGGAGTTTCTGGGCTACAGCCTGCGCGCGGTGGCGGGCCATGCCGCCGACCGCACCGGCAAATACTGGCCGATCTCTTTCGTCGGCTATGCCATCAATCTTCTGGCGGTGCCGGCGATGGCGCTGGCGGGAAGCTGGCAGCTTGCCGCCTTGTTGATGCTGGCCGAGCGCATCGGCCGCGCCATCCGCAAACCTACGATCGAAACCATGCTTTCCTATACGACGGCAAAATTCGGCCGAGGCTGGGTGTTTGCCGTGAATACCGCGCTGGACGAAACCGGCGCCACGCTTGGACCTTTGCTGATGGCGGCTGTCCTTTTCTTCAGGGGCAGCTACTCGATGGCATACGCCATGCTCCTGATTTCGTCGCCTCTGGCACTGGCATCGCTCACCGTCGCACGCATCGGGTTTCCCGTGCCCGCGGATCTTGGCGAGAGCGCATCGGCGCCCGAACGGGACTTCACGCCCGCCTTCTGGCTTTACATGACAGGCGGCGCGTTATTCGCCGCCGGCCTGATGAGCTATGAGTTGATTTCTTTTCATCTTGTCAGCGTCGGGCTGATTTCCAAAAGCTGGATGCCGGTGACCTTGGCCTTCGCCACCGGCACAGGCGTGATCGCCAATCTGCTGCTGGGCCGTCTGTTCGACCGCGCAGGGATGAGAATTGTGCTTGGGGCGGTGCTTTTATCGGCGCTGTTTACGCCACTGGTGTTTTCGGGATCACTGATCGCCGTCCTGATCGCCATGCCGCTCTGGGGCGTGGGTTATGCCGTGCAGGACACGCTGTTCAAGGCGCTGGTGGCCGGCATCTTGCCGGACAAGAAACGCGGATTGGCCTTCGGCCTGTTCTATGCGGGTTATGGCCTTGGCTGGCTGATCGGGAGCGTGGCGGTGGGTTTGCTTTATCAGCAATCCCGTCCGGCGCTGGTGGTGTTCGCGGTGGCGGCGCAGCTTTGCTCCTTGCCGTTCTTCATGCTTGGCGATCGCCGGCAACGCGCGCGGTTGACGCATATGTAAGGCGTGGTCCGCGCCTCGCCATCGGACGTTATTCATGCAAAGATCGCTGCCAGGCGGGGAAATTTTACATCTGTAAACTCTGCCGGAGGTTCGCCATGAGCACATTCAAGCTTTTGATCAATGGCCGTCTGGAAGATGGCGACGCCGAGATGGACGTGATCAATCCAGCGACCGAGGAAGTTCTGGCAGTGGCGCCGCGTGCCTCAAAGGCGCAGCTGGAAAAAGCTGTTGCCGCGGCCAAGGCCGCCTTTCCGGGCTGGAGCGCCACGCCGCTGGCCGAACGCAGGAAAGCGCTGCAAGCGGTCGCCCAGATCGTTCAGGCCAACGCCCATGAATTGGCCCGGCTCCTCACCCAGGAGCAGGGCAAACCCCTGGCCGACGCCACCGGTGAAGCCTTCGGCCTTGCCGCCATGTTCCATTATTTTTCCCAATTCGATCTTCCCGTCAAAGTGATCGAAGACGACGCGTCGCGCAAAGTGGAATTGCACAGGAAGCCCCTGGGTGTGGTGGGATTGATTGTGCCGTGGAATTTCCCGCTGATCCTCGTGGGTTCGAAAGTCCCGCCCGCGCTTCTGGCGGGCAACACCGTGGTGTTGAAGCCCGCACCCACCACGCCGCTGTCCACCTTGCGCTTCGCCGAACTGATCAAGGATGCGCTGCCGCCCGGCGTCTTGAACGTGATCACCGATGCCAACGATCTGGGCGGCGAACTCACCAAGCATCCTGACGTGCGCAAAATTTCCTTCACCGGATCGTCCACCACCGGCAAGAAAGTGATGAGCAACGCCGCCGAGACCATCAAGCGCATCACGTTGGAATTGGGCGGCAATGACGCGGGCATCGTGCTCGACGATGCCGATCCCAAGAAGGCGGCGCAGGGGATTTTCCAAGGCGCCTTCCGCAATTCGGGCCAGGTTTGCGTCGCGATGAAACGGCTTTATGTGCACGAATCCATCTACGACCGGGTGTGCGAGGAGCTTGTGTCGCTCGCCAATGATGCGGTGGTGGGCGACGGGCTGGAGCAGGGTACTCAGTTCGGGCCGCTGCAGAACCGCATGCAATTCGAGAAGGTGAAGACCATCATCGAGGACGCCGGCAAGCACGGCAAAGTCTTGACCAGCGGCGCGGTGCCGAAGAAAGGCTTTTTCATCCGGCCCACCATCGTGCGCGACATCGCCGACGGCACACGGCTGGTGGATGAGGAGCAGTTCGGACCGGTCTTGCCGGTGATCAAATATTCCGATCCCGAGGATGCGCTGGCCCGCGCCAATGCCTCGCCTTACGGGCTGGGTGCGTCGGTCTGGTCGTCCAATCCTGCGCGCGCCCAGGCCCTGGCTGAGCGCATGGACGCCGGGACCGTGTGGATCAACAAACACAGCGAGCTCGCCCCCAATATCCCGTTCGGCGGCGCCAAGGAATCGGGCATCGGCGCCGAGATGGGCGAAGACAGCATCAACGAGTATACCCAATTGCAAGTGATCAATGCCGCGCGTTAAGCGGGGACCACGAAAGGCCGTCATGATGTGGAAAAGTGTTTTGTTCGCCGCTGCCCTGGCAACCGCGACGGTCGCCAATGCGGCAGCGCCGCGCGACGATCTTCTGGTCGCGCCGGGCTGGCTCGCTTCCCATGCCGGCGAGAAAGATCTGGTGATCCTGCATGTGGGCACTGACGCAGGATACCAGGCGGGTCACATTCCCGGCGCGCGCCTGGTGAAGGACAATCTGTCGGTCAACACGCCGGAAGGCCTGACCATGGAAGTGCCGCCGGCGGATGCGCTGCGCGAAAAAATGGAAGCGCTGGGGATCTCCGACAATTCGCACATCGTCGTCTATAACGAGAATGGCGAATTCCAGCGCGGCACGCGGGTGATGCTCTCTCTCGACGCGGCCGGATTTGGCGATCGCTCGATGCTGTTGGATGGCGGGCTGGCGGAATGGAAAAAGGAAGGCCACACCGTCGCCACCGACGCCACACAGGTCAGTCCCGGCCATCTTTCGCCGCTCAAGATGCTGCCCATCGTGGTGGACGCGAACTTCGTGCAGTCGCACATGAAGTCATCCGATTACGATTTGATCGATGCCCGCGAGGCCATGTTCTATGGCGGGCTGGTGGCCAAGCTGGACGGCGATGGTCATATCCCTGGCGCCAAAAGCCTGCCTTATACCAACGTGATGAACAGCGACGGCAAGCTCAAAACGCCGGAGGAGTTGCGCCAGATGTTCACCAGCGCGGGCTACAAGCCGGGCGATCATGTGATCGCCTATTGCCAGGTGGGCGGGCAATCCAGCGCCGTGATGTTTGCCGGCCGCACCCTGGGCCTGCATATGCAACTCTATGACGGGTCATTCCAGGACTGGTCCAAGCGCCATTTGCCGATCGAAACCTCCAGCGCGCCCGACAAATGAGAAATCCGGGACCCGCGTTTCTCTTCGCCGCCGCGCTCGCGTTCGCAAGCCCGGTTCATGCCGCCGATCCGCGTGACGCGCTGGTGGTGACGCCGGTCTGGCTCACCCAGCACGCCGCCGACAAGGATCTGATCATCCTCCATGCCAGCAACGCTGCAGGTTTTCAGGCGGGACATATTCCTGGCGCCCATCTGGCCGACCTGGACCAGATTTCGGTGAGCGATCCGCAAGGCCTCTCCACCGAACTGCCTTCGCCGGAAATTCTGCATCAACAGTTGGAGGCGCTGGGCATTTCGGATAATTCGCGCGTGGTGGTCTATTCGGATTCCGAGACGATCCCTCGCGCGACCCGCATCCTGCTCACCTTGGATGCAGCCGGATTCGGCAAGCGCTCTTATCTTCTGGATGGCGGACTGAAGGAATGGAAAGCGGAAGGCCATGCCGTCACGACGGATAACCCGCCGCCCTCACCGGGACATCTCAAACCGCTGAAGCTCGATCCCGCCATCGTCACCGCCGATTATGTCCAGGCGCATTTGAAGACGCCGGGCTATGCCGTGATCGATGGCCGCGCCGCCGATTTCTATTCCGGCGAACAGGCGAGCATGGGCGGCAAGGGCCATTTGCCCGGGGCCGGGAACATTCCGTTCACCACCGTCACGGGTGCTGACGGCAAGCTCAAATCGCCGGAAGAACTGCGCCACATGTTCACGGAAGCCGGCTACAAGCCCGGCGATCATGTGATCGCCTATTGCCATATCGGCATCCAGGCCACTTCTGTGGTGTTCGCAGCGCGCACTTTGGGCATTGACGCCAAGCTCTATGACGGCTCGTTCCAGGATTGGGTGAAGCGCGGCCTGCCGGTCGAGACTGGAAGCCACTAAGGCCGCTGATGGTCCTCGCCGGCTTTGACCTGAAATTCGCAGATCGCCTGGCTAGCCACCACGAAATGTGCGCCGCCCGTACAGCATGGTGACGTTGATGCGGCGATTGAGATAACCGTCGGCAAAATCGACCCGGTCGGTTTCATGGAACAAATCGGAATCGAACACCACCGCCCGGTTGGCGCGATGGGGGATCACGATGGGTTCGGCTTTCGCCTCGGCCATGAAGGCGCTGATGGCGGCCTCGTCCGCGTTATAGCGGTGAAAATGCCAGTCCGACGGCGGCTTGATCGGCCATATTTTCAGGCCGCCGCTTGCGGGATCGCGATTGGCGTCATCCGGCGCAATCCAGAAATTGACATTCACCGCCGCCTGATCGGCATGCATGGGAATGCCGGAGAGGCGGTTGTCGTATTTGAAGCCCCACAGAAAGCGCAAACTGTGCTCGCCGATCACGCTGGGAAAGACCGCGTGCAACTCCTCGGCGATCTGGGCCAGAAGCGGACAAGCAAAGCCAAATTCGGGCATCGCCCCCAGATAGCCATTCCTATACGGCCGCCGCCACATGGTGGAGGCGCGGCAGAAGTGTCTCAACCCTTCCAGCGCTTCTTCGGTCAGGAGATTGTCGATCACCGCGATCTGCGGATTGGTCTCATGCCATTGCCTCGCCACGTCCTCGGCATTGGTGGGATTGACGGCAATGGCCACGCGCGCGCCGGCGTCGAGGTGAAACTCGTCACGAATGCCGTGCTCGGTTAGATACGCGCGCTGTTCCTCGTCATGCCGTTGTTTGTGAGATGGATCGGCAGGCGCGCGGGTGGCACGCCCGCCATAGGCCGCCTCGGCATGGCGCCGGTAGCTGGTCATTCCGTCTTCCGCGCGGCCCAATTCGGTGAGGATTTGGCCTTTGGTGATCAGAGCCGAATGATAGTCCGGGTCGCTGGCGAGCGATTGGTCAAGGGCTTTGAGCGCATCTTCCAAACGCTGCTGGACCTGCAGAAAAGCGGCACGATGAAGCCAGATCTCGGCGGCATTCGCGCCGGGTGGCATGTCGGCGAAAAGGTGGATGGCATCCAGAAGATTGTTCCGTTCGCGAACGACGTCGTGATCACCCGGTGTGATTTCCAGTGACCGATCGAAACTTTTCAGCGCTTCACCGAATTGAAGCAGGCCCACCAACGCGGAGCCCCGGCCACGCCAGGCTCCGGCGTGATGAGGCATTGCCTTCAGGGCCCGGTCGAAACTTTCCAGCGCCTCTTGGAAGCGGCCCATCTCCTTGTGCAAGGTCCCGCGATTGAGCCAGGTCAAGCCATGATCGGGATTGTGTTTGAG
>Ga0075522_10001211_pt1 | contig 19560 bp, 19 predicted proteins | sample NGEPerA_FD_74796 | JGI IMG/M metagenome (GOLD analysis project Ga0075522, IMG submission 74796) | Arctic peat soil microbial communities from the Barrow Environmental Observatory site, Barrow, Alaska, USA - NGEE PermafrostL2-A | ecosystem: Environmental > Terrestrial > Soil > Wetlands > Peat ...
CTGACAAAGGTCCAGAGCACGTTGCATTTCCCGGTTCGGGCCGGTTGGTGCGCGTGGGCCCTTTGGACAATTGGCATCTCGTTGCGATGGTGTGCTGGGGTCACTCTCTGGCACTGGAAATTGTTGTTGCCAATTTCAGCGGTGCTGGAACTCGTGGCTTTCGGTCTGTTTGCCCACTCCGTTCGCCGCCACCAGGGCAATCAACCGCGATCTTCATTGGAGACGTGGATGCGAAGCGTGATTGTGGCCACCTTTGGATTTGCGGTCGCTCTCATCGTCAATTGCTTCACATCTATCCACTCCGCGGCATACGCCAACACGCCCGCAATTTCCCACGTCCTCGATCAGCAATATTTGGTGCTCGTTATCTGGGGCGTCATTGTCCCGATGATCTGGGGTTTCAACGCGCGCTGGCTCCCCATTTTTGCGGGTTTCCAAGCGCCGGATGGACGTGCTCTGCTGGCTGCACACGGCTTCAGCGTTGTTGGTATCGTGGTTGTCTTCTTGCAGTGGTGGGGCATCGCCTCCGCGTGCCTGCTGCTTGCATGCTTACTCTCAGTTCATGCCCTACGCATCTGGGAGCGTCCGGATCATCCGCCCAAGCTACTGCATCTTCATCGTTCTTTCGTGGTGTTCGTACAGGCCGCTTACATCTGGCTAATTGCATCCTGCCTGCTCTTTGTGTTCGCCGTAACATCGGACCGTTACGGGGGCATCTGGGGAGCAAGCCGTCACGCGCTCACCGTCGGCTTCATAGCGGGGATGATCTTTGTCATCGCCCCGCGCATTCTCCCAGCGTTCTGTGGAATGCGCATCTTATGGAGCACAAGGCTTATGTTCTGGTCTCTGCTCCTGCTCCATATTGGCTGTGCGATGCGTGTCATCGCTGAACCGCTCGCCTATGAGAATATTTTCGTCGACGCATGGAGATGGCTCCCGGTGTCTGCATATCTTGAGTTGGGCGCCATCACGCTCTTTGCGCTGAACCTCGGCGTCACGCTATTGCTTCCTCCCGCTCATCTACGCGCGCGGGTTTCCGTGCTATAAACCGGAAATCGTGCTGGCGAGCCTCCACCTCAATCTTCTCGAAGCCTGCCCACCGCAGTCGGCGATAAAGGGACTCAGGAAGAACCGGCACCTTCGTGTCGAATAGGTGAGTAAGGTCGAATCTTGATCGAAATATCCTGTCGTAGCCCACGAAGACCGCTCCCGGACATAGGACACGCGCTACCTCCGCAAAGACCCTGTTCTGAAGGCCGGCGGACGGGACATGGTGAAGCATCGTCATGCAAATTGCGCCGCTAAAGCATTCGTCCGGAAGCCCCATCGCCGTAGCATCCTGTGCGAGTACCGTCACGTTCGTTCCCGAGAGCCGTCCAGCTAACGATGCGGCAAGTCGATGGTCGATCTCTAGTGCAGTCAGCCTCGCGACGCGGCCACGCAGCAGATCCGTCGTCAGGCCCGGCCCTGGCCCAACTTCGATGACGTCATCCCCGAGGACTGCTCCACGCAGAACCCAGGGGATAACATCGCGCTCCAGTTTCAGTCTCCAGAACGCCGACTTGCAGATGAATCGATGAAAGAAATTCAGGCCTGCACCTCAATATTCGTGTTGCGGGGCTGAGGCGTTTCTTGTAGGGAGTGCCTGACAATCTCGGGAGACAACCCACGCCGTTTCGCCATCTCCCGCCCAATCGCTGTTTTCTCGTGATCGGAGAGAAGCGCCGCTGCGGATGGAAACACGTCTCTATCTTCGATTGCGAGATGATGCTCGTACATTTGGGCCAGATCGCGCAAGAGCGATTTCAATCGGGTCGTGTCTTCATAGCTAATGAGGCCGTCTGCAAGCCAGCAAACCCCGATGGCGTCTATCTCAAGATGAGCGAGCTCCGCGCTTACATGATCCGCTTCTAATGAATTGATCTTCGCCAGCAGCTCGCCTACATGTTCGTTATTGAGCGCCGTCAGGCGCGGAAACAAGGACTCTTCTTCATCAGACGTGTGCCTGGGCCCGCTCTCTTTGAAATACCGTAGTGCCCGCTCGAGCGCACCGCGCTCTGCAACATCAAGCCGCGCACTCGACGCGCTCTGGGCCAAGCGGACAAGATCGTTCAAGAAAAAGAGAATCCGCTTGTGACAATCGCCGAGCATTCCAAGAGGATCTGAAAAGTCGCTTTCGGGTTTGGCGCCTATTTGTGTGAACATCTAAGCCTCCTTCTCTTGTGCAGGCTTCTGATAGTGGCCTGCATTGGTCGTCAAGTATGAGTTCCATTTCTCCGGCAGGTCTCCCTCGGCATAGATGGCGCTCACTGGACACACCGGAACGCATGCTCCACAGTCGATGCACTCCACCGGGTTGATGTAGAGCATGTTAAATTCCGCGAAATCGGCTTCGTCTCGCTTAGGATGAATGCAATCCACCGGACAAGCATCGACACAAGCAGTGTCTTTTACACCGATGCACGGTTCCGCAATGACAAATGCCATAGGAGCCTCCAGACTCGTAGGGTTCAGGCTGTGGTCACAGGAATCGGATTATCCATCGCGCCATAGTCGTAGGCTTCTTGCGTGACGACTGGGACTTGGATAAAGTTTTCGGTAAGTGGCGGAGATTGCGTCGTCCATTCGAGACCGGCTGCCCGCCAAGGATTATTCCCTGCGACCTCGCCATACTTCAGGGACCAGGTCAGATATATCGCCGGAAGCAGATAGCCAAGAGCGAGCACGGAAGCTCCTGCAGTGGAGAGGACGTTCAGGACCTGGAATTCCGGGGGATACGAATGATACCGTCGCGGCATTCCCAGATACCCCAGCACAAACTGTGGGAAGAATGTCAGATTGAACCCGATAAACAGGATGGTTGCGGCCAGCTTCCCCAATTGCTCTGAATACTTGCGGCCAGTTATTTTCGGCCACCAGAAGTGCAGACCGGCCATGTAGGCACTGACCATCCCACCCACCATGACATAGTGAAAGTGTGCCACGATGAAATAGGTTTCCGTCAGATGGATATCCATTCCCAACGATGCAAGCATGACCCCAGTCATTCCCCCCATGGTGAAAAGCCCGATGAAGCCGAAGGCGTACAGCATGGGCGTATCGAAGGTTATTGAGCCTTTCTGCATGGTGAAGCCCCAGTTAAAAACCTTGATTGCAGAAGGTATTGCAACCAGCATGCTCATCATGGAAAACACAAGAGCTGAATAATTGGAAATGCCCATGATGAACATATGATGGGCCCAGACGAAGAAGCTGAAAACGGCGATGCTGACTGACGAAAATGCAACTGCGGTATAGCCAAACACCCGCTTTCTGGAAAAGCATGCGACCACTTCCGACATGACTCCCATTCCAGGAAGGATCATCACATAGACCGCGGGGTGAGAGTAGAACCAGAAGAGATGCTGAAAAAGCAGTGGATCGCCGCCTTTAGTCGGATCGAAGATCCCGATTCCAGCAACGCGCTCAAGAACGATGAGCACCATTGACATCGCCACGACTGGCGTTGCGAGAACAAAGATGATGGATGTTGCATAGTACGACCAGATAAATAGCGGTAACCGGAACCACGTCATGCCGGGCGCGCGCATTCGATGAATGGTGACGATGAAGTTGAGGCCGGTCAAGATCGACGAAAAACCGGCGATAAAGATGCCCATCGCGGCACTGACCACATTCGTATTTAGGTAATGCGTGCTCAATGGCGTTGTGAACGTCCAGCCCGTATCTACGCCACCAAAAACCATCATGTACAACTCAAAACAGCCTCCGGTCACAAACAGGTACCAGCTTAGGAGATTGAGTTTAGGGAAGGCGACATCCCTGGCTCCAATCATGAGGGGTATGAGGAAATTGCCCAGGACCGCCGGTGCTACCGGAACGAGGAAGAAAAACACCATGATGATTCCGTGAATGGAAAACATCTTGTTGTACGTATCCGCGGCCATAAGTTCGCCGCCGGGTGTCAGCAAATTCAGCCGGATCAATGACGCTGCAAGGCCGCCAATTATAAAAAAGAAGCCGGTGGCGGCCATATAGAGCAACGCAATCCGTTTGTGATCCTGAGTAAGCAGCCACGACGTGATGCCATATTCACTGTTCAGATAGTTCTTCTTCGGAAAGACCGGAAGTGTCGTAGTTGTTGTAGCCATCGCGTTCCTCATCGTTTCTGGGGGAGCGTTGAGATTGGTAGCGCCATGCTCAATTGCTCACAGTCTGCAATCGTAGAATGGTCAGTCGCGACGGCAGCTTTCAGGCGCTGGAAGATGCAGCCTTGCGAATCCGGATTCGAAAGAGGCTTGGCCCGCGCTCGATATACTCCCAAAAAGCCTGCCCCGGCCGTGTCATCTCAAACTGCCGGTTCAATGGAACCGGATCGTGGTCGTTGAGCAGCCTTAGCGACTCGCCAGGAGCCAGCGCATCGAATTTAGCAAAGATCAGAGGATGCCGTTGCGGACGAGGAACCTCGCGAAGGTCAAGCTCTTCTGAAAGCTCCTCCAGCAACTTGTCTGGCGCTTTGGCGCCAGTAGCCAGGACGAGAAGCACGGAGTCTTCATGCGCATGGACTCTATGCCTTGCCCCGGCGACAATGCTCACCACTTCGCCTGCCCGCAATTCACAAGGAATCTCTCCCTCGAAGAAGCTGACGTGCCCTCGTATCGCATAGACTGTCACTCTGCTTGGGACTGAATGTTCCGGAATCAATTGGCCGGCGAGCATACTGATAAGAACCATCCGGCAATCTGGCTCGTTGATCAGAACAGCAGGATTGAAGCGATCGTTATTGAATTCAACTATGTCGTTGAGAGCATACTTCTGCATTGTGGCTGCACCCCTCTCGATGCTCCGCGTATATTGTTGTCAAAGATATGCGCTGCGGGTATGCGACGCTATGACTGAAGTCGTATGGAGGCAGCCATGGATCGGACAGGCAGAAAGGTCGCAGCTCTTCACAAGACCAAGCTTTTTGGATCTCTTGATGAGGAAGCGCTATCGTGGCTTGCGGTGCGCGCCGAAGAGCAACACCTCACCTCTGGGGAAATGCTGTTTTTCTCTGGGGAGCCAGCGTCTGGCCTGTTCGTAGTGGTAGACGGAAAGATACGCGCATTTCAGCAGAACAGCGACGGACGTGAACAGGTGATGCACATAGATACCGCCGGCGCAACTCTCGGCGACGTCCCTGTTTTCGACGATGGCCCTTATCCCGCGTCCGCGGTTGCGCAAGTCGATTCAGAGGTGCTTTTTCTTGGCAAGGCCGCAATCCACCAGTTTTGTCTACAGAACCCAAAGTTTGCACTCATAGCCCTAAAACTGATGGCTGAACGTGTGCGAAGGCACGCGCAGCTGGTCGACATCCTGTCGTTTCATGAAGTGGGCCAGCGCCTCGCGATTTTATTATTGGCCGAAGCGAAGGAAGCTGATACCGAGAATATGGAATGCGTCTCGTTTCGCCTTGCTCTGTCGAATCATGAAATTGCGACCCGCATCGGTTCGGTGCGAGATGTTGTTTCGCGCGCGCTCACTCGGCTTCAGCAGTTAGGGCTGGTCACGGTCAAGGCACGCACGATCACAATCCTCAGCCTGCGCGCTCTAAAAACCTATGCAGAATCTCACCAGAACAGACGGTGAGGAACGCATGTGGTCTTGTATGTGTGCCGTCAATAGAGCCCCTATGAGATGCGTTAGAGGAGGTTATTGCACGCCCCGCGCGATTGCACGCTCGAACTCTTCAAAAGCCACGGTACTTCCGTGACAAGCGGCTGGAGATGGTCGCTCGGAACCGGGGCATCCGGGCGAAGGAAGGCGAGTCCGCGGGAAAGCTGCTAACCGCCTTTCTTCGCAAGGCCGAGGAGGGCGTTATCGGCAAGCTGATCGTCGAAGCCGTCATTCTGCTTTCAGCCAGCAAGCAAGCGGACGGGGGTAAGATTCTCCGCACCGCAGCCCAGGCGTACAAGGTGGACACCGATGCGATTGCCCTCAAGGTCAAGCATGAGTTCTCCGCCAAGGACAAGGCGAGGTCCGCTGCAAAGATCGAGCCGAAGCCAGCACCGAGAGCATTGAAGAAAACTGCGTAAGAGCCACATCCTCGAATGGGCCTGCCCTTCGGGCCACGCCCAGCTTTTTGCCGGCCCGTCTTTCCCACCCTTGAAGGTCGCTCTCGCCGCAGCGGCGCCTAGAGCACCGCTTTTATTGACCCTTTTCTATTAGCCGCCCGCTTTCAGCAGGCTCCCGGAGCGTAACTTTAGGTTCCTCCGCAGCACCCATTCTGGGGTGACGTGTCACCCTAAACCCGCTGCGTAGCAGCGTAGCCCTTCTGATCGGACTGCCACAGATCCCCGATGACGGCCACAGACGCAACAAGGCCGCCCCCAGAGGGTCGGCCTGCGCTTGCATATTTGGCCTTTTCAGACTCTGTTCTCAATTATCTGAGCATCCCAGGGGAATGCTTCTGACAAACGAATGCTGCAATAGCCGAGATCTCAGAGTCGCTTTGGCTGAGCTGAGTTTTTCCTCATGTGTGTGACCGATGCCATCAGGTACACCGTCAGGATCAAGATGAAAGGTCAGCGACCATAGGTCGTCAAGTTCCGGAATCGCAACCCACACGGCAAGCGACTTCCGACTAAAATCTCCGATTCGCATCGTAAGACTGGCGTGATGCTTAAACAATTCGGGGTTCTGAAAGAAAAAACAACCTAAATTGTTTGGCGAAGCGTTTTTCTGGTCGGTTTGTGGAAACGACTTCGTACTTAAGGAGAGCTTGGGAGCCGACAGAAACAGTCTGGACAGCCTGGAGTCCGGGTCATACAAGAACTTCTTCGATCCCGTTGGCGGTGCGAGGCGTGTCGAGATGACTGTCCAATTCTCTGGAGCAGCTCAATTTGGTCCGCTCGATCCCTGGAAAAATAGGATGCTTGGGAAGATTGGTCCGCCACTGACTGGAGATCCTTTGCGCTTGGTCTTCCTTCGCAACTCGCTCGCACTGTACCAGGGATTAGCCCATATATTATGGCTGCAAGGATGAAGACGACATACTTAAGGCTTTTTGAAGAACAATTGTGGATTACGACTGCCCCTCCTACAGAATTTCCATTTGGACCGCTGCCGCCGGCTACTGGCGCTGCTACGACCGTCCCGTTTTTCAATCCGGTCGTAATATATCCCGGCTGGGGTATTGAAGTATCGTAGTAGTAGAGGGCATCAGTATTGGTGCCGATGCCGTCAGGTTGCAAGGCCGAAGACGCTGCAGTGGCGGCAATTTGGTATGACGCGCAGTTGGCTGGATTTAGATTAGCCACTTGAGCAGCTGTGCTTACGCTATTGAACTGGGCATCTCCGTATGCCTGAAACTGATAGTTGCCGCCTTTTGTCTGTTGTGTCATGACCCCTTGGACTGTGCTCGGAAATTCGCCCATTCCTGAGATTGCCCTATTCTCGATAACCGAAGCGTCCGCCAGGTCTCCCACAGCCGTCCCATTACCTTCCGCATAAACGAGTTGGGCCAACGTGGCGGTTGTGCTGTCCGATTGGAAAACCGCATTGCATCCTTGAGCCGCATCCTTTGTGCTTTAATATACGTGCTTGTTCGCGCGAGCCTTATTCAAGTGCTTCGCGGAATTTGATGACGGCCAAATGTACGCCGATTCGGCGCAGCACTCACGTTGGACGTCCGTAGAATGTCTCGCCAGAGAAGTATGATTGTCCGGCAGGAAGGTACCATGACCGATGATCGACAATTAATTCGTAATTACGACAGCGGCTCCTCATCTCGTTTTTGAAATAAGCGCGCCGGCGCTCGCCTTTGCGGCTTTCGTTGTTTGCTGTTGCTGTTCATAGCCGGCACTCGATATCGGCGGCTTTTTTCCTTTTGGAGCATGATCGCCTTGATGGTCGAGATGCATGACTTGCAAAACCGCTTGTCCTTCACCCGCTTTGCTTAACACTTCTCTTATGCCAATGAGGAAGGTGTTAGGGTCATCCTCAAGCGTTGTATTTACGACGGCATCCCATCGACCGGGCTTCTCCGAAACTGAGATTATCGGAGTACGCGAACCAGATGCTCGAATCAGGCACGCCAGCCGCTCCCTGTCTTTTGCAGGAATGAAGGATCCCAAGATAACAAGATCGAAATCACCAGCCTGGAAACGCTCCACCGCCTCACCTATGGAAAACGCTGACACGACCGTATATCCAGCGGTTTGTAAAATTAGGTTTCGGTTTTCCAGAATGGATGATTTGAAGCCGACGGAAAGAACGAGAGTCAGTGGCATAAACATGCGGACTCCTTTCGGGCGCATTCTACGCCCTTTAGCACAGGTGCTACCAAGGCTCTCGGCGTTCAAGTGATTCGCGGAACTCCCTTACCCCAGGTTTCGGGTGGGGCAAGGTCGCGGCGAATTGCTTGCGTTGTCATGTCTCGATCATTTGAGGTGAAGACCCGATCTCCCTGCGTGATGAGATAGTCCGCGGTGCGGGCCGCCAGAGCCTGGATCGTGAGGCCGGGATTTGCGGAGCCCTGGGTGGGCATGATGCTGCCATCGCAGATGAAGAGATTCGGAATGTCGTGTGATCGTCCGAATTTGTCGACGACGGAGGTGCGCGGGTCGGATCCCATGCGGGCAGCTCCGACCAGGTGAGCGTAGCGTGCCTCATGCACAACCTCCGTTGCGCCTGCCGCGCGCATGACTTCGGTAGTCTTCCCCGTGGCCGCTTTGATCAGGCGCTGGTCGTTCTCATGGAGGTTGAAGCTGACGTGGGCAATGGGCAGGCCGAAGCGGTCTTTCTCCTCAGCGAGAGTAACGCGGTTCTCAGGCCACGGAAGGATTTCGCCGAGAAGTCCGAAGCTGGCCCAGTGGTTATAATCCATCATCTCGCGGCGCAGACCCCATCCCCAGGCCTTTTTTGCGGCGACCATCTGTTTACCGAAGGCCAGGGGCAGAGGGCCAACGGTCTGGATGGCGAACCCCCGGGCAAAGTCATTTTTTTGATCCGTTTCGTAGAACTCCTCGGTGAGGGCGTGAGCGGGTGGGGCCTTGTACATGCGAACGAGTTGATCGAAGCGCCCGAGGACGACAGTCCCGGCCTGCGCCATGAGATAGCGCCCAACGGTGTCGCTTGAGTTGGCGAGGCCGTGCTCAAAGCCCGGACAGGCGGAGTTGAGCAGGAGACGTGGCGTCTCGATGGCGTAACCGCAGAGGATAACGGATTTGGCGCGCTGAAAATGTCCTTTTCCGTCCTTGTCGAAGTAGTGGACGCCGTTGACCCGGCCATCTTTACCGAGGCTGACTCGCCCGGCCATCGAGTGGTCACGAATCTCCGCGCCGCTACGAAGTGCGTCGGGTACATGTGTGATGAGCGTGCTCGCCTTGGCGCCCACCTTGCAACCCTGAATGCAGAAGCCGCGATAGATGCAGTGCGGCCGGTCTCCATGAGAACCGGAGAGGATCGCCACGGGGCCGCCGATGGAGACTGGAATATCAAGCGCCGAACAACCGCGAATGAGCGCGTCACCTACACCGCCCATGGGGTGTGGACCATAGGGATAACCATGGGGATGGCCCCACGGATAATAGGCCGGCCCAGCGACAGGCATCTCGAGTTCAAGCTGCTCGTAGTAGGGACGGATATCCTCATAGGTGATGGGCCAATCCGTGCCGACGCCGTCGCGGGTGTAGACCTCGAAGTCCGAGGGATGCAACCGCGGCGTGAAGGCGGCCCAATGAACCGAGCCCCCGCCCACGCCTCTACCGCAGTTGTTGGCGCCCAGAGCCAGGGGATCGGTCCCGCCCGTGACGCGCGCTTCTTCCCAGTAGAGTTCGTGAGAACCGGCTTCATCGCTGACCCAGTCACGCTCCGTATCCCAGAAAGGACCGGCTTCGAGGCCGACGACATTGAAGCCGGCGCGCGCCAGACGTTGCAACAGCACGCCGCCGGCCGAGCCGACACCGACGATGATGTAGTCCACCTCTTCGAGCTCTTTGAACCTGCGCATCGGGAGGTCGATGTGCTGGAGAGCGCCGAGCATGTGCTTCCCGCTGCTTGCTGCACCGAACGATCCCAGGAGTGGCGTATTCACGGCAGCCTCTAGCGCTTATTTTCGTGCGACCGATGCTGAACGGACTCGGTATGAAAGTCATGCGTCGCTTCGATCTCACCGGAGGCGGCGTGGGCTGGCGGCATCCATTCGTAGCGTTGCTCTTCTACTTCCCAGGGCTCGGCCTCGCCGCGTTCGAGACGGATGTAGGCGCGCGGGTAAGCCGGGCCGCCGAAACCCATCTCGTCCCAAGCCCAGGGGTGCGCGTAGTACGCGTCGATGGCGTCGCCCATGATGAGTTGCCAGAAACGATGCACGGACATGCGCTTCCAGACTTCGCCTGCCGCCTGGGGCTCGCCGTCGTGGATCGCCTTGAGAACGATATCCCGCTGGAGATGCGGAAGCGAAAGAAAAGCGGCGCCGTATCGTTGTTGCGCTTCCTGATCGATAGCGTCGAGGCCCAGTCGGTAGGTGTCGCGATCATGGGGCATGCCTTCGAAGCGATAGCCGCTTGTGCGGTCGACATGCAGACGCCTATCGAGAGTCGGGAGGATCGGTATACGGCGGTCCGGCCTGCGGTCGGATTGTGGAATCAGATGGTCGAAAACAGTGGTCCAGAATTTGACTTCGGCCGGATTGAAGAAGTGGAAGGTAGCTCGATGGCCGACGCGTTCGGTAACAGCCTTGCGCGTAGCGTCATCCCAGAAAGCTTGCTGCGCGAGAGTACTGAATCCGGCGTAATAACCGGGCTGCGGACGCGGAGGCAGAGCTTCGCCCGTGTGGGGATCGCGAGGAAGAAGGGCGGTATCCGCCACGTCGAAATGCTTTTGTGGGGCTTCGCGGCTCATCGTTTTCTCCGTCCGAGCAGGCTGGCGAGAAGACCCAGCATGCCCGCGGCACCGAACAGCAGCGGCGCAAAGATGGGCGGCCCATACATGATGTTGTAGACGATGTGCTTGCGTCCACCCGGACGGCGGAGGACGCCGCGCGCATGGTAAAAGAAGCCGGCCGCCGCATCGATGCACGAAACGACGGACAGGGCAGGCAGGGCGGTCGTTGCGATTCTGCGGCTTCCGGCCGCGGCGAACGCGGACGCGGCAAGCATGGGGGCGAGAATGACAGGAGTCCATTGGGCTTTGTAGCGAAAGTTATTCTTGTAGTGCGAGTACCACGCCTCGAATCCGCTGAGGAGCGCGCTGATGCCGGTGGCGATGGCCATCTGGCGCTGGAAGCGGCCTTCGCGTATGTCCTGCCGGGCCGGGAGGTCGTCGCGGTTGAGCTTTTGCGGAAGCGCGCGGACAAGGCGGGCAGATGTAGGCCGCACTGGATCCTCTTCCCGACGGAGGAAGGAGGCGATGAGGCCGAGGTAAGCGCTGGTGCCGAAGAGCAGGGGAGCGAAGACCGGCGGTCCCATAATCATGTTGACCATGGGGAGACGCCAGCCTCCGGGCTTGCGCTGGATGCCGCGAACATGGAAGTAGAAGCCGATGGCGCAATCCAGCAAGGTGAAGGCGGAGACCATGCGAAGGACGACGCGGGCGGCCCAGCGATTGAAAAATCCGGCGATACCTGCGCCGACCAATGCGGCGCTGAGAATCACCGGCGTATACATGACTCGCCGGCTGTAGCTGCCGCGATAGTGCTCATAGCTCACTTCGAGGCCGCTCATCAGGCTGGCAAAGGCCGTCAGAAGGGAGAGGCTGCGCTGGAAGCGGCCCTCGCGAATATGGTGTCGCAGAACCTCAAAATCATGCACTGGGGTTCGTAGAACAAGCTCGGATTGCGGCATCGGTCCTCTCAGATAACTTCGCGAATCTTGTCTTCCGCGATGTCTTTGATGATGCTGAGAGCGTCCTTCTGCCCGCGAATAAGGGATTCGGCAAACTTGATTGCTTGATGCGTGGTGATCTTTCCAGGCATGGGCGGTTCGTTGGGATCGACCACGGCCTGGACCAGGGCCGGGCCGTCGTGGCGCAGAGCCTCGGAGAGAATGCGTTCGACGTCCTCCGGCCGCTCGACCGTGTATCCGGCGGCGCCACAGGCCTCTGCCACTTTGGCAAAATCGATGGGTTGCAGTTCCACGCCAAACTCCGGGTTGCCCTCCAGGATCATTTGTTCCCACTTGATCTGTCCCAGAACATTGTTCTTGATCACGATGACCTTGACGTTGAGTTTGTACTTGACCAGGGTCGCCAGTTCTCCCATCAGCATGGTGAGGCCGCCATCGCCGACCACGCAGACGACCTGGCGTCCGGGGAAGGCGGCGGCGGCGCCGATACTGTAGGGCAAACCGTTCGCCATCGTCGCCAGGGAACCGGAGAGCGAGAACTTCATCGTGCCGCGCATTTCGATATATCGCGCGCTCCAGGTAGCGATGGTCCCACTGTCCGAGGAGACGATGGCGTCATCGTTGAGCAGTTTGTTGAGGGTGTGGGTGACGACCTGGGGCTTGAGGGGCATGGTCGTGCGCGTGCCACGCTCGTCCATCAGCTTGTTCCAACTCTTCATGCGCTCCTGCGATTCCTTCAGGAACCTCTTCTTCTTGTTCTCGTCCAGCAAAGGAAGAAGATCGGTCAGGATGACCTTCGCATCGCCGACCAGGCCGACGTCCACTTGATGGCGAAGACCGACGCGGGCAGCATCGATTTCAATCTGAACGCACTTGGCCTGACCGGGCTTGGGCAGAAATTCCATGTAAGGAAAACTGGTGCCGATCATGATGAGCGTATCGCACTCTTCCATGGCATCGATGGAAGGCGCGGTGCCCAGAAGACCGATGCCTCCGGTGGTATAGGGGCTGCGATCCGGAAGCACGGCTTTGCCGAGCAGCGGTTTGATGACCGGACCGCCGACCCGTTCCGCCAGCTGGGACACTTCCTCGCGGCAGTGCAGCGCTCCTCTGCCGGCGAGGATTGCCACTTTTGAGCCCGCGTTGATGATATCCGCGGCTTTGCGGATCAGCGCGGAATTTGGATGCGCGGAGGAAGGCGCACTCCAGTCGCCGCTGTGGTTGGGCACGTTGCCGCCGCTGCGATGCTTGTCGGACACCGGCCATTCCTGAATATCCTTGGGAATGCAGATGTGGGAGACGCCGCGGCGCGCGCAAGCTGTGCGGATAGCAGCGTCGACGCAATTGACGGCATGAGCTGGACCCATCACTCGCTCGTTGAATACGGAGACATCCATGAATAGCTTGTCGAGGTCGACGTCCTGCTGGTAGTCCATGCCGATGAGGTCGTGAAAGGTGTGGCCGGTGATTGCTAGGACGGGTTGCCCATCGCACTTTGCATCATAGAGGCCATTGAGAAGATGGATACCACCGGGACCCGAGGTTGCCACACAGACTCCAATACGCCCAGAGTATTTGGCGTATCCCACTGCGGCAAAGGCGGCTGCTTCCTCATGCCGCACCTGAATGAATCTGAGTTTGTCCTGGTGCGTTCGAAGCGACTCGAAAAATCCGTCTACACCGTCGCCGGGAAACCCAAAGATGGTATCCACGCCCCAGGCCAATAGGCGTTCAACGATGAGATCGGAAACTTGCTGAGCCATAAATTATCCTTCCTATCAATTTCATATGAGGAGTCCTGCACGACAAAGGATGCCCACTTTGTATCCTCATAACACGGTCAAAACATTTTCATCACCTAAATGCGATAAGCGGCTGCGTCTTTCTCCTTCAGCTCCAGGCCCATGCCTGGGCGGGTGAGGTCGGGAGACATATTTCCCCCCACGGGTTCGCAAAAACCATCGAAGAACATGCGCTCGATACGGGAGTGGTCGTGGAAGAACTCCATATGAATCGCCCGAGGCACAGCACAGCAAACGTGAAGATGCATGCTCGGTCCGCAGTGCGAGGAGAGGGGCATATTATGCGCCCAGCAGAGCGACGCCACATCGAGAAAGCCGCTGATGCCTCCGCATCGCGTCGCGTCCGCCTGCAAAACTGTTACGGCCTGGGCATCAAGCATCCGGCGGAAGTACCAGGCGGTGTAGCCATACTCGCCGGCGGCAACATCCATGCCCACCGGCACGCGCGCGCGCACCTGACTGAGACCGCAAAGGTTGTCGGAGCTTACCGGTTCTTCAAACCATTCCACAGCGTCTTCGCCGAAGATAGCCGCCAGCCGAATTGCCTGGGCGACGGTGTAGGCGCCATTGGCGTCGACAAAGAGTTGTGACGTGTTGCCGATGGCGCGCCGCGCAGTAGAGACACGGTGCGGATCGCGAACCGGGTCGGCGCCCACCTTCATCTTCATCATGGTGAAACCCCGCTGCGCCCAGCCGCTGAACTGCTTGGTCAGCTGATCGTCCGTGTAGGACGTAAATCCCCCGCTCCCGTAAACAGGAATAGCGTCGCGTACCCTTCCGATGAGATTTACCAGAGGGAGATCAAGCAGACGCCCTCTCAGGTCCCAGAGGGCGTTGTCGATCGCGGCGATCGCCATCGTCGCTATGCCCGTTCCGCCGAGATTGCGAACAGCTCTCCACATGGATTGCAGAATGGTGCTATGGGAAAAGACATCCCGACCCAGGACAACCTGATGCAGCAGCGTTTCGGCAAGCTTGGCTGTGGATGAATCCGCATAGGTATAGCCCAGGGCACGCTTGCCGCCCGCCTCCAGGCTGACCAGAACCATGGTGGTACTTTCCCAGGAAAAGGTCCCGTCGGCCTCTGGAGCATCGGTTGGAACGGTGTAGACATATACTCTGCCTTGCGTCAGCTTCGCATCCTGCGTCATAAATATCCCTTAGAACTGCGTCAAACACCTCGTCACCGCTGGTTGTAACGGCAACTACGTCGCAGTGGCGCATGCCGCCGTATCCGTCAAAATAAATTGCCGGCTCAATGTTGAAGGTCATGCCGGCCTCAAGAACATCCGGTGAAGCAGGATTAATGCGCGGACGTCCATTCGCATTTGCCGCTGCGAAGCCGACCCCATGGCCAAGCCCATGCTTGAACTGCGGGCCGAAGCCGCGCTCCTCCAGAACGCTTCGGGCGGCCCTATCGACTTGTCGCGCCGGGACCCCGGGCTGAATAGACTCAAGCGCGGCCTGCCGGGCCTCCATGATGGCTTCCCGCATCCGCACCTGTTTCTCCGACGGCTCGCCTGTTGTGTGGATCCGGGTGATGTCGGTCCAGTAGCCGTCGCCGCAGGCATTGGCGTGAATCATCACGAGATGGCCGGCCTGCACTTCTCTCTGGCGAGTGCGGGCATATGCAGCCGCTGCGGTGGCGGAGTTGGGGCCGGACATGCAGTAAACGAATCCATAGCTGCGTTGCATTTGTCCGGCCAGCGGGTTGCGTTCGAGCGCCATCTGAAGAAGACCGGCGATCTCCGCTTCACGTAGAGCCGGACGAATCGCGTCCGTCATTGCCGTGAATCCAACAGCGGCGACGCTGGCCACAGCACGCATTGTTTCGAGTTCGATCACCGTCTTACTAGCTTTCAGGCGCTCTAGCGGCGTATCGACGGCGAAGATCTCCATGTGTGGAAACGCGGTATGAAGAATCTCCACAAGCGTAGAACGATACGATGCCGTGACGGCGCAGCTGGCTGGTTGCAGGCCCTGCTCCGGCTCCATGCCGATCTTAGCGTGCGTCAAGGAAAGTTGAATACACAGAGAGCGAAGCGGCTGTGCAATAGCCGCCTGTAGCGTCGTCAAGCTATAGAGTTCGCCCGGATTGAACATCGTAAGAACGGCACTTGAACTTTTCGCTGCAATCTCGTGCTCATCCGCAGGCAAAAGCACATAGACTTCGCCGTCTGGGGCGAATATCGCAACGCTGACTCCAATCACAGGCCAATAGCCTGTGTGCAAGAGGACTTCCGTGGGCGACGAACAGATCAAAGCATCCAGCTTTTCTTCTCGTAGCATCGCGACAACGCGGGAGTGCCGCTCGGAATCGATAGCCATTGGGCCGCTCCCACTCACCTCAATTAGTCAGATGCGCCGCGAACTGGTCGAGACCAGTTGCATCTATCAAATCCCCTACCCAGAAACCAACGTGGTATGGGGGCCATGTCCAGTATCCACAAGCCGCTTCCGGCTAGAAGAACCTAATTGCGAAAGACATCTCCCGGTCTGGAGACTGCGTCCGACAAATGAGGGAGCGACGTTTCAAGTTTCAAGGGGGGGGGAATTGGCTAACTTCAGGCAGTATCCGCCGGTGGTGGTCATAACCGGATCTTCGGCGGGCTTGGGACGCGCTATTGCTCATGCCTTCGCCAGGAAGCGCGCGAAAATAGGTCTGCTCGCCCGCAATTCCGAAGCATTGGATGCAGCCCGAAGCGCATGCGAGGCTCTGGGAGGCACAGCGATCGCGCTGCCCACCGATGTATCGGATGCGCAGGCCGTGGAGGCAGCTGCAACTCACGTGGAGGCCAAGTTCGGCCCGATCGATATCTGGATCAATGACGCGATGGTGAGCGTGTTTTCGACCGTAAAGGAGATGGAAGCAAACGACTATCGGCGTGTTACTGAAGTCCTATACCTGGGTTTTGTACACGGTACGCTCGCGGCACTCAGGCGCATGCTTCCTCGCGATCGCGGAACAATCATCCAAATCGGCTCTGCTTTGTCTTATCGCTCCATTCCGCTGCAATCTGCATATTGCGCATGTAAGCACGCGATCAACGGATTCACCGACTCGTTGCGTTGCGAACTGCACCATGACAACAGCAGGTCCAGATCACCACTGTGCAAATGCCCGCCATTAATACGATCCAGTTCGACTGGGTCAAGAACCGTATGCCGCACATGACCCAACCTGTGCCGCCGATCTTTGAACCCGAGGTCACCGCCCAGGTGGTGGTGGCAGCGGGATATGCCGCTCGGCCGAGACGCGAATACCGGGTGGGCATGCCCACGGTGGCCGCCATTCTGGCGCAGAAGATCGTTCCTGGACTTCTCGATCGCTATCTTGGGAAGACGGGCTATAAGAGTCAGCAGATCGCCAGCGAGAAGCAGGATCCGAACGCGCCGAACAACCTGTACAACTATGTGCCGGGGCGCTGGAGCGCGCGCGGCAAGTTCAGCGACCGCTCCGCAAATTCGAGCGCCGAGATCTTTTTTGCGTTGCACTGCGGTTGGTTTGCACTGGGACTCGCCGCCCTGATCGCAGGCGGGATAGCGCTCGGCAAGACGCGCAAGTAAGTCGACGAGCAGAAAATCGACCGGGGAAGGAAAAACCGTAGATCAATGTCTCCTTCGAGACCCTTCTCGTATGCCGTGACCATGACCGCCGCATCGGTGGCCATCGCAACGCTGGTTCCAATTGCGCTCTATCAATGCCACGCTATCGACCACTTGCCAGACCCTCCCGGCCCATGTTTCGATTCCGACCGCATCACAGCATCGAAGAGCGCTCATCCGCTGAGTGTGCCGGACAGCCTGCTTGGCTTGGTCAGCTATGGGGCTACCCTGGCACTGGTGCTCGCAGCCCACGGTTCGCGGACGGGGCGCGCTTTGCTGCGCGCAAAGCTGCTTGCCGATGGCGGCACGGCCGCCATCGATGTCACCCGGCAGGTGGTCTCGTTCCGCAAACTGTGCTCCTGGTGTACGGCCACTGCGCTTGCCACCGCAGTTCTTGTCGTTGCGGGGAGTCGATACGCTGCCTCTCTGTCTGGGTTGGAGCGGGTCCGAGACCGGTTGGCTGGTTGAATATGCGGAAAGAGCTTTGAGCCGCGGACATTGGCGGCAGGTCCGGAAAGGCATAACGATGCAGGAAGTTGGCGGCAAGGAAGCGTTCGGAAAGCCGGGGATCGAACCCCGCTGGACGCATAGCAACAAGGCGGGCGTGGGCACGGCGTATTCTTCCTCAAGCCATCTCTGGTTTACGATCTGGAACGGCATCGTCACGGAGGTGTATTACCCCACCGTCGACCGGCCGCAGATTCGCGATCTCCAGTATCTGGTTACGGACGGCAAGACGTTCTTCCACGAAGAGAAGCGCGATCTAACCGTCAAGATGGAACGCGTCGCCGACCATGTGCTCGGCTATCGCTGCGTCAATGCCGACCCGGACGGCCGTTACACCATTACCAAGGACATCATCGCAGGACCGCATATTCCGTGCCTTCTCCAGCGCACCCGGGGCGCCTGCAACGACAAGTCATTTCTGGCGGACCTTCAGATCTTCGCCCTATGCGCCCCTCATCTGGAGGTCGGCGGCGCAGGCAACACGGGTTATACCATCCTTGCCGATGGCCGGCGCATCCTGATGGCGCATAAAGGAGGCAAGTGGATGGCGATCGGCGCGACGGTCCCGTTTTCGCGTCTCTCCTGCGGTTATGTCGGCGCGAGCGATGGATGGACCGACCTCCACGAAGACTTCAAGATGGATTGGGAGTTCGACCGCGCCAGCGACGGAAACATCGCACTGACCGGAGAGTTGGACCTAAGCACGACTCAGGAATTTACACTTGGTCTCGCGTTCGGCGAAAGTGAGCAGCGGGCCATCGCCAACCTGCTGCAGTCGCTTGGCCTGCCCTTCGATGAGCATCTGGCGAAGTACAAGGCGCAGTGGCAGGAAGCGGCCGCGCACCAGTCGCCCCTCAAACGCGCGTCCTTCGACAAGGGCAACCTTTACAACAGCAGCTACAGCCTCCTGCTTGCGCATGAGGACAAGTCTTTTGCGGGCGCGCTCATCGCCTCGCTCTCTATCCCGTGGGGGGAGGCCAGGGGCGACAACGATCAGGGTGGTTACCACCTGGTATGGACCCGCGACATGGTGAACAGCGCGATCGGCCTGCTCGCTGCCGGCGATACCGCCACGCCGCTCCGGGCCCTCATCTATCTTGCTGTCTCACAGCAACCCGATGGCGGTTTCGCCCAAAATTTCTGGGTCAATGGAGATGCCTATTGGAGCGGTATCCAACTCGACGAGGTCGCATTCCCGATGCTGCTGGCGTGGCGTCTGCGTTACGAGAATGGCCTGGCTGACTTCGACCCTTTCAACCTAGTCAGCACGGGCGCAGCCTATCTCATCCGCAATGGCCCGGTCACCCAGCAGGAGCGCTGGGAGGAGGTCTCCGGCTATTCACCCTCCACCCTCGCTTCGAATATTGCCGCTCTCATTTGTGCTTCGGTCCTCTTTCGCGAGCGCGGCGACAAGGAGACCGCGGCCTTTGTCGAGGAGTATGCCGACTACCTCGAAGCTCATCTTGAAGACTGGACCGTAACCACGTCCGGATCGCTCGTCGAGGGCACATCCACGTATTACATGCGCATACTTCCCGAGCGGGTCGGACAGCAGCATCCCGCCGAAGACAAGGAATCCCGCGTTCTGCACATTGCCAATCGCGCGCCCGGCGAGCAGAGCGACTTTCCTGCCCGCAACGTCGTCGACGGCGGATTCCTGGAACTGGTCCGTTATGGTATCCGCAGACCCGATGACCCCATCATCCTGGCGACTATCGAGGTCATCGATGCGGTGATCAAGACAGACACGCCGGCCGGTCCAACCTGGCACCGCTACAATCACGACGGCTATGGTCAACGCCAGGATGGCGGCTCCTTCACGC
>Ga0075522_10001212_pt1 | contig 19559 bp, 19 predicted proteins | sample NGEPerA_FD_74796 | JGI IMG/M metagenome (GOLD analysis project Ga0075522, IMG submission 74796) | Arctic peat soil microbial communities from the Barrow Environmental Observatory site, Barrow, Alaska, USA - NGEE PermafrostL2-A | ecosystem: Environmental > Terrestrial > Soil > Wetlands > Peat ...
CGGCATCGGCGTCGGCGTCGGCGTCGGCGTCGGCGTCGGCATCGGCATCGGCGTCGGCTTGACCGGTGATGGCGTCACAGGGGGCGACACATCCGTCGGGTGCGGCCACAGATCGAGCGGGGGTGGGGTCGCGACCGATGCCGTCGGGCCAGCGGCCGGCGGTGGCGCATCGGCCCAGGCGCTCCGACCGGCGATCGCCATCAGGGCCAAGGCAGCGCCTCGACAGAATCGAAGGTTGGGCATCGCGGCGCGCGACCGCCCCGGGACTGCTACTTGTGACCGTGGTCGGCGAGCGGGGTCGGTCCGCGCGGCGCGCCGGCCGGAACCACCTCACCCGCGGGCGGCGTCTGCGGCTCGCCGGCCACCTGCTCGCGCCAGAAGGCGCCCACGCCGCCCTGGACGGCGGTCGACGGGATCCCGCGCGACATCAGCTCTTCTTTGTCCAAGATCGCATCGCCGCGCAGGTAGGTCGGTTTGGCGTGATCGAGGGTGTCCATTCGGATGGCGTCGCAGGGGCAGGCCTCGACGCACAGGCCGCAGACCACGCAGCGCAGCTCATCGATCTCGAAGATCTTGGGGCGCTTCTCGATGCGGCCATCCGGCGCCTCTTCGGGAACGATCGTGATGCAGTGGGCGGGGCAGACGGTCGGGCACATCATGCAGGCCACGCAGCGAACCTGGCCATCGTCGCGGAGCATGAGGCGGTGTAGGCCGCGATTTCGCTCCGGGTACTTCATCTTCTCTTCGGGGTACTCGATGGTCGCGATGTCGGTCTTCTTGCGGTTGCCGGTCACGTTCCCGAAGAAGTTCTTTACGAAGTGGCGGAAGGTGACCCCCAGCCCCTCGGCGATGGCCGGCAGGTAGGCCTGCTGGGCCAGGCTGCCCGGGCGGTTGACGACTTTGACTCCGACGGCCATGGATGGATTCTCCTAACCTACTGCTGCGCCCACAAAACGACGAGCGCGGTGGCGACGACGTTGCAGATCGAGATCGGGAGCAGCCGCTGCCAGCCGAGCCGCATGAGCTGGTCGGACCGGAAGCGGGGGAGCGACCAGCGGATCATGAGCTGGAAGGCGCAGAAGGCGAAGACCTTGACGGTCCACAGCCCGAACATCGCGAGCACGAAGAGACAGTTCGGCAGGTGTCCGACCAGCGCCGCGTCGACGGTCGAGCCCCAGTGCCAGCCGCCGAAGAACAGCGTGATCATGATGGCGCTGGAGACGACGATCTCCAGGAACTCGCCCAGGAAGAACATGCCGAAGCGCAGCCCCGAGTACTCGACGAAGTAGCCGATGATCTCCGGCTCGCCCTCGGGGATGTCGAAGGGGGTCCGCTTGGTCTCGGCGATAGCCGCGGTCAGGAACAGCACGAAGCCCGCCGGCTGGGTGAAGATGCCCCAGCTCGAATGGTAGTTGCTGAAGTCGAGGATGCTGGTCTGCTGCGCGGCGATGTTCCCGAGCTCCAGCGAGCCGTAGACCAGGAACGAACCGAGCACCGCCATGCCCATGGTGACCTCATAGGACATCATCTGCGAGGTGGCGCGCAGGCCGCCCATCATGGCCCACTTGTTGTGGGAGGCCCAGCCGGCCAGCGTGGCGCCGTAGACCGAGAGCGACGAGATGGCGAAGTAGAACAGCAGGCCGATGTCTAGGCGCGCGATCTGCAGATCGACCGGATGCCGGCAGACCGGGTTGGTCGTCAGCAGCTCGCCCCAGCAGAGCGGGGGCCCGAAGGGAATGATCGCGGCGACGATCAGCGCCGGCGCCATCGCCATGATGGGCGCCCACATGAAGAGGAACTTGTGGGCCTTGGGCGGCACGAAGTCCTCTTTGAAGAGGAACTTCACCGCGTCGGCCATGAAGTGGGTGATCCCCCACAACTTGACCGGGCCGATGTTGGCGCGGTTGGGACCCAGGCGATCCTGCATCATCGCCGACTCGCGCCGCTCCATCCAGGTCAGGATCGAGGCCAGCGGCATCAAGAAGCCCAGGATCATGAAGACGATCTTGATGACCGCCGTGAGGACCTGGAAACCTAGGGAACCGTATTCCATCGCGTCAGCCTCGGGACCCGGCGAAGCGGAGCTGCACCGGCAACAGCGGCCGGCCCCAGTCCGCGTCCTTCATGAACGCCAGCTTCTGCTTGGCCTCGGCGAAGACCGCCTTGGCCTCGGTGAACTCCATGGTGGCGCCGAGCTTGCGCGCCAGGTGCGAGAGGATCTCCCAGCCCGGCAGCGAGTCGCCGGCCGCCGGCACCGCCGCGCGCACCCGCTGGACCATGCCGAGGCGGTTGGTGAAGGTGCCGTCGCTCTCGGCCCATTCGGTCAGCGGCAGGGCGACCTTGGCGGCGGCGGCCACCGCGTCGCGGTGGGTGCCGATCACGACCAGGGTCTGCAGCCGATCGAGCGGCAGCGCGCCTGCGCCGTCTTTCCCGAGCACGCCGTGGGTGCCGACCACCAACAACGTGGTCACCGCGCCCGATTTCAGATCGTTGGCCAGATCGAGCAGCGTACGCAGCCGCCCGGCGCCGATGGCCATCGCGCCCGCCGTGTTGGGGTTCTTGTCGGCGCTGACCAGGATGTCGTCGCTCCAGCCCTGATCGAGGCCCGACAGGTACGCCTCAGCGAGGCCGAGATGGTCGAAGGTGAGACGGGCCAGCGCATAGAGATCCTCGTTGGTCGACTGCGCGCTCATCACCACGCCCACGCTGGAAGAGCCGGCGTCGAGCGCCGCCCGCAGCACCCGACCCGCGTCGTCGAGCGCCTTGTCCCACTCGACCGGCGACCCGCCCGACATCGGCGCGGCCAGCCGTGGCGCGTGGGCGTAGTGCGGCTCTGCCGCGCGGAGCCCGTCGCGGGAGGGTTCGGGTACCCCTTCAAGGTTCCCGACGGTTGGATGAACCCGCTTATAGGTGAGGCGACCCTCGTCGCACATCCAGTGCTTGTTGACCTGGTCGTTCTGGCGCGGAATCAGGCGCTGGATCTTGCCGCGCGAGTGGTGCACCTCCAGGTTGCAGCCGGTGGCGCAGCCGGGGCAGATCGACGGCGTCGTGTACAGCTCCCAGGCGCGCATCGCGAAGCGGAAGTCCTTCGACGTCAGCGCGCCGACCGGGCAGACGTCGACGGTGTTGAGCGAGTAGGGGTTGTCGAGCTGGTGGCCCGGCGCGGTGGTGAGGATCTCGTGATCGCCGCGGTCGGCCATCTCGAGCTGATGGTTCTTGGCCACCTCGTCGCAAACGCGGATGCAGCGGGTGCAGAGGATGCAGCGCTCTTGATCGAGCACGATGCGCGGCCCCACGTCGACCACCTTGGCCTTCTTGACCTTGATGCCGTCGTTGCGCGCCAGCTTGGCGTCCCAATCGAAGTAGTGCTTCTGCAGCATGCACTCGCCGGCCTTGTCGCAGATCGGGCAGTCGATCGGGTGGTTGACCAGCGTGAACTCGAGCATCTGGCGGCGGACGTCCAGCGCGCGCGGAGACTTGGTCATCACCTCCATCTTGTCGGCCACCGGCGTGTAGCAGGAGGGGACCGGCTTGGGCTGCCCCTTGACGTCGACCAGGCACTGCCGGCAGACCGCCGGCGACGACAGGCCCGGGTGGTAGCAGAAGAACGGCACCCCCGCGCCCATCTGGTTGCAGGCCTCCAGCAGCACCGTCCCCTTGGGGAACTGCTGCGTCTGGCCGTCGATGGTGACGGTGACCATTTCGGCCGCGGGCGCCGGGGTGGGGGTGGTTCCGGAGATGGGTGTCGTACTCATCGATCGCACTCGCCGCCGATCATGTTGATCATGCCAAAGGTCGGGACCACGTCCGCGATGAACAGCCCCGGCAGGACCTTGGTGAGGACCGCCGTCGCCGGGAGGCAGGGCGGGCGTACGCGGCACTTCCAGGGGCGGCCGCTGCCGTCGGAAACCAGGTAGAACCCGAGCTCGCCGTTGCCGGCCTCGGTGTAGGAGTAGACCTCGCCCGCCGGGACGTGCACGCCGTCCATGATGATCTTGAAGTGCGCGATCATGGCCTCGATCGAGTTGTAGGTCTCGCTCTTGGGCGGCAGCGCGACGCGCGGGTTGTTGACCATGAAGGGGCCGGCCGGGATGGTGGCCAGCGCCTGTTCGAGGATCCGCATCGACTGGGCGATCTCTTCGACCCGGACCGCGTAACGGTCGAAGTTGTCGCCCACCGAGCCGACCGGCACGTCGAAGTCGAAGCGGTCGTAGACCAGGTAGGGGTGGTCCTTGCGGACGTCGTAGGCGAGGCCGGTCGACCGGCCGACTGGCCCGGTGATGCCATAGGCCAGCGCGTCTTCCTTGGTGATGATCCCGATGCCGTCCATCCGGTCGCGGAAGATCCGGTTGCGGTCGAGCAGCTTGCCGATGTCGCTCATCACGATGCGCGTGCGGCCGAGGATGTCGAGCAGCTTGGGACCGAAGCCTTCCGGCAGATCGAACGACACGCCGCCGATGCGCAGATACGAAGACGTGAGGCGCGCGCCGCAGACCTCTTCGAGCAGCTCGAACAGCCACTCGCGGGCTTTGAGCGCATAGAGGAAGACGGTGAAGGCCCCCAGCTCCATGGCGCTGGCGCCCAGGCAGGTCAGGTGGTCGGTGATGCGCGAGACCTCGCCGACGATCACGCGGATGTAGGAAGCCCGCTCCGGGATGTCCCCGGTGATGCCCATCAGCTTCTCGACGGCCAGCGCGTAGCCGACGTTGTTGAGCATCGGCGAGATGTAGTTCAGGCGATCGGTGTATGGAAAAACCTGAGTCCAAGTCGCACTTTCCGACTCTTTCTCAAAGCAACGGTGGAGGTATCCGATCTGGATGTCGACATTGGAGATCTTCTCTCCCTCGACCTCCAACACCATGCGCACCGTGCCGTGCATGGCCGGGTGCGAGGGCCCCATGTTGAGCGGCAGCGACTCGGTCGGCAGATCGGGCGCGTCCAGATCCTCGGCCTCTTTGAAGCCCAGGACCACGCGGCGGTTTTGAGGGGGGACCAGCGGTCCGTCGTGGGTGTCCACGTTCAGTCCCGCCCCGCTTGGCGGCGCACCAGCGGCTGCCGCTTCTCTTTCGGGTAGTCCTTGCGCAGCGGATGCCCCACGAACTCGGGGTACATCAAGATGCGGCGCAGGTCCGGGTGGCCCTTGAAACGGACGCCGTACAGGTCGTAGGCCTCGCGCTCGAACCAGTTGGTGCCCGGCCACACCGAGACCAGAGTGTCGACCGAGGGATCCTCTTCGGTCACCCCGCAGTAAAGCCGGACGCGATGCTTGAGGCTCACCGAGTAGACGTGCAGAACGACGTCGAATCGGGGCGGCTCCCCGGTGGGAACCTCGGTCGGCGCCGAAGGGTTCGCCGAGGGCCCCCGGGCGGCCAGGCCATGCGGGTTGAGGCCCCCCGGGCTCGCGCGCATGCCGAAGCGATCGACGCAGGTCAGGTCGATGAACATCTCCATCTTGGTGGCCGGGTCCTCGCGCAGGAACATCGTCACCGGGATCCAGGCGTCGCGGCGGACGCGTGCCCACTCGTCGCCGTGCGCGCTGCCCGACTCTAGAATCTCACCGTCGGTGAAGCGGGCGGCCAGTCGGTCGAGGACGATCTGGGCCACTACGGCTTACCTCCGGTGGGACCGATCGCGTGGGATCCCGACGGGTTTTGCCCGGCGGGACCTGTGGCGGGAGGGTTTGGGGACCCTCCCAGGGTTCCCATCTTGTCGATCGGCCGGATCGCCGCCAGTGGCACGTCGTAGCCGCGCTCGGCCTCGATGGCGATCTGGCTGTGCCCCTCGCCGCGCTGGATCCGATCCATGAGCAACATGAGGCCGTCCAGCACCTGCTCGGGGCGGGGCGGACAGCCGGGGATGTAGACGTCCACCGGCACCACCTGATCGGCGCCCGGCATGGTCGAGTAGTTCTGGTAGAAGCCGCCGGTCGAGGCGCAAACCCCGAAGGCGACCACCCATTTGGGCTCGCACATCTGATCGTAGATGCGGCGCAGGGCGGGGCCCTGGCGCTCGGTGATGGTGCCCACGATGATGAGCAGGTCGGCTTGGCGGGGCGAGAAGCGCGGAAACTCGGCGCCGAAGCGGGCGATGTCATACTTGGGCGCTGCGACGGACATGAACTCCATCCCGCAGCAGGCGGTCACGAACGGGTACTGGAAGAGCGAGAATTTCCGGGCCCAGTTGACCGCGGCCTTCAGCGACGAGGTGTGGAACTCGAAACCCATCTGAACCCTACTCCCAACCGACGGCGCGCTTGCGCCAGACATAGGCCAGGGCGACGATCAGGATCCCCATGAACACCAAGATCTCGCCCAGGCCGAAGAAGGAGATCCCGCCGCTGCAGACGCGCGCATGCACCTCGCCCAAGCAGGAGAGCTGCCGGTAGCGCAGCGCCCAGGGGTAAAGAAACGCGGTCTCGATGTCGAACACCAGGAAGACGATCGCGACCTGATAGAACTTCACCTCGAAGCGCGCGCGGGGGCTGCCGATCACGTCGGACCCGCACTCGTAAGGGTAGTCCTTGGCCGCGCTCGGGCGCGAAGGTCCCAGATACTTGGCGGCGGCGGTCAGGGCGAAGGCAAAGCCCACCCCACCCAGGATCATGAGAGCCGCCGAAAGGTAGTCAGATGTCATCGGTGGTGAGATCTCGTTTTTTTTGCGCTTCGGGAAGAGCGAAACCGACGCCGCGATTTATAGAGGGTGCGTGACAATGAGTCAATTGACTTGGAAGCCGCAGGTTTCTATATCTAGAGGCCCGATGCGACGCGCCCCTACGTGGCTCCTTTTGGTGGGAGCGCTGGTCGTATGTGTTTCCGCACCCGCCTGTGCGAAGGCGCCTGCCCAGCCCGGTCCGACCGCTACGGCGACCACGGCCCCCGCGGCCGCCGGCCAGCAGACCGCGCTGCCACCCGGGGTCGACGTGTCGAAGCTGGACGACTTCGGCAAGAAGGTCTTCTTCCGCATCGCCAACAGCGAGTCGTCGGTCTGCGGCCAGGCGGAGAGCTTGATAGCCTCGGCCAAGAAGGACTGCGGCCGTTCGGTGAACGCGCTTCGCTACGTGGCCCGGCTGGTCGATCAGGGCTACACCGACTCCGAGGTCTCGGATGGGCTGGCCAAGCGCTACCGGCCGATTGCGCTCAAGAACATCGACGTGTCGGGCGCCCCCATGAAGGGGAACCCCAACGGCCGGATCACCCTGATCGAGTTCGCCGACTACGAGTGCCCCCACTGCAAGCGCTTCCAGCCGGTGCTGCGCCAGGTGGTCGAGGACTTCCCGAACGACGTGAAGCTATACTTCAAGAACTACCCGCTGCCGCAGCACACAAACGCGCGGCTGGCCGCCGAGGCCGCGGTGGCCGCCCAGAAGCAGGGGAAGTTCTGGCAATTCCAGGACGAGCTCTGGGAGCATCAAGATGAGCTGGGGCCGGCCGAGATAGAGAAGGTGGCCAAGGAATCTGGGCTCGATCTGGCGAAGTTCCGCCAGGACATCGCCTCCGCGGCGGTCAAGGCCCGCGTCGAGAAGGACCACAGCGACGGGACGGCCATCGGTCTGCAGGCCACCCCTACCCTCTACATCAACGGTCGCGAGTATACCGATTCGCGCGACGTCGACAGCCTGAAGGAATGGATCAAGGACGAGCTCGGCCATTGAGGGCCGCCGCGCTGGCGGTGCTCTTGATGCTCGGCTGCGCCACCGGGAGCGGCAGCTCGGGCTCGGGCGGCCCGATCGGCGCGCCGCTGCCGCCGCTCAAGGTCGACGCGCTATCGGGGAAGACCATCGACCTCGGCTCGTACCGCGGGCGGGTGCTGCTGCTGGACGTCTGGGCCTCCTGGTGCGGCCCCTGCAAGCAGGAGCTCCCCATGCTGGACGCGATGGCCAAGCGGCTCAAGGGGCAGGGGATCGACGTGCTGGCGGTGTCGGTCGATCAGGAGCGGGCCAACGTGGACAAGTTCGTCCACGGGCATGGCCACTGGTCGCTCACCATCGCCCACGATCCGCGGCAAGAGATCGCGGAGCTGCTACAGCCCGACAAGATGCCGACGTCGTACGTGGTCGACCGCGCGGGCATCGTTCGCTACGTCAACGCCGGCTTCGTGCCCGAGGACGCGTCGGCCATCGAGCGCCGGCTACTCGAAGTCGCTGGGCATTAGGCCGACCCGCGCTGCTCAGCGGACCGCCAGTTCGAGCGCGATCCCTGGGCGGAGTCGGAACGACGAGAGCACGGGGCTGCGCTGGCCGCCGACGGCGAGATCGTAGCGCACGGCCGTGGGCAGATAGTCGGTGAACACCAGGGCCTCGATCTCGACGCGGCGGGTGAGCGAGACGGCCGCTCCCACGGCGGCGATCACCAGCGGGTCGGCCGACCAGCGCGGGGCGGTCAAGCTGACGGGGATCGCGGCGGTGCCGCCGAGCGGCGTCAGGTGGGCGAGCTCGGCGCCCAGCCCGAGGCGCGCCTCGAGGCCGCGCGGCCAGCGGATCGCCACCCCGGCCCGCGGCGCCACCGCTTGCAGGCGCAGGCCGACCAGGCTGGCTTGGTCATCCGCCGGGAGCTGGTACTGCACGCTCAACCATCCGGCCAGTCGTCCCCGCGGACGGTCGGAGCTTCCGCCGAAGGGCCAGGCCAGTAAGAGGCCCGGTCCCTGCACGATCGGAAGCCCGGTCGAGAAGGCCTGGCCAGCATAGAAGACGCCGACGTGGGGGCCGCTGTCGGCCACGATCGAAGGCGCGGGCGACGCGGGCGTCGCAAGCACTGCGGCGGAGTGTCGGGCGGCGTCGAGGGCGGCGTTGCGCCGCGCCAGCAAGGTCTCGGTCTCGGCGCGGCTCAGCCCGGCGCGTCCGTCCTCGGCCAGCGCGGCCAGCGACAGGTCGAGCACCTCGGCCAAGGTGGCGCGGTCGATCTCGTCGAAGCCGCCAGAAAGCTCGAGATCTCGGATCAGGAAGCGCTCGCCCGAGCGGGCCGCGAAGTAGATTCGCGCCCGCCGGGCGTCGGTCAGATCGATCCAGCAGAGAATGCTGCCCCCGGCGCCGGCGGTCGATCGCAGCACGTCGTGTGGATCGAAATGATCGGCGCGACTCCAGTGGACCGCGCCGCTGGCCTCCGGATGGACCAGCGCGCGCACCCAGTCCAGATTGGCCGGGCTGCCGACCACGGCGATCTCGGTCGCCGGATGGTTCGGCGGGCTCGGTTCTGGGCCGGACGGAACGGCCTCTGCGGCCGCGCGGGGCGCGGTCGCTGCGGCGATCGCGATGGCCACCGCGAGCACGCGGGCCGCCCCGATGAATCGCGGGCGCCGAGGTCCTTCGGCGATCACCTCAGCTCGGCGAGTCGGCGTCGTCCAATCGGGGCGTAGGCGCTGTCCGGAAAGCCAGCCAGGAGCCGATCCCAGGTTTGCCGCTCGCCCGCGGCGTCGCCCAGCGTCTCCAGCGCCCGGGCCCGGGCATAGAGCGCCTCGGGGACCAGCGCGCCCGCCGGGGCGGATCGAAGGTAGGCGTCGAGCTCCACCAGCGACGCGCGCGGATCGCGCGCCAGCAACAGCTTGCCGAGCGGCACCGTGGCCAGCAGCGCTTCGGGCGAGGTCGGGTAGTCCCGGCGGAGTTGGCGGTAGAGCGCCAGCGCCGCCGGCCGATCGCCCCCGCGTTGGGCGTCGCCCGCTCGGCGCAAGAGCATGGCCGGCGTCGGCCGCGCGCCGTCGAACAGCGCCCGAAGGTCGTGGCGCCGCGCTTGAATGGGTGCGGCAGCTTGGGGCGTCACGGGCGCCACCGGCGGGAGAGCTTCCGGTTGCAGTCCCGCCGGCCGGATCGCGATCGCGTGGTGGGCTGGCCCGGGGTGGGTGGCGGCAAGAGATCCGCGCTCGGTCGCCGCGATCGGGGCCGGCCTGTGGCGCAGCCAGATCGCCGCGCTGGCGCTTCCGGCCAAGAGCGCGACGCCGGCGGCGAAAGCCAGCAATCGAAATCGTCGAACGGTTCGGCGATGGCGCGGCCGCGGGCGCCCTTTGGTCCAGCCGCGCGCCAGCGAGGCCAGCCGTTCGATGCGGACGTCATCCCGCGGATCGACCGCGCTCATCTCGCCGAAGTCGGAGAGCACCCGCCGCGACAGCCGGCAGGTGGCGCACGATGCCAGGTGCGCCTGCAGCGACAGACCCTCGGCCTGTGAAAGCCGGCCCCGCCGCGATCGGATCACCAGCTCGCTTTGGCACTCCCGCTCGCCGGCGATCATCCGCCCACCTCCAAGAGTTCGGCGAGACGGGCGTCCCCCTCCAGCTTGCGGCGCAGCGCCTGCTTGCCGAGACGCAGGCGGCTCCAGACGGTGTTGGGCGAAATGGCGGCCGCCTCGGCGATCTCGTCGACCGTGTAGCCGAGAATGAAGTGCAGCGCGAGCGCCTCGGCGATCACGTCCGGGAGCTCGTCGAGGAGCTGCCGCACCAGCACCCGCCGGCGCGTCGACACGGTGGTGGCCCAAGGCGACGCGACGTCGTCGGCCTCGGCCTCGGCGTCCAATTCCCGGTCGCCGCTGCCGTCGGTGAAGCGCAGGCGCACGCGCGCCCGACGGAGCGCGGCCAGCGCCGTCAAAAGCGCGATCCGGTGGGCAAAGTGGGCCACCCCGCACTCGTTCCGAAACTTGGGCAGCGCGCCCAGCAGCGCGATGACGGCGTCCTGCGCGGCGTCGTCGATGTCGGCGTGGCGGCGACCGAGCACCCGCCGGACGATCGCGAACATCGAGCCGCCGAGGTGCATGACCAGCGTGCTGGCCGCGTCGGCATCGCCGGCCGCGGCCGCGCGCGCCAGGCCCGCCAGCTCGTCGGGGGCCGCCGGCAGATCGCCGTCGTCCGTCGCCGGATCCAAATGATTTAGCAGTTTCAGCATCTCAGACCGGCGGCCCGTCGCCGCGCGTCACCAAGGTGTCTTTCATCATACGCGGATCGTGGTCGGGGTGATCGAGGTTGAAGTGCAGGCCGCGGCTCTCGGGCCGCCGGCGCGCCGATTCGATGATCAGGTCGGCCACCAGCGCGATGTTGCGCAGCTCGACCAGATCGCCGGTGATGGTGACGTTCCAGTAGTAGTCGCGGATCTCCGAGCGAATCAGCTCGATGCGGCGCGCCGCGCGTTCCAGGCGCCGGTCGGTGCGCACGATGCCGACGTAGTTCCACATCAGCCGGCGGATTTCGTCCCAGTTGTGGCTCACCACCACCGCGTCGTCGGGGGAGCCGGCCTCGCCGGCGTACCAGGGTGACACGCCGGGCGGCCGCGGATTCTGCACGCCACGCACGTCGTCCGCCGCGCGGGCGCCGAACACCATGGCCTCGAGCAGCGAGTTGGAAGCCAGCCGGCAGGCGCCGTGCAGGCCGGTCATCGACACCTCGCCGATGGCGTAGAGGTTCTTCACCGTCGAGCGACCGTGCTCGTCGACCAGCACGCCGCCACAGCTGTAGTGGGCGGCCGGCACCACCGGGATCGGCTGCGTGCGCATGTCGATCCCGAGCTCCAGGCAGCGGCGGTGGATATTGGGGAACCGCTCGACCACGAAGTCGCCCGGCAAGTGGGTCATGTCCAGGTTGACGTGATCGTCGCCGGTCCGCTTCATCTCGGCGTCGATGGCACGCGACACCACATCGCGCGGCGCGAGATCTTTCATCTCGTGGTAGCGCGGCATGAAGGCGGTGCCGTCGCGCAGCCGCAAGATGCCGCCTTCGCCGCGGAGCGCCTCGCTGATGAGGAACGACTTGGCGGCCGGGTGGTAGAGCACCGTCGGGTGGAACTGGAAGAACTCCATGTTGGCGATGCGCGCGCCCACCCGGTACGCCATCGCCACGCCGTCGCCGGTCGCGACATCGGGGTTGGAGGTATAGAGGTAGACCTTGCCGGATCCGCCGGTGGCCAGCACGACGGCACGGGCCGTGATCGTGACGACCTCGCCGGTGCGCTGGTCGAGCAGATAAGCGCCGAACACCGCGTTGGGGCCGCCGTATTTGGCGGTGGTGAGCAGATCGATGGCCATGTGATCGGGCAGCATCGTGATCCGTTCGGCGCGCTCGGCGACCCGTTTGAGGAGCGCATGCTCGATGGCCCAACCGGTTGTGTCTTTGGCGTGGACGATCCGCCGCGCGGTGTGGCCGCCCTCGCGCCCCAGCTCCAGGTGCCCGGCGGCGTCGCGATCGAACGGCACGCCGAGCTCGTCGGCCAACCAGAGGATGTGCTCGGGCCCCTCGCGCGCGCAGATCTCGACGATGTCGCGGTGGCAGAGGCCATCGCCCACGCGCAGCGTGTCTTCGACATGGGCCGCCACACCGTCATCGGGGTCGAGGGCACCGGCCACGCCGCCTTGCGCCCAGCTGGTGTTTCCATCGGCGGGCGCGCGCTTGGTCGCCACGATCACCCGCCCGTGCGCCGACGCGCGCAGCGCGAAGGTGAGGCCCGCCAGCCCCGAGCCGATGACCAGGTAGTCGGTCTCGATCACGGCCGGAGTCTAGCAGCCGCGTGTGTTACGATCCTCTCCACCATGAAGGGGCGCGCGACATGGTCGGATACCCGGATGGGCGCCGGTCTATTCGTCGTCTCGTCGGTTGCCGCGGTCCTGGCCGGGGCGGGGTGGCGGCCGGCGCGGGCAGGTACCTTCTGGTCGCGCGCGCGCCCCGACGGCGTGGTCGAGTTCACCAACCGGCCGCCGGCCGGCAAGAGCTGGAAGGTCCTGTTCAAGACGGGCCCGGGCAAGGCCGCCGCGCTGCGCGGCTCGACCGATCTGGTGCCGGCCCGCGACACCTCGCCGGCGCGCTACACCCGCTTCGATCGCGACATCTTCGACGGACAGGCCTTCTACGGAATCCCCGAGGCCTTCATGCGCGCCATCATCAAGACCGAGTCGGACTTCGATCCGCGCGTGGTGTCGAGCGCCGGCGCGCAGGGCCTGATGCAGTTGCTCCCCTCGACGGCGCGCCTGATGGGCGTCATCGACAGCTTCGACCCGCGCCAGAACATCATGGGGGGGGCGCGCTATCTGCAGGTTCTGGCCCGGCGGTTCTGCCGGACACCGCTCACCGCCGAGAGCGGTCAGTCGCTCACCGTCTGCTCGCCGGAGGAGAAGGTCAAGGTGATCGCCGGGTACCAGGCGGGACCGGCGGCCGTCGAGAAGTACGGCGGGATCCCGCCCTACGAGACCACCCACGCCTACGTCGTTTCGGTGTTGCGGCGGTACGATCAATATCGCCTGTCGACGGGCGCGCCGGGCCAAGAACGATGAGGGACGTCGCGGTGAGGGGGCCGGTGGGGGGAGCGTCGACATGACGGGCGCCACCGACGGAACCGAGTCCAGTCGCTCGCCGCACGCCATCCACCTGGCGAGCGCGGGCGAGCTGGTGGCGGCGCAAAAATTTGGCGAGGCCGAGGGCGAGATCTTGCGCGCGCTGGCCGATGCGCCGGCCGACGCCAAAGCGCTCAACCTGCTGGCGCTGGTGCGCTACAAGCTGGGCCGCCTCGAGGACGCCTGCTCGACCTACCGCGAGATCGCTGCCAGCGCCCCGCACGACGCGGGCGCCCGCCGCAACCTGGGCCTGCTGGCGCTCAAGCTGGGGCGGCTCGACGAGGCCCTCCCCGAGTTCGAGATGTCGGTGCGGATCGCGCCCCAGGACGAGCGCGCCTGGAGCTACCTCGGCTATGTCTACGCCAAGAAGGGCAAGGTCATCGAGGCCGCCGCCGCCTTCCGCCGCGCCGGACAGGACAGCCTGGCGGGCGAGCTGGAACACTCGGCCACGCTCCAGCGCCCGCCCACGCCGCTGTCGCGCGCCTCTCTCACGCGTCCGGTCGCGCTGGCGCCCCCGTTGCCGGCGCCCGTGCCCCCGTCCGAGGGGGCCGAGGCGCGCCGCGGGCCGCGCGTCGAGATCTCCGCCCATGCGCTGCCGGCCCCGATCGAGGAGCCACTCGCGCCGCCGCAACCGCGCGAGGCGGAGCCGATCCCGCTCCTGTCGTACGTGCTCTCTCGGCTGGGACAGTCGCCGGCGCCGGCCGCGCCCGTGGGCGCGTTGCGGCTGACGATCGCCGACGAGGCGCACGTGCGCGCCGACGCGATCCTGGCCGGCTCGGGCGCGCTCGCCTGGGAGCCGGGGCTGCGGCGCGCGCAGGGACGCTGCAGCACCGAGCCGCTGGGCAGCCAGCGTCGCCCGTATTTCCGCCTGACCGGCGCGGGCGAGATCTGGCTCGCCGGCGCGCACGGATGCTGGTTGCCGCTGCGGCTGGCCGACGACGTTCTCTACGTCCGCGAGGACAAGGTGCTGGCTTTCGAAGGCTCGCTGACCTGGGAGGCGGGCACGGTCCCCAACGCCGGGCTGCGCATGCTGCAGTTCCGCGGACGCGGGACCGTGGCGCTGGAGGTGGGCGAGGGGCCAATCGCGTTCAAGGTGACCGACGAGAAGCCCACGCTGCTGTCGGCCGCGCGCCTGTACGGGTGGGTGGGGCGGCTCGTGCCGCACGGCGAGCGCTTGCCGGGCGCGGCGCCGTTTCAGCTGGCCTGCCAGGGCGAAGGGGTCGTGCTGCTGGACGCGACCAACGGATAGCGATGGCCAACCTCCGCCGCGAGCTGACCAACGCGCCGAACCTGGTGACCATGAGCCGGGTGGCGCTCATCCCGCTGGTGCTGATCTTCATCGACAACTTCAGCCCCCTTCGCAGCTTCATCGCCAGCCTGCTCTACCTGGCGGCCGCTGCGGGGGACGCCCTCGACGGTTACCTCGCGCGCAGCCGCGGCCAGGTCAGCACGCTCGGCAAATTCCTCGACCCGCTGGCCGACAAGCTGCTCGTCACGGCGGTCCTGGTCTTCATGGTGGAGCTATCGCGCGTCCCGGCTTGGGTGGTGGTGGTGATCGTCGGCCGCGATCTCACCATCAACGGCCTGCGCAGCATCGCCTCGGCGCAGGGACTGGTGATCGCGGCCAGCGTGGGCGGTAAGATCAAGACCGGCCTGCAGCTGGTCGCGATCATGATGCTCATGATCTACTTTCGCTATCCGGTGCTGGGCTCGGGCATCACCGTCGACTACCACCGTGCGGGCCTCATCGTGCTGTACGTCTCGATGGTGGTGTCGGTGCTCTCGGCGGCGCAATATCTGCGCGATTTCCTGTCGGCGGCGCTGGCCGAGGCGCGCACCTCGGCGTGATCGCGCTCCCCGCCGCGCCGCTCGAGCCGTCGGTGGCTGCACGCCGGGCGGCCGCGCTCCCAGGCGCCTGCTGGTTGGTGAGGCCGTCGGCGGATCAGATCGGGATCGCGGGCGATCTGGTGGGGACTGCGCCGGTCGAGATTGTCCGTGGCGCGTCGGGCGTGGATCTGGAGCGGCTCGAAGCGGCATGGGCGACGGCGCGCGCGACCTGGTCGCGCGGCGGCCCGGCGGCGGCGGGCGTGCCGGCGGCGGCCGGCTGGTTCTCCTACGAGCTGGGCCGGCGGTTGATGGGACTCCCGCCGCGCGACGACGGTGAGCCCCTCTTCGAGGTGCACTTCTACGACGCGATCTGGTCCCGTCCGGTGGGAGGCGAGGCGGTGATCTGGGCCTGCGACGAAGGGGCGGCCCGGCGGTTGGCGGCCAGGCTGGCGAATCCGATCGCCGACCCGAGCTGGGGGCCGCTCCCGATCCTCGGTCCGCTCGAACCGGCGCATCCGGCGTCGGTCTTTCTGGACGGCGTTCGGCGAATCCTCGACTACCTCCAGGCCGGCGACGCCTATCAGGTCAATCTCTCACGCCGGTTGACCGCGCGCTGTGGTGCGGGCGATCCGGTTGCGCTGGCCGCCGCGCTGCGCGCGCGCGCCCCGGCTCCAAACGCCGCCTTCATCGCCCACGGCGACGGCCGGGGGGCGTCGATCGGAAATTCGCCCGAGCGATTCCTCTCCCTCGACTTGGCCGGCGTAGTCGAGACCCGGCCGATCAAGGGGACCCGACCGCGCGGTGGCAGCCTGGCGACCGATCGGGCAGCCATCGCCGACTTGCTCGCGTCGCCCAAGGATCGCGCCGAGCACGTCATGATCGTCGATCTCGAGAGGAACGATCTGGGCCGCGTCTGCCGGACCGGCAGCGTCGAGGTGGCCGCGCTCGCGCAGGCCGTGACGTTCCCGACGGTTCACCACCTGGTGAGCACGGTGCGCGGCGTCCTCCGTCCCGGCGTGGGTCTGACGGGGCTCCTGCGCGCGACGTTTCCGGGCGGTTCGATCACGGGCGCGCCCAAGCGCCGGGCCATGCAGATCATCGACGAGCTGGAACCGACCGATCGCGGCGCTTATACGGGCGCCACCGGCTGGCTGGGCGCCGCCGGTGATCTGGATCTGGCGATCGCCATTCGGACCGCCGCCGTGCGCGATGGCACGCTCGCCCTCTCCGTCGGCGCCGGCATCGTGGCCGACTCGACGCCGGAGACCGAGCTGGCGGAGACCGACATCAAGGCGCGGGCGTTCGAGGCGCTTTGCTCTGGCGCGCGTCGCGGATGAGCACAGCGGCCACCGCGATCACCGCCAACAGGCTGCCGATCTGCCCGGCCGACAAGAAGATCGGTTCGGCCGGCGGCAGTCCCAGCCAGTGGGCCAGCCGAGGTGTCTCGAAGGCGAACAGGAACCCACGCAGCACGTCGCCCCGGTAGATCTCGACTGCGAAGCGCAGGACGGCGTAGAGCCCCAGATAGACCAGCAGCAGGCGGCCGGGGCGCCGGCGCAGCCCCGGGCGCAGGGCGCAGAGCGCCGCGAAGATCGCCAGCTCGCCGGCTGCTTCGTAGAGCTGCGTCGGATGTAAAGGCGGCGTCTCGCCGGAGCCGGCCGGGATCGCACCGGCCGCCTCGAGCACGTCGAACGCCACGCTGCCGCGTGGAAACATGACCCCCCACCGCGAAGCGGTCTCCTTGCCGAAGCAACAGCCGGCCGCGAAGCAGCCCAGGCGGCCGAAAGCGTGGCCGATGGCCAGGGCGGGCGCGAACAGATCGCCCACGTCGCCGAACGACCAGCCTTCGCGCTTGGCGAAGAAGTAAGCCACCGGCGCCGCGGCCGCCACGCCGCCGTAGAAGACCAGCCCCCCTTCCCAGACCTGGAGCACCCGCGTGCAGTCGTGCCACCAAGGTCCGCCGCCATCGACACAGGCATGGAAGAAGGCGGGTGCGTTCACTAAGCCGTACGCCAAGCGCGCTCCACACAGGCCCGACACCGTCAGCCAGAACGCCAGGTCCAGCACCCGGCCGCCGTCGAGCCCGCGGCGACGTCCTTCGCGGTGGGCGACCGCGATGCCGATCGCGAGGCCGACCGCGATGAGCAGTCCATAGCTGTGGACCGCGACTTCGCGCCGGCCGAGCGAGAAGCTGAACAGGACCGGGTGCACGCGGGCCGCCACACGCCTGCCCTCAGGCGGGCGTTGGTGGCGCCTCCCGGCGGGTCAGGAACATGTCGATGACCATCAGGCCGACGCCCACGCAAAGCGCCGCGTCGGCGACGTTGAAGGCCGGCCATTCGTGCGGGCCCACCTTCCAAACGATGAAGTCGGTGACCTTCCCGTACATCACGCGGTCGACCAAATTACCGATGGCGCCGCCGCCGACCAGGCCCAGCGCGATGTGCAGGCGCGGGTTGTTCTCGGGCGTCTTGCGCAGGTAGTAGAGCACCAGCGCGAAGGCGGCCACCGCCAGCAGGGTGAGAAATACCCGTCCCCCGGGCATGTCTTGCAACATGCTGAACGCCACCCCGGGATTCTCGGCGTAGCGCAGATCGAAGTAGCCGGGGACGATCACCTTCGGGTTGAACGGACCGCGCGGCCGCAGATCCTGGCGCACCAGGATCTTGGTCCACTGGTCGAGGACCAGGCTGATGAGCGCGAAGGTCCCGAACAGGAAGTATTTGCGCCGACCGGCGGTCACGAGGCGGCCCCTCGGGGGGCGCCGCCGGCGACGACCGCCGCGCAACGCAGGCACAGATCGGGATCGGCCGCGCCGTCGCCGATCCGTTCGCCCGTCCGCCGCCAACAGCGCGGGCAGGTCGGCCCCGGCGCCTCGTCGACCTCCACCGTGGTGGCGGCGCCGTCCGTCGCGGCCAGCTCGACCCGCGACACGACGCACAGCTCGGCCAGGTGGTCCAGGCTCCACTGCCAGTGTGGCCGCTCGGCGGCGGTCGGCGTCACGCGCACGCGCGCTTCGAGCGACTTGTGTCCGGCGGCGCGGAAGCCCTCCAGCGGGCGGAGGATCGCCTCCCGCCGGGGCCGGATCTCGTCGGTCCAGCGCCGGTTGGGCTGCACCGGCGCCTTGCCCGGCGGGTAGATCTCGTCGCGCACCGACCCGTGGACGTCGAACGGCTCACCGGTCGCGCGCGACAGCTGATCGGCGACGTCCTGCGCGGTGAAGCAGAGGATCGGCGCCATCCAGGTGGCCAGCGTGCGGGTCATCTCGTAGAGCGCCGTCTGCACGCTGCGGCGGGCGGAGGCGCCGGGCGCCTCGCAGTAGAGCGCGTCCTTGGCCGGATCCAGGTACTCCGCCGACACCGTGATGACGTAGTCGTTCATGAGGCGCACCACCTCCGCAAAGGCATACCGCCGGTAGGCGTCGAAGATCTGATGATCGCGCTCGCGCAGCACGCCCAGCGCCAGCAGATCGAGCTCGCGCAATTGATCATCCTCCAGCCGATCGCGCGCGGGCTGAAAATCGTAGAGGTTCGAGAGCAGATACCGCCCGGTGTTCCGGATCTTGCGGTACGACTCGGAGAGCTGGTTGAGGATGGCCTCGGAAAATACGATGTCGCCCTGGTAGTCGCCGGCCGCGGTCCACAGGCGCAAGAGCTCGGCGCCGTTCTTCTCCATCCAGACGCTGGGATCGATGTAGTTGATCTTGGCGCCCGAGGCCTTGGCCTTGGCGATCTCGGACTTCGAGTAGACCTTGCCGCGCTCGTCGAGCACCCAGCCGTGGGTCAGCACCGCCTTGTAGGGCGCGCGATCGGCGGTCGCCACCCCGGTGAGCAACGACGAGTGAAACCACCCGCGGTGCTGGTCCGATCCTTCCAGGTAGAGGTCGACTTTGTCGCCGGCCGGAACCAGCTTGCCGTCCGCGACGGCGGCCCAAGAGACGCCCGACTCGAACCAGACGTCGACGATGTCGTGCTGTTTGTCGAACCGCGCCCCGTGGCAATGCCGGCAGGTCGTCCCGGGCGGCAGCAGATCGGCGGCCGGTTTGGTGAACCAGGCGTTTGAGCCCTCCCGCTCGAAGATCTCGGCCACGTGGTCGATAACCGGGGCCTCCAGCAGATCCTTCCCGCAGGCGACGTTTTCGCAACGAAAGGCCGGAATCGGCACGCCCCAGACACGCTGGCGCGACAGGCACCAGTCGGGGCGCGCTTCGATCATCCCGCGGATGCGGTTCTCGCCCCAGGACGGGAGCCACTGCGTCTGGCCGATCTCGTGGAGCGCGCGGTGGCGCAGCGACGCCGGGTCGTCGGCCTCGCCGAGGCGCGCGAACCACTGCTCGGTGGCGCGAAAGATGATCGGGTTCTTGCAGCGCCAGCAGCACGGGTACTGATGGCGGATGGTCTCGCCGGGCTTGTTGAGCAGCAGGCCGCGCTCGGCCAG
>Ga0075522_10001213_pt1 | contig 19557 bp, 17 predicted proteins | sample NGEPerA_FD_74796 | JGI IMG/M metagenome (GOLD analysis project Ga0075522, IMG submission 74796) | Arctic peat soil microbial communities from the Barrow Environmental Observatory site, Barrow, Alaska, USA - NGEE PermafrostL2-A | ecosystem: Environmental > Terrestrial > Soil > Wetlands > Peat ...
ATCCAAGGCATTGAGCACAATGGCGGGGGTCAGGATGAGCGGCAGGACTTGCGGGGCTTCAGTAGTATTCTTGGCGTAAACCAGCACCAACGGAACTCCCGGGCGATCAAAGCGGCGCAGTTCCTGGGCAATGGCGGGATCCTCATCGGTGAAATCGGCTTTGAAGGCGACCGTTCCCGTTTGCCGGAGCTTGGCGCGGGTGCGGTCAATATCCAGGCTGCTGGCTTGGTTCAGCTTGCAGGTCAGACAACTTTTCGCCGTGAAATCCACCAGCGCCGGATGGCCCTCGCGCCGGGCTTGTTCGACTGCTTCGGCGCTCCACACTTTCCAATCGATGCCGGCGGCGGCGGTTTTGCCTGAGGCCCGCCAGTGAAGCTGGCCTTCGAGGATGACTTCGTAGTCCGCCGCGAGCAGGAGCAGACAAAAAATTCCCGCGAATACTTTTCCGCGCGAGGATCGTTGCACGAATTCGCCCCAAACCCACGCAGCCAGGGCCAGCGCCACCAGGAAAAGTCCCAGCCAAAGCTCGTCGTCTTCGTGATGGGCCCTGACCCATATCAGCCAGACCGCTGTGGCCAGCATCGGAAAGCCCATCGCGACTTTAAATTTTTGCATCCACGGGCCGGGCTTGGGCAGCAGCTCGAGCAGGCGCGGGTTCCAGCAGAGCAAAACAAAAGGGAAGGCCAAACCCAGGCCGGCCGCCAGAAAAACCAGCAGGGTGATCAGCGGCACTTGAGTGAAGGCAAAAGCCAGCGCCCCCACGAGAAATGGCGCCGTGCAGGGAATGGCGAGAACAGTAGCCAGCACTCCATTAAAAAATGCGCCGCCGTAGCCTTTCCGCGCGGAGAGTTCGCTGGCCGCCCCCATCGCCTTCCCGCTCAAAGTAATTTCAAAAACGCCAAATAAATTGAGCGCGATCAGGGTCATCAATGCGGTCAGAACAACTTGGAATTGCGGATTGCGAAAGGCATCCCCCCAGTTGGCGTTGCCACCAGCGCGTTGCGCGCCGATGGCCAGCCCCGCCAGCACGACGAACGAAAGCAGCACCCCACCGCCATAGACCGCCCCGAGCTTGCGCATGCGCCCCGGTTCTTCTTTCGACTGATTGACAAAGCCCAGGATTTTCAGCGCGATGACCGGCAGCACGCACGGCATGACATTTAGGATAAGCCCTCCCAGAAAGGCGAAGAAGAGCATAAGAGCCAGGGAAGCCGTGGTGCGACCAGCCTTTGCGGGAGTGTCTGACACGTCCGACATATCAGACGGACCACGAACGAGGAGTTTCGCTTCAACCCCAAAGCGCGCCGTGGAATCGATTTTGCCAGCCATCATGCCGTCGATTTCCGCCGGCCACTCGGGGCCGTTTTTCTTGACCATCTTGCGCAGGCGAATTCTGTCGTCCGAAGTATTCAGCGTCTCGGTCTTGCCGCCCACGTCGAAGTTGGTCGAACCATAGGGGTAAAAATCGGCTGGGGCGGCGTTGGTTTTCCAGGCGATAATGAGCGGGCGGGAGTCGCCTTTGGGCGCTACGCTTTCCCATGCGGCGGTAGCTTGGACGACGGCTTCCGACACCGGAGCCTTTTTGAGCCATTTTTCGAGAAGGGCGGCGTCTGGAGAAGGGCTTGCTTGATCGGCAATGGTGAGGGTGGCGGAGACATCCCCATGGGCCGGAACGCAACTCGCGGAACATTCCATCCAGGAAACGGACGCTGTGAGAGGAAGCGGGCCGGGCTTTAACGATTTGTCCAGGACCAGGGGAGTCAGCAGAATTACTTCGTTCGTGTAGGAATAGGTATAAAGCGAGGTATCTCCATACGTGTCAACCATTTTTTCAGGGACCGGCCACTGGATCGGGCCTGCTGTAACGCCGGCGGGAAGCGTCCATTTGATCGCCGTCGGCTCGCCCGCGTCGCCTCCATAGCGCCAATAGGTATGCCAAGTCGGCGGCATGTCCATTTTGAGGCCGGCCCAAACGGTGTCGCCCGGGCGGGCGGACTGCGCCGAGAGTAAAAGATGGATTTGCGTTTTAGGCGGCCCAAAGGCCGGCGCACAAAAGCAAAGCGCGAACAGCAAACCCAGGACACCGCTGAAAGACCGTCGATTCATCGCCGCTCCAATATGCCCCAGGCGAGGCCGTCCGTATATTGATTAATCGCGGACTAAACGGACTAAGACGCGGCCGCCGGCTCGGGGGTTTTGGCGGCGGCAGGTTCAGGAGTTTTGGCTGGAGCCTTCGCGCCGCCCTTGGCCGGCATGCGGCTTTCCTTCTCCTTGACCAGGGTTGCGCCTTTGCCGATGCGGTTGCGCAAGTAGCTTAACTTGGCGCGGCGGACTGAACCTTTTCGTTCCACTTCAACCTTGTCGATGCGCGGAGAGTGGTCCGGGAAGACACGTTCCACGCCCTCGCCGTAACTGATGCGGCGAACCGTGAAGGTGGAATTCAGCCCGTGACCCCGGCGGCCAATGACCACGCCGGAAAAAATCTGGATGCGTTCCTTGTCGCCTTCCACCACTTTGGTATGGACGCGGACGCTGTCGCCGACGGCGAATTTACTGGGTTCCTTGCGATACTGCTCGGATTCAATTTTGTCTAATAATACCTGGTTCATAAATTTTTTCTTTCTCTTTCGCCCCGCAAATCCGGGCGGCGCGTTTGCGTCCGCTGCCGCGATTGTTCCCGGCGCCACTTTTCGATCTCGGCGTGGTTGCCGGACAATAGCACCGGCGGCACCTTCAGGCCCCGAAATTCCCCGGGCCGCGTATAATGCGGATACTCCAGCAACCCTTCGCTGAACGATTCATCCACCGGACTCTGAGCATCGCCCACAGCCCCCGGCAAAAGCCGCGTCACCGCGTCGATCACCACCATGGCGGGCAGCGCGCCATTGGTCAGGACGTAATCGCCAATCGACAACTCGTCATCCACCAAGGCTTCCCGCACCCGTTCGTCCACCCCTTCATACGCCCCGCAAATAAAAAGCAACTGATCCTGCGCCGCCAACTCGCGGGCGGCGGACTGATTAAAAGCTCGTCCGGCCGGCGTCATTAAAATAACCCGCGCTTTTTCACCGGCCAGCGCCTCGACCGCTTCGAAAATCGGCTCCGGCTTCAGCACCATGCCCGGACCGCCGCCGAAAGGACGGTCATCGACCGTCTTATAATTGTCATGCGTGTAATCCCGCAGATTATGCACCCGCAAATCCAAAAGGCCGCTCTGGCGCGCCCGCTGGACAATGCTCACATCAATCGGTCCCGTGAACATCTCCGGGAACAAAGTGAGCACATCGATTTTCAAGCTATGCCGGAGGCTTTTCCTCGACGATCTCGAGCGTGCAGCGCAACGACTTCCGCGCGCTGCCAGCCAGCAAAAGCGAACGAATGGCGTTAATCGTCATGCCCTGCCGCCCTATTACCTGCCCCACATCATCGGGATGCAAGCGCAGTTCGTAAATCGTCAGGGCATCCTTGGCCACCGGCGTGACCGTGACGACTTCCGGATGTTTGACCAACCCCTTGACGACGTACTCGAGAAAGGCTTGCATGAGTCAAAAAATTAAGCCGGCACAGCCGCTTTGTTGATTTTCTTGATGAAACTGGCGACGGTATCGCTGGGCCGGGCGCCTTTGCTCATCCAATGTTTGGCCCGTTCCATATCCAGCTTGTAATTGTCGCCCTTTTTCAGGGGCTGATAGGTGCCGATTTCCTCGATGAACTTGCCATCCCGGGGACTGCGCGAATCAGCCACCACAATGCGGAAATAAGGAGCGTTCTTGGCCCCGACCCGCTTCATACGAATTCTAACTGACATAGTGTATTCTTCCTGTGGCGGCGGCAAACCACGTATTCAACCACCCGCCGTTTTCACGGCGTCCAAAAAGGATGGAGACACTAGTCCGAGCCTGCGGCCTTGGCAAGCCCTCATTTTCGGGTCGTTTTTTGGAAAGCTTCGCAGAAACGTCTTGTCCGAAACCACGTTTCTCTTTTAAATCAATAGGCGATGCAGGAATTGGATTTTATGCACTATAGGCCTTTGGCGATTGTGGTTGAATCGGCGGAATCCTTTGGATAAGGGAGAAGATGTGGAACGACTGATCACCATTGTTACAAGGCAGCGCGCCGGCCAATCTGGAATGGCTTCGCGACTGCGAGTTTTGATCGGCCGCCAACTCTCGGGCAAAAAATGAGCAGAGAGCTTTCGGCATTTTTGGACATGGGCTTTCACGGGGACAAATACTTGATAGAAGTTGCTTTTGCCTCGGCCAAACGGTGCGGCCAGTTTATTGAAACGGACACCAATGTTGGGAGCACGCTGCATTATTTCGCCAGGCATTTTCCGGCCACCCCCTGTTTCTCGTGCGAGCCGGACCCGGATGCCTTCAATTTTGCCCGCAAAAAAAGCGCGGAATTGAAAAATGCGCAGGTTTTTCAACAAACATCGCCCGGTTTCTTGCATAACTTAGACAAATCGGTACTTAACCGCGACACACTTTTTTGGGTGGACTCACACGGTTATGGTTTCAAATGGCCGTTGAGAGAGGAGGTCGCCTTCATCACTAACTCCTTTCGCCGGGGCTGCATCTTCATTGACGATTTCAAAGTCCCCGGCCAGCCGCAATTTTCGTTTGATGAATATGACGGCCAGATTTGCGCGTTCGAAGAAATCAAATCGAGCTTGCGTCCCTGCCTCCGCTTTCAGATTGTCTATCCTTCCTACTCGGAGAAAACCTCAACTTTTCATCCACTCAGAGGATGGATCCGGATGGACTTTGGATTTGACCCACCGCTTGAGATTCCCACGGCGCTGGCTGGGAAAGTCACGGTGAGCGAATGGCCGCTAACGAATCGGTAAAAATGTTGAACAAGGTTAAGAAGTTATTTGCCGGATGTTCGACGAAAGAGCATGGTTCTGTTGAAATTACGGACGAGGCGCTGCTGCGGCGGTTTCTTGACAATCCCGATTTCCCTCATTTGATCAGCTTTCCCCGCACAGGCAGCCACTGGCTGCGCCTTTTAATGGAGTTGTATTTCGAGAAGCCCTCGCTGGTGCGGGCGTTTTATTTCAAAGACGCGCAGGATTTCACCTGCTACCACCGCCATGATGTGGAACTGACCCTCCAGGCCCGGGATGTGATCTATCTTTATCGGCATCCGGTTCCGACGGTTTATTCGCAACTCAAATACGGCAACGAGAGCATCGAGGATACCGAAAGGATCGTCTATTACGCCCGGCTCTATGGCCAGCATTTGAAAAAATGGCTGATCACCGAGAATTTTACGCGACACAAGACGATAATCACTTATGAGAGATTGAGCGCGGACCCATCGTCCGAGTTTGCCAAGGTTTGCGCTCATTTTAAAAAGGAGTTTGACCGCGAAAAATTCCTGCGGATTGTCGCGCGTGTTTCTAAAGAAAGCTTGAAGGAAAAAACCACGCATGACCAGCAAGTGGTAAATCTGTCCGCCTCCTATCAGCAGCAGCGGGAATCCTTCGAACGATCCCATGCGCCTCTGGTGATGGAAACCGTGTTCGCGCAAGATCCCAATTTGGAGCGAATCTGATCCGTTTTGACGTTCGAAATGCGTCAGCCCAGCAAAGGGATTACTAGGAGGTCTTATTGTCTTCGCTAAGTGGGTTGGAACCAGGCAATGTTGGCGCAAACGAGGCAAGCTTGGAGAGCCAGCCTTTTTTGGGCAACTGGCTCTCTCTCTCGGAAGAAACAAGCGGTTTTTCCCGTCCTTTTGCCTCCCCTGCGTCCTTGCCCCGGTAACGGCTTCGTTTATCACTCGCGGTGTACTCCTCGTCCCATAATTTCAGAGCGGTTTGACTGCTGACGCCGCGGCCCACGCAAGAAACATGGAATGCCTTCTTTCCGTTATCCACAATCATCGTGGTAAAGCCCTTATGATAGTTCCTATAATTTAAATGCTTTGTTTGAAAAGTGGAAATAAGATATTCGTCGGTATCGTAACCTTTTAGGATGTTCTGCCAGTGTGAGGCGGGGGCGCAACGAAAACAGCTATTCGCTCCTCCAAGGTTTCCCTGCACAGAGTCAGGGTGAGGACAGGCATTTCCATCGTCGAGCAGAATCTGTTTGGCGTGGTGCTCCCCGCATCCGGTAAACAGCCCATACCTCAATCCATTGGCGGATGGCACGCCATAATAAGTGTCCATCGCCTTGACCAACGCCTCGATCAAACCTGCGCGGAACCCCAGATCATCCTCGACCATGCAGATATAGTCCGGGCAAAACATCTCTTGACCCACGAAAAGACACATGTTCCTGGCTTGTGCCATGGGAAGATTGTCGGAGAGGATCAGAAAGAAGTCGTTTTCTTTATTGAGACTGCGCAGGTATTCCCACTTCTCCTGGCGACCGTTCACGCTGGAGTCATGCACGATGAGAGCGGCGTCGTTTCTTCTCGTTTCGTCGATAATAGACGGCAATGTTTGCCGAACGACTTCCAGTTGTTCGAACGTCGGATAAATGGTCAGAAACTCTACCTTTTTCATGAGCGCTCTTTCTTTGTTGGGTCAAAAAATAAACCTAAAGGCCAGCGATCTCAATTCCAAATGGGCTTAATTGGATGACCGATCAGCGGCCGTTTAACAACCCGTGCAAGCGCGGAAAAAACTGGAGATGATTCAAAATCTTCTGTTTTTCCTTTCGAATAACCTCAAGCCGCTTTTCCCATTCGCGCCCATCGATGGCGTGGCGAATCGTGGCGATCGCTTCGTCCGGTCGATCCAAATCGATTGGAATGTAGGCGCGCGGATCAATATAGTCGGACACGTTGGGGCATCCCCAATAAAAGCAAAGGCATTCCCCAAGGATTGCGTCCGTTAATTTCTCGGTGAAATAGTTGTGCTCCCGGCAATTTTCCGCCGCCACGGTGTATTGGTACGGAAACAAGCCGTCTTCTTTCTGGCACGAAGGCAATGCTCCGCGGTAATTGGGGATATTAAAACGGTTCCCCCGGCCAAACAAATCAAACGCCATGCCGCTTCGGCTGAGCGCGCCCAGGAATTCCACCCGTTTCCGCTGGCCTGGGACTTGCGTCACATCACTGGTGACGCTGGATAGAGTTTTAGTCTTGACTATGGAACGCGACATCAATTCGGAATAGGTCCAGGAAAGATGCCATTCCACATTGTTATGGTGCTGGCCGTGAGACATGACTCGCCAGAAATCGCGCGGCGGCGGATTACGCCAGTATCCCCAACCCGTCCGTCCGTGGGCCGGCTCCATCGGGAAGACGATGGTGCGATGGGGATCAAAATGCTCTCCGGCAAAAGGAAAGTTAATAATGACAAAGAAGTCCGCCTTTCCTTCGTCCAGGACTAATTGCAAATCATTCCAACGACCTCCGCCCTGCGATTGCTTGTCCCACAGGCGCAAGATGTCTTCGCTCTTGCTCCAGTTGCAAATTAGTTTTACCTGGCACATTGTCAGGTGACAATCGCTCCGCCGGCATTCATAGTAAAGTATGCTCGCTGGAAAATCGAATGACGAAGCGCGGCCACAGCCCCCGTCGTTGGGCCAAGAGAATAACCTGCGGGTCTTGGCAGGCGCGGGGTTATGGCAGCAAGGCCGCCCGTTGCGTTTGCATTTGGGGTGCGGGGAACAACATTTTGACGGCTATCTCAATATCGACCATCCACCGAGCCACCACAATGTAATGACGGTGCGGCCCGACGCCTACGCCGATATTCTGTGCTTGAGTTTTCCAGACCAGAGCGTGGACGAGGTTCGTTTGCATCATGTCTTTGAACATTTTAATCGAGTGACCGCTTTGGCGATGTTGATTAAATGGCATTCCTGGCTCAAAGAAGGGGGCCAATTGCGCCTCGAAACACCGGATCTGGCTGGCAGCGCCAAAACACTTTCATCCTCAAGGTCCAGTTGGAAAATGAAGATGGCCGCCGTTCGCCATCTGGCGGGCGATCAAGCCGCGCCGTGGGCCTATCACTTGGACCATTGGTTCCCGGAGCGATACGAGCGGACCTTGCCGCGATTGGGCTTTGCAGCCGTCAAAATCAACGCAACCTCCTGGCCGCACGAGCCGCATCTGGCGAATGTGGAGGTAACAGCCACAAAAGTCCGGCAGACGGCGGAGAAGCAACTTCAGGCCGCGGACGAATTGCTTTGGGAAAGCACGGTAGCCGATGTCGAAAGGCCAACCTTTGAAGTCTGGCGCGCGCAATTGCGCGCCCTGCTCAACGACGCCACTTTGTTGCCTCGGCCCTCCAACGCGGCGGCCCAGCAGCCTAATTAGTATATGCGCCTTTCCCATATTAACGTGACCATACCCAAAGGCAGCGAAGCTCAAGCGCGGTCGTTTTATGGCGGCCTCTTGGGATTGCCGGAAATTCCGAAACCGGAGTCGCTTCGTGGCCGCGGCGGAGTGTGGTTTGATGCCGGCGGCTTGGACGTGCATCTTTCCGTTGAAGAGCAGCGAACCGGACTCGACACGTATCGACATTTCGGCCTCGAGCATAAGGATGTCGAAGGGTTGCGCGCCCGATTGGAGGCGGCGGGTGTCGCGACGGAGGATGGCAGGCCGGCTCCTTGGCGGCGTTTTTTCGCGCGGGACCCGTTCGGAAATCGAATTGAAATTCACGAGCCAGGCGGGTTGCGAGGATGAAGGCGCGAGCGGCTTCATATTATGTTTCTTGACACCATCCACGGCGTAATCGATCGGCGGGTCTTGCTGAATTATCGCATCGATCCGAAGGTGCTTGAGCGAGTGCTTCCGCCGCCATTCCGACCGAAACTTTATGGCAGTCATGGCGTCGGTGGTGTTTGTATGATTCGCTTCAAAGAGTTGCGGCCCCGGTTCGTGCCGTCGTGGCTTGGTCTCGGCTCGGAAAACGCCGCACATCGAATCGCCGTCCAATGGCTGCAGGACGGCGAAGTGCGGGAGGGAGTTTTCATTCCCCGTCGCGACACTAACTCATGGTTCAACAAAACAGTCGGAGGCCGCGTCTTTCCCGGCATTTTTCAGCGAAGCCAGTTCCAAGCGCAAGACTCCAATGACGGCGTCTCGATCCGTATTGTGCGGGCAGATGGGGGAACAGAGATTGCCTTTGCGGGTCATCTCGCTGAACAGTTACCGGCCACCAGCATATTTCCCTCGCTGGAAGCGGCGGCCGGATTTTTCTCCATGGGAGCGACCGGTTACTCGGCAACGGCGCGGACCGGGCACTATCATGGCATGGAACTTCGCTCTCTCAACTGGACCGTGGCGCCGTTGGCCATCGAGCACGCGCAATCTTGCTTTTTTGGCGACGCCAGCCGCTTTCCACCCGGTTCAGCAGTGTTGGATTGTGCCTTGCTTATGCGGGGCATTGAGCATGAGTGGCACAGCCGTCCTGATCTCTATTTTTCACCCACGACCTCTTCACTAACAGTCAAGCCAGACCGCTAATCATTTTGCGAAACAGGCATTGAGTTGGATGGCTTGATGGGCGAACTTCGACGGGCTGATTTTTTTTGAGTATGGCCAGATTTTGGAGTTTCAAATTCAATGCGCGCAAACGTTAAATGCACTTCAGAAAAAAGAAAAAGAACTAAGTTAACCGCAAAGAACGCAAAGACCGCATAGAAAAACATCCTAAGCCACTGCATCACGCCCGGTTTGTTTCTCTGCGCTCTTTGCGTTCTTTGCGGTTAAATTCAGCCTCTTTCCCTCTTCGTAATAATTGTCGGGACTTGCCCGTTTTCTCAACCAGATTGATAATAGGCCACGTGACCGCGCCAAGATTATCCTCTCAGACCGCGGCTGCAAAATGCTTGCGGCGCAAGGTGATTGGCGAAGTGTTTTTTCGTCTGATCGAGGGGGCTTTTCTGGCTGTATTTGGGCTGGTAACCACATTGTTATTATCGGGCGCCATGCTGTTCACGTTCTATTTGCTGTATCCTTCGAGCACATTTTGGGCCGGTTTCTACCGCAAGGGAATTCTTTGGATATGGTTGTTGCTGGGATTGACGATTTCATTCCTTGTCACCCGCGGACGCAAGTGGGGCGTTGATTATTCCCAGGCAAGAGGCGGATACGGCTCGTCTCTTTTTCCCGGTGCGTTACTTGGAATGATCTATCTGGCCCGCGATTTCATCGGCGGGGGCGATCGCCTGCTCTTCAGCGCGGCGGAATCTTTTTCCAAGGCTTACCGGCTCTGCCGTTTGGACATTTCCCAAATAACACCGGTGATCGTTTGGTTATGGCGGAAAGGCGCCAAGGCCAATGCCGACGAAATTTCCCGCGTCTTTCCGGGCTTTAACACTGTGCGGGTGCTCCCGCAATTGCGTGACATCCCGGGCGTGATTTGGCTGCCCGATCCGCGCGGCGTTATTTTCCTTTCGGGAGAATTTCGCCTCGAACTTGGAGCCGCCCTGAGAGGGCAAAAGCATATCCCGGAACCGCCCCCTCCCTTCGAAAGCAAATTTGAAGATCAGAGCGAGCAACCCCATGAACCCTCTCCAGCGCCCAGCCAGGAAATCTTGGAATGGTATGAAACCCTTGGGCTTCCCGCCTACGCCCCTGTTCAGCAGGTTAAAAAGAGATACCGGCAACTGGCCAAACTTTACCATCCCGACGCCTTGGCCGGCGCCTCGACAGGGCGACGCTCGCGCGGGTCCGCCTCCTACCGTCCCGAAACCTCTGGCGATCCGGAGGAAAAAATGAAGCGGATAAATTTGGCTTATCAGAACATCATGAAGCATTCGGAGTGACAGGCTTTTCAACCGTTTTATCACAACGGCTTCGATGCGCGCTGACGCTGCGAGAAATGGGAGCTATGGGTGTACCCCACCGAGCGCGCCAAGGCTACGGCCTCCACAAAAGCAGCGCCGACTTCGGCCGGGGCATGTGCGTCGGAGCCGAAGGTGATCGGAATGCGCTTTTGCGCGGCCAGTTCCAGGAAGGCTCGGCTGGGGTAGATTTCACGGCAATCTTTGCGCAGGCCGGCGGTGTTGAGTTCGATGGCGATGTCTTTTTTTTGCGCGGTGTCGAGGAAATGGGTGAATAGAGAAGTGCAATCCTGGGCGGGACGAATGTTGAATTTTTTGGGGAGGTCCGTGTGGCCGATGATTTCAAATAGGCCGGTGTTGGCCGCCTGGGTGAGCCGGTCGAAGTAGAGAGACCACACCTCGTAAGCGTCGCGCTCGCGCCATTTGGCCAGGTCTGCGGGATTGTCCACCGCCCAGGTGTCGGAAATGTAGTGGACGGAGCCGATGAAGTAGTCCCAGGGATGTCGGGCGGCCAGTTCGCGAATCCAATCTTCATGGCCCGGCAGGTAATCGACTTCGAGGGCCAGCTTTACGGCCAGGCCGGCGCGCGCGTTGTCTTTCTGCACTTGGCGCACTTTCTCGACGTATTCATCGAGTTGGTCCAGGCGCATGCGCCAGTCGTCAAAGTCATCGCGGCGCATGGGGGAATGGTCGGAGAAGCCGATTTCTGTCAAACCTACTTCGAGGGCATGGGCGGCATACTCGGACGGCTCGCCCCTGGCATGGCGGCAGGCCGGGGTGTGCATGTGGTAATCGGGCGGAAGCGGCATTTGATTCAGAAGCCGTTGACCACGTCGAGCAATTGCCGGAGCCGGCCATACTGCCGGCGATCAAAGCCGAAAGCCAGGCGCGGCAGCTCAAGGTGGTCGTTGTCGTCGCGTTCCTCGGGCAGAGGTTCAATTAACTTTATTTTTTCGCCAATGATGATGTCCTCGAAATCGAGATTCAGCCCATCGATGGCCGAGGCGGTCGGGGCGTTTTTCAGGCGCAGGATGAGCAGGTCTTTGACGAAACGGCTCGAATGGTAATTGCGATAGAAGCGCGTGACGATGCGCACGGCATGAGTGGCGTTGTCGGCAATTTGGTAAAGGCGCAAGTCGTCGGGCGAGATCAATTGGGCCCGCAACAAATGTTCGCGAATATTTTTGTCCCACACTTTCCAATAAGTGCCGCCGGGCCGGTCGAGCAGGACAAGAGGCACCAATCGGCTCTTGCCCGTTTGCATGAGGGTCAGCGCCTCGAAACCTTCGTCCAAGGTGCCAAAACCGCCCGGAAACAAAACGATGGCGTCGGAATGGCGGATAAAGGTCAGCTTGCGGGTGAAAAAATATTTAAAGGAGATGAGCTTCTTGTCCTTGTCAATAATCGGGTTGGCCGATTGCTCCCAAGGCAGGCGGATGTTCGCGCCAAAGCTTTTTTCCAGGCCGGCGCCTTCGTGGCCCGCCTGCATGATGCCCGGCCCGGCTCCGGTGATGACCATGAAGCCCGCGTCGGCGATCTGCCGCGCGAAATCGACCGCTTCCAGATATTCCCCGCGCGTCGGCAAGGTGCGGGCGGAACCGAAGATGGTGACTTTGCGGGTTTCGTTATAGGGCGCAAAAAGGCGAAACGCATAGCGCAGTTCGCGCAAGGCGGTGCGGATGACCCGGACGTCCCCGCGATCTTTGACATCGACCAGAAGTTTGAGGGCATTGACCATGATGTCTTCGACCAGGTCCGCATTGTAGCCGCCGCCCTTGGCCGCAATCAATTCCTGAATGCGCCGTTTGATCAGCGGATCAACCGGGGTCTTTTCAAGTTTTTCCACCCGGTAAAACTATCGCGTTGCGCGGCAATTGCAATACGGCTTACACTGGTTGGTTTAAAGCGAAGAAGATGGACTACAAACAAACGCTCAATTTGCCGCAGACCGCCTTTCCCATGAAGGCGGATTTGACGGCGCGCGAACCGCAACGCCTCGAGCGATGGCAGAGCCGCCAGCTCTATCAGAAAATCCAGGCGCGGCGCGCCGGCGCGCCTAAATTTGTCCTGCATGACGGCCCCCCTTTCGCCAATGGCGAAGTGCATATCGGCACGGCCTTGAACAAAATTCTGAAGGACATTATTGTCAAATATAAGAACTCCCTGGGCTGCGACGCGCCTTATATCCCGGGCTGGGATTGCCACGGCTTGCCCATCGAATTCAAAGTAACGCAGGAAATGCGCAAGGCTGGCTTGTCCACCGCCGATCCACTGACGGTGCGCCGGGCCTGCGAGGCCACCGCGCGAAAATTTATTGACATCCAGCGCACCCAGTTCAAGCGGCTGGGCATCCTGGGGGATTGGGAAAATCCTTACCTAACGCTCAACAAACAATACGAGGCCGACGAGTTGCGTCTGCTGGCCGATATTGTCGAGAAGGGGTTTGTGTATCGCGGGAAGAAGCCCGTTTATTGGAGCATCCCGGCCCGCACCGCTTTGGCCGAGGCGGAGGTGGAATATCACGATCATATCAGCCAAAGCATCTACGTGAAATTCCCGCTGGCCGGGCAAGCGAACACGTTTGTGGTGATCTGGACGACGACGCCGTGGACTTTGCCGGCGAACCTGGCTGTCGCATATAATTCCACCTTGGGCTATTCGCTGGTCGAGGCCGGGGCGGAGCAATACTGGATTCTTTCGGCTCTTGTTCCGGCAGTGGCGGCAAAATGTCAGTGGGAAAATTATAAGACAGTGCGGACCGCGCTGGGCACAGAGCTAAGTTCTTGGCGTTATGACCATCCTTTTTGCCGGCGGAGCGGCCCGCTGCTCGCGGGAGATGCTTTTGTCGAAAGTTCGACTGGAACGGGCTTTGTCCATATCGCGCCGGGACACGGGTTGGAAGATTACCATCTCGGACGGCAGAACGGCTTGCCGATTTACTCGCCGGTGGACGACGATGGGGCGCTGGCTTATACCAACGACCTTCCTCGCGAACAGCAGATGCCAGCCAGCATGATCGGCCAATCCATTTTGGAGAAGCAGGGAAAAAGCGCGGCGAACTCCGTCGTCCTCGAAGAATTGCGCGCGCGCAACGCTTTATTGCACCAGGAGGATTACTCGCATAGCTACCCATTTTGCTGGCGCAGCAAGACGCCGGTCATTTTTCGAGCGATGGACCAATGGTTCATCAGCCTCGCCTCCTTGCGCCAGCCCGCCCTCGAGGCCATTGACCGGGTCAACTGGGTGCCCGCCTGGGGAATCAACCGCATTAAAAGCGCGGTGGAAACGCGGCCCGATTGGTGCATCTCGCGCCAGCGCACCTGGGGAGTGCCGCTGCCGGCCTTTTACGACGCGGCGGGAAATGCTATGCTTGACGCAGAGATCGTGCGCCGCGTCGCAACGCTGGTCGAAGAGCACGGCTCGGATATTTGGTTCGAGAAAACCGCCGCCGAACTTTGGGACCTGGTCAAACCGCCTCAATGGAAAGGCGCGGACGCGGCCAGCAAATCGAATGATACGCTCGATGTCTGGATTGATTCCGGTTCTTCCTCGCGGGCGGTGTTAATGCAGCGGCCCGAATTGCGGCACGAGGCCGGACTGCCCTGGCAGGCGGACGTTTATCTGGAAGGCAGCGACCAGCATCGCGGCTGGTTCCAATCTTCGCTTTTGCTTTCGCTGGCCGGCAATGGCGCGGCCCCTTATCGCACCGTTTTGACGCACGGCTTCATGGTCGATGCCGACCGCGAAAAAATTTCCAAAAGCAAACAAGCCCAAGGCAGCTACGAAAAACCGCAGACCTCCGAAGCCTACGTTGGAAAGTATGGCGCGGACGTGGTGCGCTTGTGGGTCGCCTCGCAGGATTACCGGACGGATATCGTGGTCAGCGAGGAACGCATCAGCAAGGTCGGCGAAACCTATCGCAACCTGCGCAACACTTTGCGCTACCAACTCTCCAATCTCTACGATTTCGATCCGGCCAAACATGGGCTCGCGAACGAAGCGTTGACCGGGTTGGACCGGTGGATCCTCCAACGGTTTTCTCTTCTGGAAAACGAGGTGCGGGATGCCTACGACCGTTATGAATTTCACGTCGTCTATCAGAAAATCAGCCAGTTTGCGGCGGTGGAACTTTCTTCGATTTACCACGATTTGGTGAAAGACCGTCTTTACACCGAAGCGGCTGGGTCGCTTCGGCGGCGTTCCACCCAAACGGCCCTGACGCGCATGGTGACCAGCCTGTGCGGGATGCTGGCCCCGATTCTGGCCCTGACGGCCGATGAAGCGTGGGAGTTCATTCCCGGCCACGAGTCCGAGTCCGTCCATCTCGCGCCGTGGCGGCCGGTGAAATTTTCCGTTCCTGAGCACGAGGAACAGAAGTGGAAAAAACTTTTTGAGGCGCGTGAGCGGATTCTGCCTTGCTTGGAAAAAGAGCGGCAGGCCAAAAAAATCGGCAAGGCCCTCGAAGCCAAAGTGACACTTTCCAGCCTGCCGGAAGCGGATCGCGAAACATTGCGCGAGCTTCTGAATGTCTCGCAACTGGCCGCCGGGCAAAATGCGGAGGCGGGCGATTTCACGGTGACGGTGACCAAGGCCGACGGCCAGAAATGCGAGCGTTGCTGGCACTGGGAGGAAGATGTCGGGGCCAATTCAGAACATCCCACACTTTGCGGCCGTTGTGTGGCGGCGGTGCAAACGATGGCCGCCCCCGCATGAAAGAGTCCACTTTAAGCGCGCCCGTTCGCGCGATTCTACTGGCGGCGGCTTACGTGGTGGGCGGATGGTTGGGCAAGGACACTTCGTTTATGTCCGGCCAGGTTTCGTTGGTTTGGCCGCCGGCGGGAATCGCCTTGGCGGCCATTTTGCTTTTTGGGTATCGGATGTGGTGGGGCGTGGCGCTGGGAGCTTTCTTGTTTACACTGGTGCGCGGGACGCCTTGGGGATTCTTCACCTTGTCCACCGCAGTGGGCAACACGGTCGGGGCCATCGTCTGCGCTTATCTATTGGAGCGCTTCGTCAAGTTCGAAAATTCCATGGTGCGGCTCAAGCACGCCATTGGCTTCGTCATCCTGGCTTGTTTATTGGGAACGACCGTCAACGCCGCCTTCAATGTCCTGGGCCTTTGTTATGGCGGGCAAGTGTCGTGGGATGACCTTTTCACCAACGTGATCGGCTGGTGGGTGCCCAATGCGATGGGCGCGCTGGTTGTCACTCCGCTCATTTTGGCCTGGAGTTCACCCGAGACATCCACTTGGAGACCCCATCGCGTCCTGGAGGCCGTCTGTTGCGCGGCCGGCCTTTTCATTGGGACGCAGCTTTCGTTCAATTCCTGGTTTGTTTATGGCGTGCAAAATTATCCGCTGGCTTATCTGCCTTACCCGTTCCTGGTGTGGGGGGCGTTGCGGTTTGGGCAGCGCGGGGCGACCACGGGCACCTTTGTGGTGGCCGGACTGGCAATCTACGAATTATTACACCGGCTGGGCCCGTTCTGGACCGGCAACGACCAAACCAGCTTGATGCTCATCGGCTGTTACATTGGCGCGGTAGCCATCGGCAATCTGCTGCTGGCCGCCGCCGCCGCCGAACGCGAGACGGCCTTGCGCGCCACCGTTGCCAGCGAAAGACGCTATCGCGGCGTGGTCGAGGACCAAACCGATTTAATCTGCCGCTTCAAGCCGGACGGCACGCTGGTCTTCGTCAACCAGGCCTACTGCCGATTTCACGCCCGCCAAAAGAAGGATCTGATTGGGTCGAACTTTTTCGCCACCTTGCCCGAACAGGACCGTGAAATTCCGCTGGGTGAATTTGCGCGCCTGACGCGCGGCAAACCGCTGCAGTCGTTCGACAACCGCATGTTGATCGAAAATGGGCAGTTCCTCTGGCAGCAATGCACCGTGCGCGCTTTGTTTGACGAGGAAGGGCACATCACGGAATTCCAGGCGGTCATCGAAGACATCACCCGGCGCAAGCAATCCGAGGAGGCGTTGCGCCTGGGGGAGGAGCGCCTGCGCGCCATTCTCAACAGCCTGCCCAGCGGCGTCATTGTTCTCGATGAGCGCGGCTGCGCGGTGTTGTTCAACCCGGCGGCGGAAAAGATTTTTCATCGAAAAGCGAGCGAAGTTTTGGAGCACGGGATCAGCGAATTGTTTGCGCCCGCGGATCGCGCCCGTTATGACGATTACCTGGCCCGCCATGCCGGTGAAGACGAAGCGCGCGTCATCGAGGTCAATGCCCTGCAACCGGGAGGCGCGCTGGCGCCGATTGATATGGCGGTCAGCGAAATTTTGCGCGGCGGCGTGCTGATGATCATCGTGGTGGTGCGCGACATTTCGCAGCGGAAACGACTGGAGGAACAATATCGCCAGGCCCAAAAAATGGAGGCGGTTGGGCGGCTCGCGGGAGGGATCGCGCACGACTTCAACAATTTGATGCAGGCCATCCTGGGTTATATCGATCTGCTTGACAGACGATTGCCTCCGGGCGATCCCAATCACGATGCGGTCACGCAAATCCAAAAATCGCTGGCCCACGCCAGCTCGCTGACGCGCCAGCTCCTGGCCTTCAGCCGCAAGCAGGTGCTCAAACCCAAACTGCTTTCGCTCAACAGTGTGGTGGCGGACATGAACCAATTGTTGCAACGCGTTCTGGGCGAGACCATCCAATTGAAAATGAAGCTGGCCGCCCCGGTGCCGTGGGTTCGCGCCGATCCCGGCCAAATGGAACAGTTGATTCTCAACCTCGCCATCAACGCGCGCGACGCCATGCCGCAAGGCGGCTCCCTGAGCATCGAAACCAGCTACCTCGAATTCCAGGAGGAAACGACTTTGTCCTCGGGCCGGCTGCCGGCGGGTTCCTATGCGCTCTTGAAAATTTCCGACACGGGCTCCGGGATGAGTTTGGAAGTGCAGGCGCATTTGTTCGAGCCGTTTTTCACCACGAAGGAAGCGGGCAAGGGCACCGGGCTGGGGCTTTGCAATGTCTATGGCGTTGTCAAGCAGAGCGACGGCGAGATCACCGTCGATACGGAAATCGGGCGCGGCACGGCCTTCAATATTTATTTGCCGCGCCTGGATGGCAGCGTGGGCGAAGAGGAATCCACTCAGCTCGTCACGACACGGACGCGCGGGACCGAAACGGTTTTGCTGGTGGAGGACGAGGAATTGGTGCGCATGATGTTGGTCGAGGTCCTCAAGACGGACGGTTACAATGTGCTGGATGCGCGGCACGGCGCGGATGCGATCGAACTGGCAGGACAATACGCCGGGCCGATTGATTTGCTCGTCACGGACATGACGATGCCGGGTTTCAATGGTTCGGAACTGGCCCGGCGCCTGGCGGTGCAGCGGCCGGCCATGTGTGTGTTGTTTATTTCGGGCTACACGGAGAGGGACACCAAACAATGGGCCAAGCTGCATCAGCCGGTGCAATTTTTGCAAAAGCCCTTCCATCCCGACGCATTTTTGAGCAAAACGCGGCAGATCCTGGATCATGTCAAGAAGAGCGCTGATGACAAACCCGCCAAACCAGCCTGAGCGCCTCCCGCCTCCGGGGGAGATTCGCGAAAAAGCCGGCGCTTTCATCCGGCAATGGATTGCCTTCCAGCAAGGTTCTCCTGCGGAGCTAATCCGCGGGTTGGAGGAGACGGTGGGCTGGCCGGCGCGCCATTGCCTGGTGGAGATTTTGGAGGAACTGCGGCGGGCCCGGGCTCACCCGGAATTGGATCGCAAATATCTTCTTTACACGTTGAGCGAGGGAGCGGTCGCCGCCGCTCTGGCGGAGGAAGCCAAGCCGGTGGGAGAACATCAGTCTTCGGTGGACGAATTGCTGTTTCGCAGCCGGCAGTATCGCCGGACCAAAAAGTTCGCGGAAGCCGTCGAGTTTATTTCCCGGTTTCGCGAGTATTCGCCCTATAACAACATGTTGCTTTATTTCCAGAATCCGATGGCGGTATATTTTGCCACCGCCGCCCATTGGCACAGAGCTTTTGGGCGGACGATCAAGGAGGAAGCCCGCGGCATGATCATCCTGGCTCCGCGCACGCCGGTGCTGGTGGTTTACGACGTCTCCGAGACGGAAGGACAGCCGCTGCCCGACAAGCTGGAAAACTTTGCGCGAACTTCCGGGCGTTTCAATCCCGTGACCCTGGAGCGTACTGTCAAGAATTGTGAGCGGGACTGCATCCGAGTCTTTCGCAAAGAGTTGGGACAGTTGCGGGCCGGTTTCAGCACTTCGCGCGTGTCGGACGCGGGGTGGAAGATGCGCATTGCGCTGCGGGCCGAACTGGACGACGCGGCCGCCTATGCCGTGCTCTGCCATGAGCTGGCCCATATTTACCTGGGCCATCTGGGGGCGGACAAAGACGCCTGGTGGCCTTATCGGCAGAACCTTTCCCAAAATGTGGCCGAGATCGAGGCGGAAGCGGTGGCGCATATCGTTTGCCGCCGGGCGGGCTTGCGGCTGCACTCGGCGGAATATCTTGCCAGTTTCGTGGAAGACAACGCCGACCTGGACGCGATTAGTATTGACTTCGTCAGCCGCACGGCGGGGCGCATTGAAGAGATGGGCCGGCGTCTTTTGCCGCCGCGCGACAAGTGAGTCCTGCCGAGACGCTGAGACCGCCGTACAGGCTGCCCTTAGCTGAAGTGGGCTGAATCCCCCCGCCCGTATTTCAGCCAAACGCCGGTTCACAATCCCGCGCCGATGTCATAAAGTAAACGCAGATTTAACCACTCATTTCGAGTGGCGCCAAGGAGGAGAAGACGGGGCGGCGTTGAGGGGAAGGGCAACGCTGGAGGGGGGCGGAGAGCTATGT
>Ga0075522_10001214_pt1 | contig 19556 bp, 21 predicted proteins | sample NGEPerA_FD_74796 | JGI IMG/M metagenome (GOLD analysis project Ga0075522, IMG submission 74796) | Arctic peat soil microbial communities from the Barrow Environmental Observatory site, Barrow, Alaska, USA - NGEE PermafrostL2-A | ecosystem: Environmental > Terrestrial > Soil > Wetlands > Peat ...
CGTAACGTTCTCCATCTTGATGCCGAGATCTTCCGAGATCGCCTGGCCGCCGGTCAGGACTGCGATGTCCTGCAGCATGGCCTTGCGGCGATCGCCGAAGCCCGGCGCCTTGACGGCCGCGACCTTCAGGCCGCCGCGCAGACGGTTGACGACGAGGGTGGCAAGCGCCTCGCCTTCGACGTCTTCGGCGACGATGACCAGCGGCTTGCCGGTCTGCACCACGGCTTCCAGCAGCGGCAGCAGTTCGTTCAGGTTGGAGAGCTTCTTCTCGTTGATCAGGATGTAGGCGTCGTCGAACTCGACGCGCATCTTGTCGGCGTTGGTGACGAAGTAGGGCGAGATGTAGCCGCGGTCGAACTGCATGCCCTCGACGACGTCGAGTTCGGTCTCGAGCGACTTGGCTTCCTCAACGGTGATGACGCCCTCGTTGCCGACCTTCTTCATGGCATCCGAGAGGAACTTGCCGATCTCGGCGTCGCCATTGGCGGAGATGGTACCGACCTGGGCGATTTCCTCGTTCGAGGTGACCTTCTTGGAGTTCTTGACGAGATCGGCGACCACGGCTTCCACCGCCATGTCGATACCGCGCTTCAGATCCATCGGGTTCATGCCGGCGGCAACCGACTTGGCGCCTTCCTTGACGATCGCAGCCGCGAGCACGGTCGCGGTGGTGGTGCCGTCGCCGGCAGCGTCCGCCGACTTGGAGGCGACTTCGCGCACCATCTGGGCGCCCATGTTCTCGAACTTGTCGTCAAGCTCGATTTCCTTGGCGACGGTGACGCCGTCCTTGGTAATGCGGGGGGCGCCGAACGACTTGTCGAGCACGACGTTGCGGCCCTTGGGGCCGAGCGTCACCTTGACCGCGTTGTTCAGGATTTCCACGCCGCGCAGCATGCGGTCGCGGGCATCGACGCCGAATTTGACTTCTTTGGCTGACATAGATGATTTCTCCGTTTGAAACTGGATCCTCATCCTGAGGAGCCTGCTCTCGAGCCGGCTTCTCGAAGGATGAGATGATGGAAGCTTGTGGCCTCATCCTTCGAGACGCCGGCTGCGCCGGCCGCTCAGGATGAGGAACGGGCTTAGGCGGCCTTCTTCTTGGCGGCGGGAATGTCGGTGAGAACGCCCATGATGTCGCTCTCCTTCATGATCAACAGCTCCTGGCCGTCGATCTTGACCTCGGTGCCCGACCATTTGCCGAACAGCACGCGGTCGCCGACCTTGAGATCGATCGGGATCAGCTTGCCGGCTTCGTCACGGCCGCCGGGGCCGACTGCCGTGATTTCGCCCTGCGAGGGCTTTTCCTTGGCAGTGTCGGGGATGATGATGCCGCCAGCTGTCTTCTCCTCGGCGTCGATACGCTTGACCACAACGCGGTCGTGAAGCGGACGGAATTTCATGCAGTCCTCCTAAGCTTTTGAAGATGTTGTAGAGTTCCAGGAATTAGCAGTCTCCACCGGCGAGTGCCAGTGTGGCTGGACAGGACATAGTCGAGAGTGCTTGCGGGGACAAGGGCTTCTAGCAGAAAATTTGGCACTCAAATATGACACCTGCCAATTTTGTTCGTCATCGTTAATTCGACGAACGGGACGGTCAAGCCCAATATTAGCACATGCGGTAAGCTGCTGCTAACGCGACCTTTTTCAACAGATCATTAAACATTTAGGCTTGTGATGGGTTGGTATCGTGCGTCACATTTCTTTCATGTGAGCGCATCTCCACCGGGTGGCTCCCGGTCGGCAGCCACCACGTGAATGCGCTCCTTAAATGGAGGTTGGCATGGTCTCGCGGGTTGGGGTTTCCGAGGATTTCCGGAAACAGGTGCTGGGTTACGGGCTGACGACGGTGCAAATTCTCTATCGGATGCCGGACCATCCGTCGCTGCTGCAAACTTACGTCTGGCAGAATTACGACCTGTTCCCGAATTTCCCGGCGCTGAAGGATTTCCTCTCCTTCTGGCAGGAAAAGCTCGAGGGACCGCTCTACGCGGTCACAGTCGCGCATTCCAAGCTGATCAAGCCGGCCGAACTGCGCGCGGTCGATGGCGTGTTCAGGCTGCATTGAACGCACGCGAACCGGCTGGGGTGGGCAAAGCGAAGCGTGCCCACCATCTTCGACCACGGGCAAGCCGGTGGGCTCGCAAGTGCTTAGCCCACCCTACGAAGCGCGAAATTGTGCTAGCATTCTCCCGCGTCACGCACAGGGAGAATGTCGATGGCCAAAAAGAAGCCGACTTCGCGGGCAGCGGCCCGCACCGCCGCGCAGAAGAAATCGCCCGCGCGCAAGACTGCGAAGACCGTCAGCAAAACAACCGCGCGTAAAAAGCTCAAATCCAAGGGACGCACGCCGGGTCCCGCCAAGCGGGCGCGGCCGAAGCAACGCATCGCCGTCAGCCATCACCGCGACGAAGATTTCAAGACCGACGGCCTGCGCACTTATGCGAAATACCGCGACCTCGGCTTCGCTGCTGCGACCCATGGCCTGGCGCACGCCCAGGTGATCCGCCTGATCGGACCGTGCGATCCGGCGGTCGTGTCAAAACTGCATTTCCACGATCTCGAATTCCAGATGGTTTATGTGCTCAAGGGCTGGGTGAAGACCTACATGGAAGGGCAGGGCGAGACCACGATGCAGCAGGGCAGTGCCTGGACCCAGCCGCCGCGCATCAAGCATCTGATCATGGACTATTCCGACGACGTCGAGTTGCTGGAGATTGTCTTGCCGGCGGAATTCAAGACCGTCGAACTCACGTCATGATGCTCGCGCGCCTCGATCAGGCCTGGATGGCATAGCGATTGTGAGGCGCGCCTATCGCGAGGATATCGACTGGCTGCGCGCCATCGCCGTCCTGGCGGTGGTCGCGTTCCATTTCGAAACGCTGGCGATTTTCGGCGGCTTTGTCGGCGTCGATATTTTCTTTGTGATTTCGGGCTATCTGATCACCGGGATTATCGCCTCCGAGGTCGAGGACGGCACCTTTTCCTTTGCGCGATTCTATGAGCGGCGGGTACGGCGGCTGCTGCCCGCGCTGTATGCGATGGTGGCGCTGACCGCGATCCCTTCGTTCCACTATTTGTTGACTTCCGAACGCGCGGAATTGTTCCGCTCGATCGCAGCAGTCGTGACCTTCACCTCGAACTTCTTCTTCTGGCTGCAGACCGGCTATTTCGACCATGCGGCGGTGGAGAAGCCGCTGCTGCACACCTGGTCGCTCGCCGTCGAGGAGCAGTTTTATCTGGTGCTGCCGCTGATGCTGTGGACGCTGCTGCGCTTCGCGCGCGGCCGCCTCGTATTGCCGGCAGCGCTCGCAATCCTCACCTTGGCTTCGTTCGTACTCTCGATCTGGCTGATGCGAACTGACCAATCGGCGACCGCGTTCTTCATGAGCCCGCCGCGGGCCTGGGAATTTTTGATCGGCGGCCTGATCGCTACCCCCGGATTTCCGGTGCTGCGCCACAGGCTGGCGCGGACCATCGCCCGCGGCCTCGCGCTGGCGCTGCTCGCTATCCCGATTTTCTCGCTACGGCAAGGACCGGGTTTCCCCGGATTCAACGCGCTGACCCCGTGCATCGGGGCTATGATATTCATCTGGAGCGGTATCGGCGTGCCGACGCGGGAGCGCAACCGGTATGCGCCGCTGAATGTCGCCAGATTCTTCGGGCAGATTTCCTATTCGCTCTATCTCTGGCACTGGCCGCTGTTCACCTTCGCGCGGTTCTCGAAGAGCGGCCTGGTGCTGGATGCAACCGACAAGATCGCCCTGTTCGCGCTCACGGTTGCGATCTCGTATTTGTCGTGGCGCTTTGTCGAACAGCCGTTTCGCCAGCGCCGGCTGGCGTCGACGCGGCGCGATGCGTTCGTTGTCGCCGGCCTTGCGTCGATTGTGCTGCTCGCCGGCAGCGTCGGCGGCTGGCTATTGAGCCGGACGCCGTCGGATGCCGACCGCGCCGCGCTGCAGCTCGAGGCCTATAACGAATACGATTATCGCCCGCTCTATCGCGTCGGCAGCTGTTTTGAGCCTGCCGGCGACGTGATTGCCGATTCCTGCCTGAGGCTTCAGCCGGGCAAGATCAATGTGCTGCTGTGGGGCGACAGCCTCGCCGCGCATTATTTCCACGGGCTGCGTGAGGCGACCGATCCGAAAACGACAAATATCCTGCAGGCGACCCAGGCCGCCTGCATGCCGACCTTCAACGCCGCCGCGCAGGGGACGGCAGCCTGCCGCGATCTCGCGACGCAGATGGATGGCTTCTTCGCGGGTCATAAACCCGACCTCGTCATGCTTTCGGCCGACTGGCTGGAATACTCCCGCCCGCCGCGGTTCGACGGCATGATCGCCGACCTTGGGAAGACGATCTCAAAGCTCAATGCATCAGGCGTGCCGGTGGTGTTGATAGGCCCGGCCGTGCAGTTCAGGTCAAGGCTGCCGTCGATGCTGATGCGTGCCCGTCTGCGTCACGTCGAGCCAAGACCAGACGATTTCGTGCTGCCGGACATTTTCGCGCTCGACCGCAGCATGAAGGCGGCGCTGCCGGCGCATGACAAATTCTCCTATGTGTCGGTGCTCGAGGCGGTCTGCCCGGAACGGCAATGCCCGATCACCGTTGGCGATGGCGTGCCACTCGCGTGGGATCACGCGCATCTGACCGCGGAGGGATCGGAATATGTGATGGGGAAGATGGCGCCGCTGTTGGGACTCATCGCGTCATTCCGGGGCGAGGCGGAGCGTCGAACCCGGAATCTCGAGATTCCGGGTTCGCGCTGAACGCGCGCCCCGGAATGACGGCGAGGGTCACGTCAACACCCCAACGATCGCGCCCATCAGGCACGTCGTAATTGTCCCCGACACGATCGATTTCAGCCCGAGCGAATTGATCTCCTGGCGGCGCTCCGGCGCCATGGTGCCGAGGCCGCCGATCATGATGCCGAGGCTGCCGAAATTGGCAAAGCCGCACATCGCATAGAGCATGATCAGCCGCGAGCGTGGATCGAGTGCGTCTATGCCGAGCTTCGACAGGTCGACATAGGCGATCAATTCGTTGAGCACGGTTTTGGTGCCCATCAGGCTGCCGGCGGTGATCGCCTGCGGCCATGGCAGGCCCATCAGCCAGCATACCGGCGCCATCAGGTAGCCGAGCACACGCTGCAATGAAATTCCCGCGCCGCCGACATTTGGTAATATTCCCAAGACGGCGTTGGCCAGATAGACCAGCGCTACCAGCACGATCAGCATCGCGACGATGTTGAGCAGCAGTTCGAGGCCGGCCGTGGTGCCTTTGACGATGGCATCCATGGTGGAGGCGGCCTGCATCTCCGGATCGTTCAGCGTTCCGCCGGTGCGTTGCGTGCTGGTTTCGGGCACCATGATCAGGCTGATCAGGATCGCGGCCGGCGCCCCCAGCACGGAAGCGATGACGAAATGCGCGGCCGCGTCCGGAATCAGCGGCGCCAGCAGGGTGGCGTAGAGCACGAGCACGGTGCCGGCGATTCCGGCCATGCCGCCGGTCATGACGAGAAAAAGTTCGCTGCGGGTGAGCTGCGCCAGATAGGGACGGATGAACAAGGGCGCTTCGACCATGCCGAGAAAGATATTGGCGGCGGTCGACAGGCCCACCGCGCCGCCGACGCCGAGCGTGCGCTCCAACACCCAGGCCATGCCGCGCACCACCGGCGGCAGCACTTTCCAGTAGAACAACAGCGTCGTCAGCACGCTCATGACCAGCACCACCGGTAATGCCTGAAACGCCAGGATGAATTCCGCGCCTGGAATCTTCAGGTCGAACGGCAGCGCCCCTCCGCCGAGATATCCGAACACGAAAGAGGTGCCGGCACGCGAGGCCTGTGAGATCGTTCCGACCGCGTCATTGATGACGCCAAAACCGCGAGCGACAAAAGGGAGTTTTATCAATGCCACGGCGGTGAGGATGGTTACGAAAAGTCCAATCGCCGTCTGCCGCGGCGAGACCGCGCCGCGGTTCTCGCCGAACGCCCAGGCGATCGCGAGCAAGGCGAGGACGCCGACCGCCGATTGCAGCTGCAGCATGATTCCCCCGAAGGCCCGCGGCGATTATGATGTGATCGCGAGGCGGAGCGCAATGCGTCGGCGGGGCGTCGGCGCGCTTAGCCGGCAGCGCCGAGGGGATCGTGCTGCCCGGCATGCTGCGCCATCGGCGCGAACAGCTTCAACATCAGATAAGCAGCGAAGGCAGGCGCGATGAACCCCGGGCCGGGGAGCTGGAGGTTACCGAACAGCAACTGCAGCGCGGGCGTCCAGAACACGAGTTGCGCGAGCCGCCGTCCCGTGGCGTCCAGTTGCCCGGCCGCCAGCAGCGCCACGGCTGCAAACGTCAGCGGCAACAAATCATAGGCGCCCATATAGGGTGAGGCGCACACCGTGCAGGCGAGAAACAGCGCGCGCAACAGCCGCGGATCGGCATCCCAGCGATAGCGGAATGCAACTGCGACGGTGCCTACCGCGGCGACGGCGAAAGCGAGCTGGATCGCTTCGCCGACCTTGTTGCCAAGAACGCCCCGCAAGTTCATGAAAACGGTGGGATGATAGGGCATCGCGGTGCCGGCGGAGTCGGCGAGCACCTCGCGCTGCAAGGGCAGCGCCTTGACGATGTAGTCGTGCCAGCTCACCTCGCCGCCGAGTGCGACGCTGGCTGCGATCAGCAACAGCGCGGTCACGGCTGCCCACAGGAACACGCGCCAGCAGCCCGATGCGATCAGCGCGAATGGAAACAACAGGCCAAGCTGCGGCTTGACCGTCAACAACCCGATCAAGACGCCGGCGACGAGCGGCCGCTTGTCGAGCGAGGCGAAGATCGCGAGCAATGCTGCTGTCGTCAGGAACGAACTCTGGCCCGAGATCACGCACAGCAGCGCGGCGGGCGATATCAAGGCGATCGCGAGGATACGAAGGTCGCTGACCTCGCGGCGACCGGCGAGATAAAACGCCAGAAGCCCGATCGCAAACCACGCGATCAGCGCAGGAAAATAAGCGAGCCAGCCGAACGGCGCCATTACCACGAGGGCGGTCGGCGGATTAGGCCAGTTTTGTCCGGGATAGCCGTGGCCAAGCAGGCTTGCAAGCGCGTCATTATAGGTCGCGACATCGTAGAAACGCGCAGGTTCGCCATCGAACACCGCGCGCCCGTACATCCACAGATTCAGGAAATCGCGTCCGAGCACCAGGGTAGCCTTGTCGCGTGGAAACGGCCAGGTCCAGCTCGTGGTGCAGAAATAGGTCAACAGCGTCAGGGCAAACAGCGCGCCGCCGAGCAGCAACAAGGCGCGCAGGAATTCGGCGTCATCCGCGTCAATCGTTGCGGGCGTGAGCGCGCCGAAAAGCCGGCGAAGGCCGGAGGCTGCTGTCGCCCGCGGAAGGTCTGGTTCGGACAAGCTCTGCTGTGACATCGGGATTCCGGCTGTCAAAAGTGCTGCCGCGCCGCCGAAACCGGCCAAACTGGCAAGGTGCGCACGTGGCGCCGGCAGGTTAGGAGCCGCCACTTAAGATATTATTTAGGGGAACCCTGCAAAGCTCGGGGCAAATGGCCTGCCCGGGGCGCGCACCGCCCCGTTCGCGATGGCCTCCTTGCGAGCAGCGGATTTTGGCCGATGATTGCCGTTGTTATCCCCGCCTACCGCGCGGCAGCGACCATCCTGCCTGTGATCGCCGCGATCGGCCCTGAAGTCGACCTGGTCGTGGTCGTTGACGACGGTTGTCCCGAGGGCACTGCGCTTGCGGTCGCCCAACGTTGTTCGGACCCGCGGGTGGTCGCGCTGATGCATGGCGACAACCGCGGCGTCGGCGCAGCCTTCCTGACGGGGATGCGCTACGCCATCGAGCGTGGCGCCGATATCATTGTAAAGATCGACGCCGACGGCCAGATGGACCCTTCGCAGGTGCCGGCGCTGGTGCATCCGATCGTCAGCGGCCAGGCCGATTATGTGAAGGGCGATCGCTTCTTCTTCCTGACACATGCAGCCTCGATGCCGAAAGCGAGGTTGTTCGGAAACCTTGCGCTGTCGTTCATGGCCAAACTCTCCAGCGGTTACTGGACGGTGATGGACCCGACCAACGGCTTCTTTGCGATCGAGGCCCGCGTCGCCGAATTGCTCGACGACGAGCAACTGGCGAAGCGGTTCTTCTTCGAGACCGATCTTCTGTTTCACCTCGGCCTGGTCCGCGCCAAGGTCGTCGAGTTCCCGATGCACGCGTCCTATGGCGATGAGGTTTCCAATTTGCAGATTTCGCGCCAGCTCGCGCCGTTCTTCGCCGGGCACATGCGCAACACGCTGCGCCGGGTTCTCTATCTCTATTTCTTCCGCGAATTTTCCCTGGCCTCGATTCAACTCGTCGCCGGCACTGCCCTGTTCGGCTTTGGCCTCGTTTTCGGCCTGTACCACTGGTGGTCCGCAGCCCCGGATCAACTGGTGCCGACCGGCACGATCATGATCGCGGCGCTGACCTTCCTGATCGGCTTCCAGCTCTTGCTGTCGTTCCTCAACTACGACATCAGCTCCAGCCCGCGCGAGCCGCTGCATCCGTTTCTCAGCCGCGCCCCGTCACGCGCGGTCGAGGTGTCCGCGAAGCCGGTCGAGGCCGGCGCGGATCAGCCGGCGCGGCGGCAGGCATAGCCAGCCGCTTTCTTCGTCATGGCCTGGCTTCCGAGCCCGGGCATGACGAGGTTTGCATAACCGCCGATTATTAGTGCGAAACTCAGCCTCGTCCGACGAACGGCATCTTGCTCGCCATGACCGTCATGAACAGCACGTTGGCGTCGAGCGGCAGTGTTGCCATGTAGGCAACCGCGGCGCCGACTGCCTTCGCGTCCATGCGCGGCTCCGGTATCTTGCGGCCGTCGGGCTGCAGCACGCCGTCGACCATGCGGTCGGTCATGGGCGTTGCGGCATTGCCGATGTCGACCTGGCCGACCGCGATGTCGTACATCCGGCCGTCGAGATTGGTCGCTTTCGTCAAGCCTGTAATGGCGTGCTTGGTCGAGGTATAGGCCGAAGAGAACGGCCGCGGCGCATGCGCGGAGATCGAGCCGTTGTTGATGATGCGGCCGCCGCGCGGGGTCTGGTCCTTCATGATGCGGAAGGCGTGCTGGGTGCAGAGGAAGGGCCCGGTGAGGTTGGTGTTCACCACCGCCTGCCATTGCGCCAGCGAAAGGTCCTCGAAATTCACAGGCGGCGCGCCCATGCCGGCATTGTTGAAGAGCACGTCGAGCCGGCCATAAGTATCCATCACCTTGGCGAACAGGGCTGCGATCGACCCGGGATCGGTCATGTCGGCGGAAACCGGAAGGCTCTTGCCAACATTGTCGCCGAGTTTCTGGGTTTCCTGCAGCTTGTCCATGCGCCGTCCGGCCAGCACCACCGTAAACCCGGCCGTCATCAGCGCCAGCGACGCCGCGCGTCCAACGCCGGTGCCCGCGCCCGTCACCACCGCGATTTTGCTTGCTGCCTCGGTCATGGTTTCCTCTGCCCTTTGGTTCTTGGTTATGTTTCCGCCTTGTAGGGCGGTCGTGGGATGTTCTGGTGTGCCGCGCGCAGCGCCGCCGACCAGCGTGAGCGCAAATCGTGGAAATAGGGTTCGCCCGCCTCGATGCGATGATTGAGATCGGCGTCGCAGACGTCCGCGCGCACCACCAGCACGTCGATCGGCAGTCCGACGCCGAGATTGGAACGCATGGTCGAATCCATCGAGATCAGGCTGGTCTTCAGCGCGTCATACAATTCGACGTCGTAATGCATGGCGCGGTCGAGCACCGGCTTGCCGTATTTGTGCTCGCCGATCTGCAAATAGGGCGTGTCGGTGGTGCATTCGATGAAATTGCCGGCCGGATAGACCATGAACAGCCGCATCCGCGAACCTTTGATCTGGCCGCCGAACAGGAACGACACGTCAAAATTGATGTCTTCGGACTGCAGCGCCACGCCCTCGGTGGCGTGCACGCTACGGATCGCCCGCCCGATGCGCTGCGCCGCCTGGAACATGGTCGGCGCGTTCAACAGCGTCTCGACGTCGCCGGTGTGCGGATCTTGCATCCCCTCGGTCAGGGTCGAGAGCACGGATTGGCTGATCGCGAGATTGCCGGCGCTGGCGACTGCCATGATGCGCTCGCCCGGCTTGGAGAAGATGTGGAGCTTTCGGAAAGTCGAGACGTTATCGAGGCCGGCATTGGTGCGTGTGTCCGCGATCATGACGAGGCCGTCCCGCACCAGCACTCCGCAACAATAGGTCATCCCAAGATCCCCGAACGCCTCAATCGGCCGGGAATTACTAGCCAATTTTGTCAGGGGCTCCAACCCCAATCGGGCGATCACAAACGTCATTCCGGGTTTGGTCCTTCAGACCCTCCCGGAATGACGTCGTTTCTGCAGTGGCGCAGCGAATTTCGAACAGCTAGAAATCACCGGTCGAAGCCGGGGGCGGGGACGGCACATGAAAACGGCGTTGATCTTGGTCGCCGGCCTGATACTGGCCGGGCAAATCTGGGGCGGCGCGGTCGCACTGGCCGGCCCCTGGGAAGACGGCATGGCTGCCTATAACCGCGGCGACTATGTGCCGGCGATGACGGTGTTCCGGGCAATGGCCCAACAGGGCAATGCGAAAGCGCAGCACGTGCTCGGGGTGATGTATCATCGGGGGCAGGGGGTGAAGCGCAATCCGGTGCGCGCCTTTGTCTGGTTCAGCCGCGCGGCGGCAAGCGGCGACGCCGCCGCAAAATCCGATCTGCGCGAGGTCACGAAGACCATGACGCCCGAAGAACTCGGGCAGGCGCGCGAGATGGCGCAGGCCTGCGAGGTCTCGGATTATCGGAGCTGCGAGTGATGGCAGGGCCGCACCGGCCGCAGCCAAGTCATTGCGAGCCAACGGGCCGCGAACGCGCGCCCGATGACAAACTCCACGAAGCAATCCATCGCGCGGCAAAAAGGAAGGATGGATTGCTTCGTCGCTGGCGCTCCTTGCAATGACGAAGTCTCACGACTGGCTCTGCCCCTGCCGTCCACCGCCGGCCTGATCGACCCTGACCGCGACCGTGAGCGTTTCCATGCCGCCGCCGTAGCGGGTGCCGCGCACCGGCGCCGCGCCGAGATAATCGAGCCCGATCGCGATGCGGGCATGCGCGTCGGTGGTGCAGATGCCGTTGGCGGGATCGAAGCCGACCCAGCCCAGATCAGGCACGAAGGCTTCCGCCCAGGCGTGGCCGGCCTGCTGCTGCACCACGCCGTCGGAGCGCAGGAAATGCCCGGCGACGAAGCGCGCCGGCACGCCGCCTGATCGCGCGCAGGCAATCAGGATATGCGCATAGTCCTGGCACACCCCGCGCTTCAGCCCGAAGGCTTCCGCCGCCGAGGTGCCGCTGTTGGTCGGATCCTCGTCGAAAGTCATGTGCTCGTTGATCTGGGTCATCAGCGCATGCAGGAAGCCGAGCACGTCGTCTTCGGACTCCGCGCGCAACTCGCGCGCGGAATTGGCCATCGCCGCATTGACTTCGGTGAGCGGCGTCGAGCGCAGGAACAGGCTCGGGGGAAAGTGCTCGTCGGTTCCCCGGAGCACGCCGCCGGTGTCGTGAGTCTCGATCAGGCCTTCGACGTTGACGGTGAGATCGGCAATCGGCCCATGCGTCAGCACATGCGTGACATTGCCGAATGCATCCTGGTGCATGTCGAGCCGGGAATCCGTCGACACGTCGATCTGCCATTCCGCGACATATTGCCCGTCATGGCTGCCCGGCGTCATGCGCAGGATCTGGATGACGCCGGTCGCCGGCGGCTGGTAGCGATAGCTGGTCGTATGGGCAATTCGCAGGCGCATGAGGTACCAACAATGGAATGAGATATGGATCGCCTTTAGACGATAAGGATCGTCATGCCCGGCCTTGTGCCGGGTATCCACATCTTTCTGCTTATCAACCTATCAAAGCAAGACGTGGATGGCCGGGACATCTAGCGCGAAGACGCGCTTCGCGCTTATGCCCGGCCATGACGGAGTTTTGATGGAGGCCATCCCAGCACCTCAAACCAGATATTGCTTGGCGATGATTTCGCCGAGCCGTGAATTGTCGGCGATGAATTCCTGGATGAATTCGTGGACGCCGTGCTGGAAGATGTCGTCCATATGGCTGTGCTCCAGGCGGTTGCGGACGCCGCGGGCGTGGCGCTGGGCGGCGCCCGGGCGGCCATAGGCGACCCCGATCTGGTCGAGGTTGCGCACCAGATTGCCGTAACAGCTCGCCAGCGAACGCGGCAGCGAATCGTTGAGGATCAGGAGATCGGCGATCAGCCAGGGCTTTAGCGTCTCCCGATAGACCCAGTGATAGGCGGTCAGCGCCGAGACCGAGCGCAGGATCGAGGTCCACTGGTAATAATCCAGGGGCCCGCCGACATGTTCCTCCTCTGGCAGCAGCACGTGATATTTGACGTCGAGGATGCGCGCGGTGTTGTCGGCGCGCTCCAGATGCAGGCCGAGTCGCGAGAACCAGTAGGCGTCGTTGCGCAGCATGGTGCGGTAGGCCGAGCCGTCGAAGCGCAACGAGATTTCCTGCACGAAGCGCAGGAATTTCGCCAACTCCTCGCGGCTCTTGGCGCCCTTGCCCCAGACTTCCTGCAGGTCGATCCAGGCACCGTTGATGGTGTCCCACATCTCCGATGTCAGCGCGGTGCGCACTGAACGTGAATTGAGCCGCGCGCTTTCGATGCAGTTCTTGATCGAGGAGGGATTTTCCGGCGCAAACGAGAGAAATTCGACGACGTTGTTCTCGTTGGCTTGCTCGTAAACGTCGTAGAAGCTGGCTGAGACGCCGGCCGTCAGCAGCGCCGAATCCCACTCATTGGTCTTTCCGACATAGGCGTTCGGCAACGCGGTCACGCGCAGCGTCGCCTCGATGGTGCGCGCCAGATACTCCGCGCGTTCAACATAGCGGGCGAGCCAGTACAGGTTTTCGGCGGTGCGCGACAGCATGCGAGAAATTCAGTTCTTTTCCCTCTCCCCTTGTGGGGGAGGGTCAGGGAGGGGGGCGGGCTTGCTCGATTGCCGTTTCATTCGTCCAGTATCCAGGTGTCCTTGGTGCCGCCGCCCTGGCTCGAATTCACCACAAGCGAGCCTTCCTTCAGCGCTACCCGCGTCAGCCCGCCCGGCACGACGGTGACGCGATTGCTTCCCGTCAGCACGAAAGGGCGCAAATCGACGTGGCGCGGCGCAAGCCCGGATTCGACGCAGGTCGGGCAGGTCGACAGCGCCAGCGTCGGTTGCGCGATGAATCCTTCCGGCTCGCGCTTGAGCTTGTCACGGAACGCCTCGATGGTCGCCTTGGTCGCGGCGGGGCCGATCAGCATGCCGTAACCGCCGGAGCCGTGCACTTCCTTCACCACGAGCTCGCCGAGCTTGTCGAGCACATAAGCGAGATCTTTCGGTTCGCGGCAGCGCCAGGTCGGCACGTTCTTCAGGATCGGTTCTTCGCCGAGATAAAATTGTACGATCTCCGGCATATAGGAGTAGACCGCCTTGTCGTCGGCAATCCCGGTGCCGACCGCGTTCGCAAGCGTGATGTTGCCGGCTGCATAGGCCGACATCAAGCCCGGCACGCCGAGCGCGGAATCCGGGCGGAAGGTCAGGGGGTCGAGGAAGTCGTCGTCGACCCGGCGATAGATCACGTCGACCCGCTTCAAGCCCTCGGTGGTGCGCATGAACACCTCGTCATTCTTGACGATGAGGTCGCGGCCCTCGACCAGTTCGATGCCGAGCTTGTCGGCAAGAAAAGAATGCTCGTAATAGGCGGAGTTGTAGACGCCCGGCGTCAGCAGCGCCACCGTGGGCTCGGCCGCTGCGGAAAGCGGCGCCACCGAACGCAGCGCCGACAATAATTCGTCGGGGTATTTTTCCACGGGCGCGACGCGGTGGCGCGCGAACAGGTCCGGAAACAGCCGCATCATGATTTCGCGGTTTTCCAGCATGTAGGAGACGCCGGAGGGCGTGCGCGCATTGTCCTCCAGCACGAAGAAGTTTTCCGGGTTAACGCGGACGATGTCGATGCCGGCGATGTGGACATAGACGTCGTGCGGCACGTCCTGCCCGTTCATCTCGGGGCGGAACACCGGATTCTGGAAGATCAGATCGTCGGGGATGATGTTGGCGCGCAGCACGTCGCGGTTGTGATAGATGTCGCGCAGGAACATGTTCAGCGCGCGCACCCGTTGTTTCAGGCCTTTTTCAAGGATCGCCCATTCCTTCGCCGCCATGATGCGAGGGATCACGTCGAAGGGGATTAGCCGCTCCTGGGCTTCAGCATCGCCATAGACCGCAAAGGTAATGCCGATCCGGCGAAACAGCAGCTCCGCCTCCTGACGACGATATTCCAGGGCGTCCGGCGGCGTCTCCTTGAGCCAGCGGGAGAGCTCCTGATAGGCCGGCCGGACGAAGCCTTCGGGCCCGTTCATTTCATCGAACGCAACTGCCATATCCCGACTATTCCCCGCCATGCGGGACAGTGCATGACTTAAAGGGATGGTAGCAAGGCCCGGGCCAGCGCGATATGGATGGCCTCCGGGGCGCATTTGGGCACGGGGTTCGGGGGCCTTGCCTCAAAAAACGGCTGCCGGGTGCTTAATTCGGTGGCAAAACCACGTGACTTCAATGTCTTGCATGCGCAAGGTTCGAGGTCATGAAGGGCTGAGGAGGGGTTATGAGCGAGATCGTCACCGCGGGCATATTGGTGATTGGCGACGAGATCCTGTCGGGCCGGACCAAGGACAAGAATATCGGCTTTATCGCGGAATACCTGACTAATATCGGCATCGACCTCAAGGAAGTCCGCGTCGTCGCCGACGAGGAGGCCGATATCATCGCGGCGCTGGACGCGCTGCGCCATCGCTACGAATACGTCTTCACCACCGGCGGTATCGGGCCGACCCATGACGACATCACCGCCGACAGTGTCGCCAAGGCGTTCGGCGTCGGCATCGACCATCACCCCGAAGTAGTGGCGCGATTTCGCGAGCGCTGGGGGCAGGGCGATCTGAACGAGGCGCGGCTGCGCATGGCGCGGATTCCCGACGGCGCCGAACTGATCCAGAGCGCCACCATCCTCGCGCCCGGCTTCAAGCTCGGCAATGTCATCGTGATGGCCGGCGTTCCCTCGATCATGCAGGCGATGATGGACATCGTCGCCCCGAAGCTGAAATCCGGCGTGCGCATGCTGTCGGATACCGTGCGCGCCAATGCGCGGGAAGGCGACATCGGCGGTCCCTTGCGCGAGATCGCCAACGCCCATCCCGACACCATGATCGGCAGCTATCCCTTCACCGATGAGGACAGGAAACCGAATACCAATCTCGTGGTCCGCTCGCGCGATCCGGAGAAACTCAATGCGGCGATGAACGCGGTGAAGCAGATGCTGGCTGGTCTCAGCATCGCACGATAGTGGCTGTCTCCATGATGACGACGAGGCCCGTCACACCGCGCGATCTCGACCTGGTCTGCCGGCATCGCGAAGAGATGTTTCGCGCATCGAATGCGCCCAGCAGAACCGACGATATCCTGAAGGCCATGACGGCGGCCTTCAGGATCTGGGCCGAACCGCGTTTGAAGGATGCAACCTACTTCGGCTATATCGTGGAGGATGCGGGCGCGCCGATTGCCGGCATAGGCTTGATGGTGATCGAATGGCCGCCGCATCCATCGCATCCGCTGGAGGACAGGCGCGGTTATGTGCTCAATGTCTTCGTCGAGCCATCGCATCGGCGGCGGGGACTGGGGAAAATGCTGATGGAATTGGGAGAGGCCGAGTTCCGGAAGCGTGGTGTGTCCTATGGCGTGCTCCACGCAACACGAATGGGCAAGCCGCTCTACGAACGGATGGGATGGTCGGCAACAAGCGAGATGGCAAAAATCCTGAATGCTGCCGACGACTTCGGAGCCGGAACATGACCGGGCAAGAGTAGCGCCGTGGACAAGAATTCCTTTTTCTGGAAAATCGTCGACGGCCGGCTGCCGCCGCCCCCAGCGCCGTGACGCTCGGCATCGAATTCACCGAGATCGACGGCGAGCGCGGCACCGTCGAGATCAAATTCGAGGCGAAACCGGAGTTTCTCAATCCGGCGGGCCATGTGCAGGGCGGATTCCTGGCGGCCATGCTCGACGACACCATGGGGCCGGCGCTGAGCGCGACGCTCGATGCCGGCGAATTCGCTCCGACGGTGAATTTGAACGTGCAGTTTCACCGTCCGGCCGGGGCAGGGCCGCTGAAAGGCGTCGGTCGCGTCGTGCAGCGCGGCCGGGAGGTTTGCCAGCTCAGCGCCGAACTGCTTCAGAACGACAAGATCGTCGCCACCGCGACGGCCACGGCCGTGATTCGAAAGATGTAGGGAGAACGACGATGACGGAGCATCCGGACGCGCGCGCGCAGGAGCGCTCGGGCAAGGCCTTTCCGGTCTCGTGGGACCAGTTTCACCGGGATTGCCGGGCGTTGACCTGGCGATTGAACGAGGTCGGGCCGTTTCATGCGGTGATCGCGATCACCCGCGGCGGGCTGGTGCCGGCGGCGATCGTGGCGCGCGAACTCGGTGTACGCATCATCGATACCGTCTGCATTGCGAGCTACGATCACACCGCGCGGGGCGATCTGAAGGTGCTGAAGGGCATATCCGCCGACACCGCGAAACTTGGGCAAGGCACCGGCAAGGGACTTTTGATTGTCGACGACCTCGTCGACACCGGCAAGACCGGCCGGCTGGTGCGCAACATGATCCCGGATGCGCATTTCGCCACCGTCTACGCCAAGCCGATGGGCCGGCCGCTGGTCGATACTTTCATCACCGAGGTGTCGCAGGACACCTGGATCTACTTTCCCTGGGACACCGCGCTGTCGTTCCAGCCGCCAATCCGCGACGGCGCGGCGTGAGAGGGCGAATGCCGAGTAGCGAATGGCGAATATGGTATCCTCTATTCGCCATTCCCCATTCGCTATTCGCCATCTGATCATGCCCCTGCAAAACCGCGTCACGCCATCAGGCGACATCATCGCCACCCCGCGGCGCGGGATTTTCACCGGCAATCGCGGCATCATCCACGATCCCGCAACGAAAACGCTGCTGCGGAAACGCTGGTCGTGCCCGGCGTGGCTGATCTGCGTGCTGGAATTCCGCGGCCGAAGGCGGAAGGTGATGGGCGGGCGCAGCTGGACCGAGCTGTTCTTTCTGGATGAAGCGACCGCGTTTGCGGCCGGGCATCGTCCCTGCTTCCATTGCCGCCGCGACGACGCCAATCGCTTTCGCGCCGCGTGGGTGAGGGGCAACGGCGTCGAAGACGTGCTGGCGCGCGACATCGATATCGTGCTGCATCGCGAGCGGCTCGATCGCGGCGAGAAGCGGCTGCATCCGCTGCCGGTGCCCTGGGCACAACTGCCTGACGGCGCAATGGTGCAGGCGGGGGCTGAGAGTTTCCTGATCGCAGAGGGAAGGGCGCTGGCGTGGTCGCCGGACGGCTATCGCGCGGTAGAGAAAATACCCGAAGACGCGATGTTGCTGACGCCGCCGTCGACATTGCGCGCGTTGTCGGCGGGATACCGGCCGGTGCTGCATCCAAGCGCAAATACCATACTCGGCTAACGCAACGGCCGGCCGTTTTCGTCGACGCTCATCCGGGATTCCCGCAACGTCCAGTCGCGGATGATTTGCCGGCAACGCGCAAGCGTCAGATCGTCCGACTGGGTTGCGGTAGTCGTCGCCGGCGCGGGTTGCGCTACGCGATCGACCATGGCCTGGCAGCTGACGAACTCGCCGCGGCCGTCGGCGCGCGCTGCCGGCGATAACAGGAACAGCGACGCAATCACGATCCCCGCGGTGAACTTCGAGAACGCCGACCTCACCCGAGCCGCTGCCTTGCCAGCTTCACGCCGGCACCCAGCGCGGCGAGCTTCGCCTCCGCGATGTCGCGGCGCATCGGCGCCATGCCGCAATTGGTGGTCGCGACGATGTTGCTCTTCGGCACGAATTTCGCGACCTGCTCGATGACAGCGGCCACGTCCTCGGCGGTCTCGACCTCGTCGGTTGCGACGTCGATCACGCCAGCCTGCACCACCTTGCCCTTGAGGAGACCGAGCAGTTCCAGCGGCACCTTGGAATTGCGGCATTCGATCGCGACCTGCTGGATCGAGCTTTTGTCGATGGAGGGGAACGTCTCTTCATACTGACGCCACTGGCCGCCGAGCGTCTGTTTCCAGTCGGTGTTGGCCTTGATGCCGTAGCCGTAGCAGATGTGCACGGCGGTGGCGCAGGTCAATCCTTCAGCGGCCTTCTCCAGCGCCTTGACGCCCCAGTCGCGGACCTCGTCCATGTAGACGTTGAAGGCCGGCTCGTCGAACTGGATGACGTCGACGCCATCGGCCTGCAACGCCCTGGCCTCTTCGTTGAGCAGGCCGGCGAAGGCAAACGCCATCTTGACGCGGTCGCCATAATATTTGTCGGCGATGGTGTCGATGATGGTCATCGGGCCGGGCAGGGTGAACTTCAGCTTTCGCGAGGTGTGGGTGCGGGCGACACGGGCCTCGTCGGCATGGACGCGGCCGGCCAGCCGCAATGGCGCCACCACCTGCGGCACCATCGCCTTGTAGCGGTCATTGCGAATTCCCATCTCGACCTTGTGGGCGAAATCGATGCCCTCGATGTTTTCCAGAAAACCGTGAACGAAATGCTGGCGCGCCTGCTCGCCCTCGGTGACGATGTCGACGCCGGCGTCTTCCTGCAACTTCACCGCGAGCATCGTGGCGTCGCGCTTGGCGCGGGCCAGTTCTGCGCCTTGCGATTTCCAGGCCGCCCATAATTTGTTGGGCTCGGCCAGCCATTCCGGCTTTGGCAGGGAACCGGCGATCGTGGTTGGAAACAGCATGAGGGCCTCCCGGTCGGTTCTGATTGAGCGCCTGTCTGCCATGTCCTAAGGTCGAGGTACAGAACAACGAAAGTCGCCCGGCCAGGCCCGCCAGGCGCCGCTTATCAGGGAAAGCCATGATCGACCTCTATTACGCGCCGACGCCGAACGGCTGGAAGATATCGATCATGCTGGAAGAGCTCGGCCTTCCCTACAAGGTCGTTGCCGTCAACATCCGGGCCGGCGAACAGTTCAAGCCGGAGTTTCTCGCGATCAGTCCGAACAACCGGATTCCCGCGATTGTCGATCATGCGCCGGCCGACGGCGGCGGGCCGTTATCGGTGTTCGAGACCGGCGCGATCCTGATCTATCTCGCCGAGAAGACCGGCCGCTTTTTGCCGACGGACATGCGCGGGCGTTCCATCGTTACGCAATGGGTGATGTGGCAGATGGGGGGCCTCGGCCCCATGCTCGGCCAGCACGGCCATTTCGCGCTCTATGCGCCGGAGAAGATCCCTTACGCCATCGAGCGCTACCGCGACGAGGCAGCAAGGCTCTATCGCGTGCTCGATGTGCAACTCGGCAAGACCGCGGCTTACGTCGCTGGCGATTATTCGATCGCCGACATCGCCTGCTTTCCCTGGACCATGACCCACAAGGCGCAAGGCTTTACGCT
>Ga0075522_10001216_pt1 | contig 19543 bp, 19 predicted proteins | sample NGEPerA_FD_74796 | JGI IMG/M metagenome (GOLD analysis project Ga0075522, IMG submission 74796) | Arctic peat soil microbial communities from the Barrow Environmental Observatory site, Barrow, Alaska, USA - NGEE PermafrostL2-A | ecosystem: Environmental > Terrestrial > Soil > Wetlands > Peat ...
AGCCTACTACGCTCTGGGCGATAAATTGGTCGAGCGCGTGGTCTGCTTGTGGCGACGGTGTTTTACTGCTTGCTACCACCCCGCAAACATTGGCAGATGGCACACAGGTATCTATCGCGCAGCGCGCATACGATGATTCAAGTCCGTGGGGCCAGCAAAAGAACATAACCATCATCGGCTACGCTCTCATCCACGAGGTTACAGAACAGGGCGGCGATACGTGGCTAGAAGCCGGTTCCGGGCATGGCGGAGACGGCGCAGATGTTTTTGGGCAAACGGGAGGAATTGGAAATACACAAGCCGAGCAGTTCTTTCCGCCCGGCGTAGGCATTGCGCAGGGGCCAGTTGATAGTCCTAACCGCGCCCACATCGATCTCTACGGCACATGCTCCAGTGGGCGGCAGCGCGCCATCGCGTCAATCTTTTACGCGAGTCGATGATGGAGTTTGTGACGACAAATTTAAGACTGACCCACTAACGAATTTCCGCACTCTATTGGTGTATGGCGCGCCGGTTTTCGTAGACCTGGAGGTGGGCGTAGGCGGTGCGCAGCAGCGGCGTCGCCACGCCGAGCTCGACCGCGCGGCGGCGCATGTCGCCGACGACCCACTCCGCCTCGGTGCGCGCGCCGTGCGCCAGATCGTGGTGCATCGAGGCGTTGTTGACGCTGCCCTTCTCGGTCAGCATTTTCGCGATGTTGTCGCAATACGCCTCGCGCGGCGCATAGCCGGAAGCGGCGGCGACCGCGCGGTTCTCGGCGAACAGCCGCAGCGCCAAATCCGCGCCGTCGGCGGTCGCGGCGATCTCGCCGATCGTGCCGCGCATCAGGCAGTTCATCCCGGCCATCGTCGTGATCATCACGAACTTTTCCCACATATCGAGCATCACGTTCTCGCTCGGCGGGGCGGAGACCTTGCTGTTCTCGAACTCGGCGGAAATCGCCCGCGCCCGCTCGCTGACGCCGCCTTGCCGCTCGCCGAAGGCGATGCCGGAGAGCTGGTTGTGGTGGCGGATGCTGCCGTCGGGTTGCAGGCTGGCGCCGACATAGGCGACGCCGCCCAGCACGGCTTCCGGCCCGAACGCGGCGGCGAGCCGGTCGAGATGCACGAGCCCGTTCAGCATCGGCAAGACCGCGCTGCCGGCGCCGACCGCCGGGCGGATCGCGGCGATCGCCTGGTCCAGGTCGTAATGCTTCGCGGTCAGCAGGATGAGGTCGTAAGGACCGTCGAGCCGCTCGGCGGTGGCAAGTTGCGGCTTGACGGTGAAGTCGCCGAGCGGGCTCGCCACCCGCAGCCCCCGCCCGGCGAGCAGCGCCGCGCGCGCCGGACGGACGAGAAAGGTGACGTCGCGGCCGGTCTCGGCGAGCCGCCCGCCGAAATAACCGCCGACCGCGCCGGCGCCCAGAACGAGGATGCGCACCGGTCGCGCCCTAGCGGTTATTGCGCGCGGTGGCCAGCGCCAGGCCGTGCAGCATGTCGAGCGCCTGGGTCAGCTGCTCGTCCTCCGAGCCGCCGAGCTCGCCGGTGGCGACCGACGACGTCGTCTCCTTTGGCGTCGCCGCGGGCGTCGCGCCGGGCGGCGGGGCCGCGGCGTTCGGTTCGCTCGCCGGCGTTCCCGGCTTTGGCGCGGGGCTGGCCGGGTTCGAGCCCGGCACCACCGGGTCGGTGTTCTTCAGCGCGCCGCGCAGATCGGCCTCGTGCCGGCTCATGCCCGAAGCGAGCCGCTCGAGCTTGACCGGCGCGACGACCAGGTCGGGGTCGAGCCCCTTGCCCTGGATCGCCCGGCCGCTCGGCGTCTGGAACCGCGCCGTGGTCAATTTGATCGCGCCGTTGCCGTTCAACGGGATCACCGTCGTGATCGCGCTCTCGCCAAAGGTCTTGGTGCCGACGAGAACGGCGCGGTGGTTGTCCTGCAGCGCCCCGGCGACGAGCTCGGCCTCGCTGGCGGTGCCGCCGTTGACCAGCGCGACGATCGGCAACCCATTGGCGATGTCGCCCGGCGTCGCGGCGAGGTGCTTGACGCTGCCGCTCTTGCGCCCCTTGACCAGGGCGATGTCGCCCTTGTCGATGAAATCGTCGGCCGCGTTCACCGCGACGTCGAAATCGCCGCCCGGATTGTTGCGCAGGTCGACGACGTAGCCGATCAGCTTGCTGTTACCTTGCTGGAGGTTCCGCACGGCGGCGCTGAGCGCCGCCTGCGTCCCGCCATCGAACCCGGCGAGCCGGATGTAGCCGACATCGCCGCCCTCGACATGCGAGGTGACGGTGGGCCATTTGCCGGTGGCGCGCTTGACCTTGATCTCGGCCGGCTTGCCGTCGGCGCCGCGGGTGGTGAGCGTCACCTCGCTGTCGGCCGGGCCGCGCAGCTTGGCCTCGATCTCGGCCAGGGTCAGGTCGAAGACCGGCTCCTTGTCGATCGCGAAGATCGCTTCGCCCGGCTTGATCCCGGTCGCGGCGGACGGCGAACCGTCGCGCGGCGAGACCACCTTGAGCTGCCCGGACTGGATCGTGACGACGAGGCCGATCGACCCGGTTTGCGGGTCGGACGGGGTTTGCTGCGCCTTGTACTCGTCCTCGCTCAGATAGGCCGAGCCGGGGTCGAGGCTGGCGAGCATGCCGGTAATCGCGGTCTCGATCAGCCGGCGGTCTCCCACCGGCTCGACCGCGTCCTGGCGGATCCGCTCGAACGCCTCGCCGAACAGGTTGAGCTGCTCGTAGACGCTGCTCTTGCTGTTGGCGACAGCAGCGGGGCCCGGAGCGACAGCGGGGCCCGGCGCGGGAACGGGCGCCGGCGCCGCGGGGGCCGGGTTCGGCGCGGGGCTGGGGGCGGATTTGTTTTGCGAAAACGCGACCGCCGGCGCGAGCAGCGCGAGCAGCACAAGCGTCGGCACCCATTTGCGCATGCGCATCTCTTCTCCAAGAAAAGCGCCCGCACACTATTCGAGATGCCGGGATTTGCAATGGCCCACGCGAACGCGGCGGGCAAACGGCGGCGTCGATTAAACCGAGGGTGAAGTCAACCCGGTCGGCGGCGCACCCTCGGTTGGGCCGGCCGCCGGCCTCGGCGCCCGCTCGCCGTTTTCTTGTTTCAGCGCGAGATCGGCAGCCGTGTGCGGAACGAGCATGCCATACGGGCGCCGCATCGACCGGAGAGGCCGAGATATCGTATTATGAAACCATGAGCGTCGTCGGCCGCATCCTCGTTGGCGCCCGCCACCTGTCGTTTGGCGGGCCGCTCGGTCATCTGCTCGCGCGGATCGCCGAGCATTTGCCGCATTGGCATACGGCGACCGACCCCGACGGCCGGCCGGCCGACAACGGCCATGGCGACCCGCGCCGGCGCGTCACCTTCACGATCGCGGTCGTCGCGCTCGGCGCCAAGATGGCGAAGGCCGACGGCGAGGTGACGCGCGACGAGGTCGCCGCGTTCAACGAGGTGTTCAGCGTGCCGCCCGGCGAAGAGGCGCACATGCGCATGATCTTCGACCTGGCGCGGCGCAGCGCCCACGGCTTCGAGAGCTACGCGCGGCAGGTTGGGCGCCTGTTCGCCGGTGACCGCGCGGTGCTCGAGGACCTGCTCGGCGGGTTGTTCCACATCGCGCTCGCCGACCACGCGCTGTGCGCCGCGGAAGACGCCTACCTGCGCGAGGTGGCGCGGCTCTTCGGCTTTGACGGCGCTGCCTATGCGCGCATCCGCGCGACCCATTGCGGCGCGCCGCCGGATGAAGACCCGCACGCGATCCTCGGCGTCGCCACGAGCGCCTCGTCGGAGGAGATTCGCGTCGCCTACCGCCAGCTGGTGCGCGAGCACCACCCCGATGCGCTGATCTCGCAAGGCCTGCCGCCGGAAATCCTGCAGCGCGCCACCGCCCGGATCGCGCGGATCAACGCCGCGCACGATCGGCTGGTCAAAGTCGGCGCATCCTCAGGCATGAACAGATCGGCATGAAGCGACCGACATGAGCGGGCTGGCGATCCGCGAGCGAGAATCGTCGAACCACGACAGCCGCGGCGAGGTCGTCGGCGGGACGCCGCGCATCGACACGCTGGTGCTGCACTATACCGGCATGCGGAGCGCTGCGGCGGCTCTCGACCGGCTGTGCGACCCCGCGGCGCGGGTGAGCTCGCACTATGTCGTCGAGGAGGACGGAACGGTATGGCGGCTGGTGCCCGAGGAGCGCCGCGCCTGGCATGCCGGGATATCGTATTGGATGGGCGAGACCACGCTCAACACGGTCTCGATCGGCGTCGAGATCGTCAATCCCGGCCACGAATGGGGCTATCGCCCGTTCCTCGAGGCGCAGATGCAGGCGGTCGAGGCGCTGTGCCGCGACATCGTCGCGCGCCGCCGCATCCCGTCCTACCGGGTTGTCGGCCATTCCGACATCGCCCCGACCCGCAAGGCCGACCCCGGTGAATTGTTCGACTGGCCGCGCCTCGCCCGCGCCGGGATCGGGTTATGGCCGGAGCCGATGCCCGAGACACGCCGGCGCCGCGGGCGTGGAGTTGGCGTCGTCGAGCGGGCGAGCGCCCTCGCCGACCTCGCGCGGACCGGCTATTGCGTCGAGGCGGGTGTCGAGGCGGCGTCCCTCGCCGCGTTCCAGCGGCGCTACCGGCCGGAGCGCTGGGACGGCAAGCTCGACGGCGAGACCGCCGGGCGCCTCTCCGAGGTGCGCGAGGTGGTCGAAGCGGTGCAGGCGGTCGAGGAGCTGGCGAAGCGCGCCCGGTTCCGCTGGGGCCGGCGGATGAATTAGGGACGGCCTCCCGCTTCGCCAGCCGGTTTCATTGATTGTCACCATTAGCCGCGAAGATCGTGATCTCCGGTTTCCAGCCCTCCGGGAGTTCCGGCGGACCGACTGATTCCAGATCGAGCCGGATGAACGACTTGAGGATCGATTAAAAAGTCTGCGTATCACGCGCCCAATGAATGACGCCGTCGAAATCCTTGGCGAGCCAGTGCGTGAGATCAAGGGACGAACGGCGGTTGATCCCGACGGGGCTATCGACTTGCGCGACGGCGATCCTATCGCCTCCGACCCATCGCGCGATATCTTCGGAAAACTCATGGGCGTAGTCGCGCCGCCCGTTCCAAACGGCCGCCCGGATGACTTTTCCAGCAGGCGTTGCAAAACGAAAGATCCAAGGGGAATCTTTCTGCGCGATGCCGGTTGCCGTGTAAAACATGGGCGGCGGCGGGCGGTCCAGAATTGCGGCTTTCTGCTCTCGTATTTTCCGGCGTTGGGCAACCGTCAACCGTTCGGCCTGCATTCCTTCCGGATCAAAAAGCCGGATCGCGTCGGAATAGTATTTTTCCGCTGTTCCGGCGTCATAGACGTCGGAGTCCGGGAAGGCGAAGAGCAAAACCCGACCGGCGAAACTGCGCAGGTGGCGTAGTACGATGTCCCAAGCAATGTCCTCATGAACAACCGGCACGACATGTAGTGCTGCGCCCGGCGCTTCCATCATCAAGCGGTCGATCACCGCGATCCCGACCGCGCTAAACCCGGTCTCGTTTCCGAGGCAGAAGCCAACACAAAATGTCCGATCCCCGACCACGGCCCGGAACGCGTTCAAAATTACCTGCGTCGCATCGGGTATTGTGTCGTCGCCCGTCAATTTGCGTATGCGCGCGCCATTGATCGAAGCAACCGGCGGGAGAAAATGCAGATCAATTCTGCCTCGGCAACTATCTGCGCGCGGCCAGGCCGATCTTTCCTGCTGTTCCCTTTTTCGCTTGGCTTCGCTCATCGCGCGGCTCTCCAAATCTAGCTGAAGGCTGCGACCACGGTTTCGATGGGGAGAAACAAGGTGCGGCTGTCCTTTGGATATTCGATGAACTCGGCGCAGCTTATATAAAAGCGCTTCGCCGCATCGTCCTTGGCATGGACCAGCACGGCCCCAATCCCGATGCTCTGAGAGGCAACCGCCACGCGGTGCAACGCTTCCGCGAGGATATCGGCCCCGAGTCCTTTGCCCGCATGGTCGCGACTCACGGCCAACCGCCCAATCACCGAAACTGGAATCGTGTCTGGCGCGTTGCGCCGTAGCTTGCCCGGAGCGGTCGCGCGGTCCACCGCACCAGCTGAAATGCAGAAATAGGCGACTACTCGGTTGCCCTCACACACAACATAGGTGCGCGAGAAACGATTTTCGTTCTTCAGGGCCCGGTGCTGCAACCAGCCGTTCAGAGCCGGCTCACCACAGTCGAAGCCCGAAAGGACATGCTCCGAAGTCAAGGGAACAGGCACCGAAAGGCGGGGTTTTGGAACGGCTCGGATCGCCTTCTATCCCCGCCATGCCGGTATTCGGCGCAGTAAAGATCGTAGTTTCGGTCCGGGTGCGGGGGGATGGTCGAGCGCGTGCATGAAAGCGTCATAGCGCTCGGCATCAAGCACGAAGAGGCGCTGATCGAGCAGCACATCGATCGCCTGCCGCCGGGCACTCTCGATCATGAACTCGGTGCGGGTCTTACCAAGGATCGCCGCCGCCTCGTCGATGAGCTGTCGGGTATTGGCCTCTATGCGAAGGTTGATGCTGCCCTTCGCATCGGTCGCCGAAGGGTGTTCTGCGACCGCAACGAGTTCAGCGCCGTGCTCTTCCGACACCAGAGAACGGTCTTTTGACATCCGCGGGATATGCTTCTTTGTATCCACAATGTCAATACGCTTGCCCGCCCTTTCCCCAAAAGGCGGAGAGGTTCGGCGTTCGCCGTTAGTTCATCCTTCCCGACGCCGGATGCGGGCCGGTCGGGCGGCGGGCGGCGAGTTGCCCGGCTTGATGGTGCGCCAGCCGCCAGCCGCCGTCCTCGCGCACGAACCAGTTGCTGGCGATGAGGGTGCCGCCGTCGAACTCCTCCTCGCAGACCACCAGCGCCGTGTCGCCATAAAGAAACACCCGCTCGTCATAGCAGGCGATGCGCGGCGAAGCGGGGTTCGAAAGGATGCCGCGCCAGCTTTCCAGCACCGCGTCGCGGTCGGCGAGCGGCGGCCAGCCGGGATGGACGCAGGCGACCGGCGCGCGCCGCGCCCACAGCGCCTCCATCGCCTCCACGTCGCGCGTCGTGAACGCGCGGTAGAATTCGAGATTGGCGGCGAGCACGGCGTCGCTGTCGTTCATCGTCGTCTCCGCATCGGCGGCCGAGCATAGCGCCAGCTCGGCGAAGTTGCGCGCGCTCGAACGGGATTCTTTAGTCTAAAGGTCGGCTACTCGTCCTCGATCGGCGGCGTGAAGATGTAGCCGCCGCCGCGCACCGTCTTGATCATCGTCGGGTTTTTCGGGTCTTCCTCGAGCTTGCGGCGCAGCCGGCCGACCTGGACGTCGATCGTGCGGTCGAATGGGCCGGCCTCGCGGTGCCGCGACAGATCGAGCAGCCGGTCGCGCGACAGCACCTGGTTGGCGTGGTTGACAAAGGCCGCCAGCAGCTCGAACTCGCCGGTCGTCAGCCTCACCTCTTCGCCCGCCGACGACAGCAGCTCGCGGCTGGCCAGGTCGAGGCTCCAGCCGGCAAAGCGGATGCGGGCGCGGGATTCCCCCGCCTTGTCGCCGCCCCCGCCGCGGGTCGACCCGCGGCGCAGCACGCTGCGCACCCGCGCCAGCAATTCGCGCAGGTGAAACGGCTTCGACAGATAGTCGTCGGCGCCCATTTCGAGACCGATGATGCGGTCCACGATCTCACCCCGGCCGGTCAGCATGATGATCCCGATATCCGATTGGCTGCGCAGCTCGCGAGCGAGCTGCAACCCATCCTCGCCACGCAGCACCAGATCGAGGATGACGAGATCGATCGGGCCGCGCGCCATCTCCTCGCGCAGCCCGGCGCCGTCGTTGGCGGTCGAGACTCGGAAGCCCTCGTCCGACAAATATTCGCGGACCAGGTCGCAAATCTCTTGCTGATCGTCGACGACCAGGATGTGGCCGCTTTCATTCATTGTCCGCTACCGAACCCAACCGCTGAAGTCGCAAGCAAAGTCACACCCACTTTACCAGTTTGCCGACACATTCGGTTACAATTACTTACAAAAAGACGCTCGCTTGTCATCATCGGGTTGCCGGCGCTCGGTAGATTTCACCCCGTTCCGGATCGGCATCCGCCGGTCGCAAAAAAACGGGAGAAGCCAAGTGGCCGAGCTCCGAGACAGAATTGAAGCCGAAATTCCCCGCCTGCGTCGGTACGCCCGGGCGCTGACCCGCGATGTCGTCGCGGCGGATGACCTCGTCCAGGATTGCCTCGTCCGCGGGCTCGCGAAATTGCACCTGTGGAAGGAAGGCACCGATCTGCGGGCGTGGCTCTTCACCATCCTGCATAACCAATATGTCAACCAGGTTCGCCGGGCGGTGCGCGAAGGCGCCGCGGTATCCGTCAGCGAGACCGAACCGTCCCTCACCCGCGCCGCGGATCAAGGCAAGCGTCTCGAGCTGCGCGACCTCGATCGCGCGCTGGCCCGGTTGCCCGAAGAGCAGCGCGTCGTAATCCTCCTGGTCGGCCTCGAGGGCATGCGTTACGAGGCGGTCGCCGATGTCATCGGGGTCCCGGTAGGCACCGTGCGCTCCCGTCTGTCGCGCGGCCGCGAGGCGCTGCGCCGGCTGATGGGCATCGTCGCCGACCGTCAGGCCGAGGTGGCGATGGCGCGTCCGTCGCCGCGCCGGGTGAGCCCGGACGGTTCGGTGCGCGCCGGGTTCCGGCCCGTCGCGATCGAAGACCGGCGTTCGCCGCACCAAGCGGCCTAACACCAACCCCGCCGCTCGCGGCGGGCAAAGCGGGAACCGGAACTCCTCCGGTTCCCGCTTTTTGTTTCCCGACGACCCACCGGTTCGGCCGACGCGCCGGTTGACGGCAACTCGGCAAGTAAGCCCGCTTGAAACGGCGATCACTGCTTCGGCCTGGGTTGCGCCTGCGCAGGGGTGAGCCCGAGCTTGTCGCGGGTTGCCGCATCGACCACGCCGCTGATGTTGAGCCCGGCCTGTTTCTGAAACCGCGCCACCGCCAACGCTGTCGCCGTGTCGTAAACCCCGTCGGCGAACGGTTCGGCCTCGTTCGCCTTCACGGCGTTCTGCACCGCGCGCACGTCGCTGCCTTCTTCCGGCGGGTCGGCGAGGCGCAACAGGCGCTGCCAGCCGGGCGGCGTCGGCCCGGATCGGCCGCCAGCCTGCCAGCCACCGATGTCGTTGCCATTGACCGCGAGCGGCTTTCCGGTCTCGGAGGTCAGGTGAAATTTGACCGCCTTGGCGCCGTCGGCATCGTCTTCCGGGATGCCGAGAAACTTCATCAGCGGCAGGTACATGCGCACGTCCGGCGCGGCGAGGATCCCGGGCAGCGCATCAAAGCCATGGACGGTGATATCGCCGGAAGCGGCGTAGCCGATCGGCGGCGGCGGCGCGCGTTTCGCCTCCCCGCCGGCGTCGATGCGGACCTCCTTGAAATCGAGCGTGAGCTGGTAGAGCCGCAGCAGCGGCTTCAGCGCCATCGCGGCGCCGATGATCTGCGGCAACACCGCCTGCTTGTCGGCGTCGCTCGCGCCGGGCCCGGTCTTGCTCGCCGCGTCGAGGATCGTGCGCAACGGCGCCCCCGCGATCTGCTCGATGCCGAAATCGACGACCATCCGCCGCGGCACCTGCGGCTCGGGGACCAGCGACGGCGCGATCGCCAACCCGTCATGGCCGAAGGTGAAGCGCACCGCCGCGCCGTCGCTGCCGAGCCCGGTCATGCTGCCGGCCATCGTGGCCTTCGCCAAGGTCACCAGCGTATCGCCACCCGGCCGCTTGACGCTCGTGCCTTCGACCGCCAGCTCACCTTTCGACCGGGTAAAGACGGCGAAGAATTTGGGCAGCAGCGCGAGCCACAGATCCGGTTTGGCGGCGGGATCGTCCTGCGCCTTCTGGCGCAGCCCGCCGACCTCGTCGCGCAGCGCGTCGAGGTCGGCGAGGCTCGGCCCGCTCGCGTCGGCGCTGTAGCGGATCCGGTCGATCGTGCCGCCGAGCGCGGCGTCGGTGAAGAGGAACTCGACCGCCTTGACCTCGAAATCGATCGGCCCGTTCCAGCCGCCGCCATCGCTTGCCGCGACCTTCGACTGCGTGGTCATCGCACCGAACTTGATCCAATCGGCAGACCCGGTCCGCTCGATCCGGGCACCGGCGAAACTCGCGCTGAGGCTGCGGTAGCGGTCGTCCGGCTCTTCGACCACCGCGCTGGCGGCCGGGTCGGTCAGCGCCAGGGTAAACTCCGTCCCGTCGGCCGCGACGAGCGTCGTGCGCGACGGGAGGGTGACGTCGAACTCGACCTCGCCGCCGCTCGCGGCGGGTTTGCGGCGGATTTCCAGACGATCGATCGTGATCGTCGCCGCCGGTTTGGGATCGGCCGGGTTTTTCCGGACCGAAAAGCGCCCGTTGGCAATGACCGCGACCGCCGCGTCGCCGTCATCGCGCACGTCGAATGTGTCGGCGCCGTCCCAATGGAGGGCGCCGAGCCGCTTGAGGTAGGTCTCGATCTGGCCGCGCAGCGTCCCCGCCCCGGCCGCCAAGGCTGGGTCCGTCAGTTTCGCGCCGCACAAGACCAGGGCCACGGCAGTGGCTCGCAGCATCGCCCGCAGAATCATGCGTCACCCGCTCAGCTTCGCTTTTACTATAGGCGGGAGCCGTCGCGCCGACCGTGCAAAAAAGGAGGCCGCCAGTGAGGCGGCCTCAAGGCTGAGGGGAGGATGCCCATGCGGGCAGCGCGCATCCAGGGAAGCGCGTCTTAACCAGAATGCCGCGAAAAGGTCACTGAAAGGTTAACCATCGGCGCGCTCGCGGGCTCTGGCAAAGAAAACCCTTGCATCGCCTCGGTCCCGGCCCAAAATTGGGGCGAGGCTGGGGTGCTGCCCGGCGGTGCGGCGTGTCCGCCCGAGTCCGGCAGCTGAGAACAGACCCACTGAACCTGGCCGGGCCTGTCCCGGTGAAGGGAGTCCGTGATTAGCGCGCAAAACACCGCAGCATCGGATCGACCGAAGACCGTCGTCATCGGCGCCGGCGTCATCGGGCTCGGCATCGCCTGGCGGCTGGCGCAGGCCGGTTGCCGGGTCGCCGTCTACGACAAGGGCGAGGCCGGGCGCGGCGCGAGCTGGGCAGCGGCGGGGATGCTCGCCGCCGCGGTGGAGACCGAGCCGGGCGAGGAGCCGCTGTTGCCGCTGACGCTGGAAAGCCAGCGTCTATGGCCCGAGTTCGCGCGCGAACTCGAGGCGGCGACCGGGATTTCCGCCGAGTACCGCGACGAAGGGACGCTGGTCGTCGCCCTCAATCGCGACGATGCCGAGACGCTGCGGCATTCGTACGAATTCCAGCAGGGCCTCGGCCTCGGCCTCGACCTCGAATGGCTGAACGCCGGCGAGGCGCGGCGGCGCGAGCCGCATTTGAAGCCCGGCATCGCGGCCGCCGTGTTCAGCCGCAACGACCACCAGGTCGAGAACCGCGCGCTGGCCCGCGCGCTGATCGCCGCCTGTCGCGGCGCCGGGGTCGACATCCACGAACATTGCCCGGTGGCGGAGGTCGCGATCGCCGGCGGCCAAGCCCGCGGCGTCGAGACCGCGCGGGGCCGCGACGACGCCGAGATCGTCGTTCTCGCCGCCGGCGCGTGGTCGCGCGGGGTCGGCGGCATTCCGGCGCGTTACCAGCCGCCGGTGCGCCCGATCAAGGGGCAGATGCTGGCGCTGCAGATGGACCCGAAGGCGCCGATCCTGCGCCATGTGGTGTGGCTGCCGCGCGGCTACCTGGTGCCGCGCAACGACGGCCGGCTGATCGTCGGCGGGACGGTCGAGGAACGCGGCTTCGACACCACGATCACCGCCGGCGGGATGCTGGCGCTGCTCGAGGGCGCCTGGCGCGCGGTGCCGACGATCGAGGAATTGCCGATCGCCGAGACCTGGGTCGGGTTCCGGCCGGGCTCGCCCGACGACGCGCCGATGCTGGGCCCGAGCGGCATCGACGGGCTCGTCATCGCGACCGGGCACCACCGCAACGGCATCCTGTTGACGCCGGTCAGCGCCGCGGTCGTCAGCGCCTATATCCTCACCGGACGGCTGCCGGACATGGCGCTGGCCTTCGATCCCCAGCGCTTCGGCCCGCAGCGCTTCGGCCCGCAGCGCTCCGGCCCGCGGCGCTCCGATAGGGCGCGCCTCGACAAGCCGCGGCCGGCGCCGGTCGCCGCGGCGGCGCAATGACGCGGGTCAAGATCAACGGCGTCGACGAGGAGGTCGCGGCGACCACCGTCGCGCAGTTGCTCGCCGGGCGGGGGATCGATCCCGGCGCGCGGTTTCTCGCCGTCGCGATCAACGGCGCGGTAGTGCGCCGCGCGGCCTGGGACGCGTTGGAACTGAGCGCCGGCGACGCGGTCGAGATCGTCCGCCCGCTGCAGGGCGGGTGAAAATTTGTCCCTGGCCCCGGTGCATTCGCCCGGGCCAGACACGCCACCCACTCACCATGGGAAAAACCGACTCGCCCTCGAGGCGGCCAGTTCCCTCCCACATTCGAGGACATCCCGCCGCAAGGCCGACCCGGATGGTTCGCCGATATGTCAGGGCGACTTCCCGCAGTGTGCCGCGCGCCTTCGTGGGGAATGACCCCACCCTGACGACATTGACCCCGCCATATCAGCGCTGCCGTGCCGCTGGCTGTCTCATGTCCGCCCCCAAGGGGATCGATTTCGCGGGTTTGGGTCGCGGGTTTCGGTTTTCCGGCCGGCTTGAAGTCGAACGTCGCGCGTGACCGGCCGGCGGCTCCGCCCCGCTTAGCCCGATCGCCTAGTAGCGATCCTGGTGATGATGGTGATGGTGGTGATGGTGATTGCGGTAACGAGGGTAATAATCACGATAATAGGGATTGTAATAGCGACCGTAATAGGGGTTGTAATAATTGCCGTAATAATTGTAATTGGGGTAATAGTATCCCTGAGCAATTTGAACCCCCTCCCGAGGCTTCGTTTTTTGCGCGCGAGCGGCATCGTCAGCCTTTAGCAGCGCGACGGCATTCGGGATTGGCGCAAGGAGCTCCGCATAAGAAGACGCCTGCAGCGAATCCGACAGGTTGAAACCAGGAGAGGTTGTAGCTTGCGCGGAGGTGACACTTGCCAGGCCAGCGACCGTGCCGAGCAAACCGGCGATCTTCTTATCCATATGACTCCTCCACCTGTCGGAACATAAGCGCGGCGCAATGCCTCGGGATTTGCAAAAAACGCCTCTCCGGCTGTTTTATTCCACCTCACCGAGGGCGTGTGCCTCGGCGACGATTTGGGTTCCGCGCAACCCGCGTTTCCGTACTATCCTTGGTTGACCCCCTGGGCAGACCCTGTTTTAGGATGTCGAGCATGGAGAGCGACCCCTTCCTGATCGCCGGAATCGCGCTCAAATCGCGGCTCTTTATCGGCACCGCCGGCTATCCCAACCAGCAGGTCATGCTGGATTCGCTGGAGGCAAGCGGGGCCGAGCTGGTGACCATGTCGATACGCCGGATCAGCCTCGATTCCTATAGCGGGAGCCTGGTCGAGGCGTTGAGCCCGCGCTGCCGGCTGCTGCCCAACACCTCGGGCTGCGTGACCGCGCGCGACGCGATCCTCACCGCCGAGCTGGCGCGCGAGGCGCTGCAGACCGATTGGGTCAAACTGGAGCTGATCGGCGACCGCGAGACGCTCTACCCGGATGTCGAGCAGCTGGTGCCCGCCGCCGACGAATTGGTGCGCAAGGGATTTATCGTGCTGCCCTATTGCAACGACGATCCCGTGACCTGCCAGAAGCTGGCCGATGTCGGTTGCGCCGCGGTGATGCCGCTGGGGTCGCTGATCGGCTCGGGGCGCGGCATCGCCAACCCGGCGGCGATCGAGCTCATCTGCGCGCGCAGTCCGGTGCCGGTGGTGCTCGACGCCGGGATCGGCACCGCGTCGGACGCGGCGCTGGCGATGGAGCTGGGCTGCGACGCCGTCCTGGTCAACACCGCGATCGCCAAATCGCACGCCCCCCTCCGGATGGCGGCGGCGATGCGGGCCGGGGTCGAGGGCGGCCGCTTTGCGCGGCTCGCCGGGCGCATCCCGAAGCGGACCTTCGCCGAGCCGTCGAGCCCCCAACTGGGTCTCGTCGGCACCTAGCGGCGGTCATACCGCCGGTACGCCGGCCGCGGCGTATTTCTCAGGCGCGCCTTTCGATCACCGTGTTCATGAAGAACTGGAACAGCACGGCGCCAATCCGCGTGCCTACACCAGGATGTGGGTAATTTCCTTGTAGGCCCGCGCCTCGACGAAATGGCGCTCGCGCGTCGCCTTGTCGATGTAGTGGAAGATTTGCACCACGAAGATCATGTTGACGCTCTCGCCGTCGTTCGAGAGCGGCATGAAGAGGACTTTCGTGTGCCGCTCGGGCTCGCGGCGCGAGGGGGCGAAGAACAGGCATTCGGAATAAAGCGCGCGCCGCTGCTCGACGCATTTGTCGTAGAGGCGCAGCACATGCGCGGCGTAATCGGGCCCGGGCAGCACCTCGTCGAGGAAGCGGCCGGTGGCGTTGACGCCCTGCGCACTGGTGTTCTCGGTGCCGATCAAGCGATAGCGGTAGCGGCCATTGTCGAGCCGCTCGACCAGCATCACGTCCGGCAGGAGCTTGGGAATCTCGGTCGGATCGATGTCGGCGCGACTGGGCATCCTGCGCCCGGCGGCCTTGCCGCGCCAATAATGATGGGCCTGCTCCAGCCGCGGATCGGTGAAGGCCGACAGCTCCACGGCCTCGCATCCGACCGCGCCGTGCAGCAACGCGGGATTGCCGATCGCGAGCCTCCTGCGGCGGGCAGGGAAACCCCGCCGTCAGTAATTACTACAGCCGGCTCGGTAAAAATTTGGTTTAGATTCGCGCGGGGAATGATACCCGCCGCGACGTGTTTGCCGAGGTGCCGCCCGCTTCAAATTGCGCTCTGGCGGCGCTGGGGACCGGCATGGCATTTTACCGTCGATGTTACGGCTACCTGGGCGCCTGCGCGGTGGCGTCGTGCTAAGCGCGATAGCGAATTTTCTGCGCGGATTGGCGCAGCTGCTGTTCGTCATCGTGATCCTCGTCGCCGTCTTCGCGGGCGGCGCCGTCGCCCTGGCGATCGCGCATTTCAGCCAGGATCTGCCCGACCACCAGCAGCTTTTGACCTACCAGCCCGCGACCGGCACCAAAATCTATGCCGGCGACGGCAGCTTCATGGCGGAATACGCCACCGAAAACCGCACGATCATTCCGTTCAAGCAAATCCCGCCGGTGGTCGTGCAGGCGTTTCTCTCCGCCGAGGATCGCGACTTCTACAGCCACAACGGGGTCAACCCGCTGTCGATCCTGCGCGCCGCGTTTGCCGACCTGATGCGCTATGGGCGGGGCCAGCGGCCGATCGGCGCGTCGACGATCACCCAGCAGCTCGTTCGCCATTTTCTGTTGACCAACGAGGTCTCGGTCTCGCGCAAGGTCAAGGAGGCGCTGCTCGCCTACCGGATCGAGAACCAGCTCAGCAAGGACCGCATTCTCGAAATCTACCTGAACGAGATGTATTTCGGCGCCGGGGCCTATGGCGTCGCTACGGCCTCGGAAACCTATTTCGGCAAGCCGCTCGCTCAGCTCACGGTCGCCCAGACGGCATTCCTCGCCGCGCTGCCCAAGGCGCCGAACAACTACAACCCGGTGCGCCATCCCGAGGCGGCGAAGACGCGGCGCGACTGGGTGCTCGACGGCATGGCCGAACAAGGCTGGATCACCGCCTCCCAGGCCGAGGCGGCAAAGAACCAGCCGCTCGACGCGGTCCCGCGCGCCCAGCCGGAACCGGTCCAGGCCGGGTATTTCGCCGAGGAGGTGCGGCGCGAACTGATCGACCGTTTCGGCGAGAAAAAGGTCTACGAGGGCGGTCTCACCGTGCGGACGAGCTATGTGCCGGCCTACCAGGCGATGGCCGAGCACGCCTTTCGCACCGGGCTCGTCGAATACGACCGGCGGCACGGCTGGCGCGGGCCGGTCGCGCACCTGGCGAGCGTCGCGGCGGCGGAGGCCTCGCTGACTACAACCCCGGAGCCGCCGACGATGCCCGATTGGCGTCTTGCCGCGGTGACGAGCGTCGACAATTCGGGCGCCAACATCGCGCTGAAGAGCGGCGCCATCGGCCGCATCCCGCTGAGCGAGCTGACCTGGGCGCGGCGCACCGTCGCCGACCAGCGGCTCGGCCCGGCGGTGTACCGGGCGCAGGAAGTGCTGAACGTGGGCGACCTCGTTCTGGTCGAGCCGCTCGGCGCCGCCGCTCCCGCTTCCAGCGCTTCGGGCAACGCCAAGCGCGGGCCGGTTTCCGCCGCCCTGCTTTACGGTTTGCGCCAGATCCCGGACGTCAGCGGCGGCTTCGTGGCGATGGACCCCAAGACCGGACGGACCTTTGCCCTGGTTGGCGGCTGGGATTACCGCGACAGCCAGTTCGACCGCGCCGTCCAGGCGAGACGCCAGCCCGGCTCGTCGATCAAACCGTTCGTCTACGTCACCGCGCTCCAGGGCGACTATACCCCGTCGACGATCATCCAGGACGCGCCGATCGAGCTCGACCAGGGGCCGGGACTGCCCAAATGGAGCCCGGTCAACTACGAAGGCAACTACGTCGGTTCGACGACGCTGCGCCAGGCGCTGGTGCATTCGCGCAATTTGGCGACGGCGCGGCTCGCCTCGGTGATCGGGCTGCCGGCGATCGCCAAAACGGTCGAAGAGTTCGGCATCATGGACAAGATGCCGCTCTATTATTCGATGGCGCTGGGCGCCGGCGACACGACGCTCTACCGGATGACCGCGGCGTATTCGATGCTCGACAATGGCGGGCATTGGCTGCTGCCGTCGATCATTGATCTGGTGCAGGACCGCCAGGGACAGATCATCTATCAGAAGGGGATCGGGTCCTGCGCCGCCTGCTTTATCGTCGCCGGGCCGCGCAACGCCCCCGACACCGGCGGCCTCTATCATCCCGCGGGCGCCGCCGATCCCTCGATGATCTGGCTCAAAGGCGCGAGCTACGCCAACAACCCGATCTACTACAAGGCCAACAAGCCCGACCCGCTCATCGACCAGGTCGCCGATCATCAGATCATCTCGATGATGGAAGGCGTCGTGCAGCAGGGCACCGGCATCAAGGTCAAGGACGTGGGCAAGCCGATCGCCGGCAAGACCGGCACCTCGAGCGATTGGCTCGACGCCTGGTTCGTCGGCTTCTCGCCCGATATCGCCGCCGGCGCCTTTGTCGGTTTCGACATACCGCGCACCCTGGGCGACGGCGAGACCGGCGGCAATGTCGCGGCGCCGGTGTTCCGCGACTTCATGGCCGACGCGTTGAAGAACGCGCCGGCGCTGCCGTTCCCCGACGCGCCGGGCGCCAGTATGGTGCTGGTCAACTCGATCAGCGGCCAGCGCACGGTCGCGAGCGACAAGGATGCGATCCTCGAAGCCTTCCGCCCCGGCACCGAGCCCGGCAGCGGCAGCGGCGGCGGCCGCGGCGAGGCGCAGATCGCCGCCGATCCGGATGCCGGCGAGATGGGCGATGCGGGCATGCCGCCCGGCGCGCCGCTGGTCAGCGTCAATGCCCGGTTGCCGATGGGCACCGTGCTGCCGCCGCCGACCGTCGTGCTCAGAGGTACCGGCGGCCTCTACTAGACTAGGCGCGCAATGCCTGTGGGTTTTTCCGCGCCGGACGCTATTTCGACGCTGCGTCCGGCGCCGCTGGGGTGCCGTCGGGCACCACTATGTCAGCCAAGCTCTCGAGCTGGCTCAGCCACGCCCTGACGCGCCGGCGGTTGGTCCCGAAATCACCGCTGCCGTAGCGCGCCCGGCTGTAGACGGCAAGGCTCGACCGGTCGGGACCAAGCGCGACGAACTCGGCCGTGACGATGTCCGGAAAGCCGAACACGGACGTATGCTGGATCACCACCAGCCGGTTCTGGTCCGGCTGGGCAGCGACCTTGACGATGTTCGGTTCGCCCGCCAGGAGCTGCGTCCAGAGCGCGGCGAGGCGGTCGACCGGCAGCGCGAAGGCCGGGCTCGCCGCCGCCGTCGCCTGGCAATAATTCGGCGGGCAGGCGAGAAAGGCGTTGCCGGGGATCGGGTCGCGCAGCTCGCGGATCGCGATGCGTTCGTCCGGCCGCAATTCGTTTTCGGACGGCCGGCTCATGTAGATCCGCACCGCCAGGCCAAGCCCGACCAGCACCAGCACCGCGACGATCAGCTTCATGAACATCCGACGGCCAGCCTTTCAAGTCCGAACGCCTCGGCGAGCAGGGTATAGGAACGTTTGCGCGCCTCGTAGTCGTGGGTGATCGTCAGCACGACGATCTCGTCGACGCCGTATCGTTCGGCGAGGTCTTCGAGCCCGGCCTTGACCTGGCCGGGGGTGCCGACGATCTGTCGGCGGCGGTGGTGCTCGACGACCCGCCGCTCGATGTCGGTATAGGGATGGGCGAGCGCCTCCTCGGGTGGCGGGAACGGCTTGAGGATGCCCTGGCGCTGGCGCAGCCGCGACAGGTCGCGGCTGACGGCGAGGTATTGCGCGCGCTCTTCGCTCTCGGCGCAGATCGCGAACACGCCGATGCTGGCTCGCGGCGCGGCGAGATGGGGCGACGGGCGGAACCGCGCCTTGTAGACGGCCATGATATCGGCGCCGCCCTCGTCGGTGATGAAATGCGCGAACGAGAAGGCGCGGCCGAAATAGGCGGCGAAGATCGCGCTCTGGTCGCTCGACCCGAGGATCCAGATCTCGGGCAGGGTCTCCCCATCGGGACTGAGCTGGATGCGCGAGAACGGGTGGTCGCTGGGGATCGTGTGCTCGAGATAGCCGATGAGGTCGGCGATCTGGTTCGGGAAATGCTCGATCCCGAGCGCGCCCGGCCCGTGCGCCAAGGCCGCGGCGGTCAACTGGTCGCTGCCCGGGGCGCGACCGATGCCGAGGTCGATGCGGCCGGGATGGAGCGTCTCCAGCATGCGGAACTGCTCGGCCACCTTCAAGGAGCTGTAATGCGACAGCATCACCCCGCCCGAGCCGACGCGGATGCGGCTGGTCTCGGCGGCGATGCGGGCGATCATGATCTCGGGCGCGCTGCCCGCCAGCGCCGGGGTAGCGTGGTGCTCGGCCAGCCAATAGCGGCGATAGCCGAGCGCCTCGGCATGGCGCGCCAGTTCGATCGTCTCCATCAGCGCATCGCGCGGCGTCACCCCCTGCCGCACCGGCGATTGGTCGAGCACGCTCAAAGCCAGCATGGCGCGCAGATTACACGCTAACGGCCTCAGCAGACGCGGATTTCGGCCGTGGACAGGAGCGGCGCGGCCGGGCGCGCTTGTCAAGCCGGCGGGGTTCTGGTTCGATCGCCGCAGCGCCGCGGGGAGAAGACATGGCCGATTCGATCATCACCGACACGGCGACCAGGATTTTTCAGGATTTGTGCGAGGCCGAGACGGTCAATCAGGCCGAGAAGGGTGAGTGGCCGGCGGCGCTGTGGGACGCGCTCGAAGAATCAGGGCTGCCGCTGACCTGGGTTCCCGACGCGTTCGGCG
>Ga0075522_10001220_pt1 | contig 19523 bp, 25 predicted proteins | sample NGEPerA_FD_74796 | JGI IMG/M metagenome (GOLD analysis project Ga0075522, IMG submission 74796) | Arctic peat soil microbial communities from the Barrow Environmental Observatory site, Barrow, Alaska, USA - NGEE PermafrostL2-A | ecosystem: Environmental > Terrestrial > Soil > Wetlands > Peat ...
CTTCTCGGCGATGCGGAGTTTGTCCGCGACCGAGAAATTGATGCCTTCGCCCTGCGAACCGTCGCGCAAGGTCGTGTCATAGATTTCGACTTGGGGTTTCATAAATGCCGTAAAAACGGATGGATAGTATCTCTGAATTTTGCGTGATTGGCAAATTCCAAAACTGGAAACCGATGGTGGGAACAAAATTAACCGAACGAACAGGATTTAATTCAAACCGCGAACCACGCGAAATACGCGGACGGAATTTCCTATGGGTATTGACTTGCTGCCACAAAGGGAATACTTTTGCCGCATGGAAACCGTCACGTTGAAATTGGATCGCAAGCACATCGCGCTTTTGAAGGAACAGGCGAAGGCGCTTGGCCGTTCGCAGGCGGCGGTCATCCGCGATTTGATTGACCAGCATCTTGCCGGTAAAAAACGCCTGTCATTGTATGAGCGCGCCAAGGATCTTTGCGGCAGCGTGCGCGGCTCGAAAGATTTGTCCACGCGGCCCTTGACCGGTTATGGCCGCGATTAAAATCCTTCTGGATTCCGGGCCGCTGATCGGTTTCGTCAGCGAGACCGACCAGCATAATCGCTGGGCGGCGGAAGTTTGGAACAGTCTTTACGAGCCGCTGTGGACGTGCGAAGCGGTTTTGTCGGAAGCAATTTTTCTGGCGCAATCCGACGGAATTTCAATTGATGCCTTGCTGGAACTTTTCGAGCGCGGGCTTGTGAAAATGGATTTTAGCGTTTCGTCTCATCAGCCGGACGTGTGGCAACTTCTCCGCAAATATGCCGATCAGCCGATGAGCCTGGCCGATGCGTGCCTCGTGCGCCTGGCGGAGTTGAATGACAACTGCCAGATTTTCACGACGGACAAAGATTTTCTGGTTTATCGGCGCAAAGGGCGGCATGTCATTCCGCTGCTCGCGCCGTTTTGAAGTGCAAGCAAACCGGAAAACCGCCGTGTTGCATTTCCAGTTTTCGCGGCTAAATTTTCCCGCATGGAAGAATTCGCGGACATCTCCTGCCCGTTCTGCGGCCAGACGTTTGAAGTGGGCATTGACACGAGCCTGGCGCAGCAATGCTTCACCACGGATTGCGAAATCTGCTGCCGCCCGATTGAAGTCCGCGCCGAATGCAAACCGGGCGAAATCCTGAATCTCAAAACGGCACCGGGTTGAGCCGGATCGCCGAACGAACCCGCACGATTTCGGAATTATGCAGTTGACGGAAGTTTGAGTGGTAGGGATGCCGCGCCGCGGCGTCCCCGTAGTGGCACAGGCGTCTCGCCTGTGTGTGCGATCCCAGCGCCAGCGGCGGTGTTTTCGCCAAGAAACTCACCGGCGAGACGCCCGTGCCACTACCGTCGCCTGACGCTGCGCTCGGCGACGGGGATAGCGCAGCGCGTTGTCCCTGCCATAGACTTCCGTCAACTACATAATTTCACACGATTCCAGACTCCGCCGGAAGATTTTTGTCCGCAATAATTCTGCCGCCATTCAACATCAAACCGCCGGGCGGCCCCGCCGCAACCAAACTTTTAATTTAATGAGGAAGCCATGAACCCAGGAAACATCGGAAAGAATTCATGGATTCCGGGCCTCCTTACGAATTTGCTTCTGCTTTACGCGCGTTGCGTTGAACGTATTCGGCATGGTTCCAGTTTAACGTTTCTCATTCTGCCGCAGTTGCTTGGCACGACTTGCACCTGGGCGAATGGCCCATTGGGCGGCATGTCAGTTCGTATACCTCTTGCTCACCGCCAATGCTTTTGAAGTTTTCGCAATTTTCCGCTTGACGCGAAAACCCGGCTTTGATAATCTGTTGGTGAAATTCGGGAAAAAACATATTAAAAAAAGAATTAGAAAATAGTTAAAATTCCGCTTGACACGGAAACGCGGGTTTGATAAATTGACTCTGAAATTCGGATAAAACTATAAAAAAAAGAAAACAAAGACTTATGAAAAATAATCTGAACAACATTTTTGGGCTTGCGCGCTTGGGCGCGGGAGCGGCTGTTTTGGGACTTTTGGCCTGCGCTTCGACTTCGCATGCTACCGTCATTTTGAATAACACAACTGATACATCTGTCGGTGCCCTTACTGGCGGAGGCGCGCAAGAATTCGTCATGACGACTGCCGCTGGAACTCTTACCAGCATCACATTATCGCTAGGTGCTGGTTCCGGAACGGGAAATGTTTTTGTTTACGACACAACAGGAGCAGGAGGTTCCCCTGGTAGTCAGCTGTATAGTCTTGGAACTATTTCTAGTGCAAGCCCGACCATCAGCGGTTTGAATGATTTGCTATCTGGTGGGACCACATATGCAATTGTCCTTAATGCTAATGCAACTAGTTTGGGATGGAATTACACAGCTGATTCCGCTGTTGCTGCTACTGGGGGTGCATCATTGCCGGCGACACGGTTTTATACTGGTTCAGGACCCTTCGGTGGTCCATTTCCTGATTACGGGCAAATGAGCCTTAGCGTGACGCCGGTGCCGGAAGTGCCGATTACGGGTGTAGTCATGGGCTTTGGTGCCTTGGCTATTGCCATGGGCAGCACCCTGCGCCGTAAAGCTTCTGCCAAGCCAGTTTAAGCTGGAAGCAACAATCGTTTTGCAACGCCCCATCTGCTACACAGATGGGGCGTTTTGTTCTTAGATTCAAAAACGCACTCGGGTATTCGTCTTGTTTAGACATTAAAAAGCCATACGCCTGCGTCCGTTTAAAAGTTAGAGCCAGGCACAACGCCTGTTCAGCGGATTTACCCCCGTTGCATAATTTTCGAGTTCGCCATTGAATCTGTCGCCAAACCTTTGCCTCCAAAGTGGCGATTACTCATAACAATCTATGATCAAATTTCAATTCGTTTGCTCTTCTTTTTACACTTGAAATCGTCGGCTTTGCTTACACTTTGCGATTGTTCGCATAAGTCATTGTATTTTAGGTGTTTTCGCTTAGATCAGCCTGCATTCCCTTAAAATCGTCGAAATCCTTTACGATTATCCAATGGATGCCACTTCAATCCTCGGATAAAATAATGAAAATTACAATTGTAATATTCTGTTAAATAACAGCTTGTAATCTATATTCTGACTATTTTACGACTTGGCATCAGCATTGCTAGAACGTAGAGGAACGCGACAGCGAAACAAACAACCAATCAAATGAAACAAAATATGAAAAACAAATGGTTTACAATCGGCGGGGTCATCATAGCGATGGCCGTAACGGCAACAGTTCAAGCGGTTCCGATCACTGGGAACATCACTATGAGCGGAACAGAGACTATGAATGGCACTTCGGTTAACACTTCCACAACTGTGACAGGTTGGGGCAGCGTGGTAACGGGGGCTGCTGCCTCTGGATCATTTTCTGGTATATTGCCCGGAACATCTGTTACTATGGGAAGCCCATGGGTCTTTATTCCATCCACGCTAACACCGGCTTTGTGGAGTGTTGGTGGCTTCACATTCGACTTGGGGAGTGACATTATTGTTACAGACACTCTCGGGTTCTTGAGTATCCTCGGAATCGGAACAATCTCCAGCACAAATCCTAGTCTTGACACCACAGCATTTTCTTGGCGTTTCGACTCACAGGATCCGTCGTCTGGTGGAGCAAATCCGTCATTCACGTTTTCCGGTGCAACTGGATCAACAGTGCCCGATGGTGGAACGACGGCCATGCTGCTCGGCATCGCGCTCTCTGGTGTGGCGTTACTGAAGAAAAAGCTCATGGCTTGATTCACGCGTAGTTAAATAATTCAATATGAGGGCAGGGAGAAATCCCTGCCCTCATTTTTTTGCTGTTCACGCAGAATTTCTTTGCTGCGTTTTCGCCCGGATTATGCGAGCGTAATCCGGTTGGCCGGTATCAAACCCAGCGATGAACATCACCACCCTGTTTGCCTATGCGGTCGCCCTGTTTAGCGGGGCCGTGGCTTTTAGCGTGGTTTGGAACGAACGCCGTTCCATTGTGCATCTCGCATTTGCGGGCGGCATGGCGCTGCTGGCCTTGGAAAGCATCTTCAGCGGATTGTCCTGGCAGGCGGCGTCGGTTCAGGAAATGGCCGGCTGGCAGCATTGGAAGCTGTGGACAAGTTCGCTGCTGCCGGGCGTCTGGCTATTTTTCGCCTTGAGCTACGGGCGCGGCAATTACCGGGAATTTTTGAGCCGCGCGAAATTTCTGCTGCTGGCGGCGTTTATCATTCCTGTGGCGCTGGTTCTCTCCGACGATGAGGAATTGATCGTTTCCGCCACCCGGGCCACCACCGGTCAGTGGTCGTTGGGCCTGGGGGTGACGGGATTTTATTTCTTCCTGTCTCTGCTGGCGGGCGTCGTGCTGGTTGGCATCAACCTGGAAAAAACCTATCGCGCTTCCGTCGGCATCATGCGCTGGCGGATCAAGTTCATGATTCTGGGGCTGGGCGTTTTGTTTGCCGTGCGATTTTGCACCAGCAGCCAGATTCTTTTAAGCCACACCATAGATACCCGGCTCCAGATGGTGGATGTGGGCGCGCTGTTGGTGGGCTGCCTGTTGATTTTGCGTTCGCTGTTTCGCGCGGGCCATTTTGATCTGGAAATCTATCCCTCCCACACTGTGCTGCAAAGTTCGCTGACCGTTCTGCTGGCGGGAATTTACCTGCTAGCCATCGGCGTTTTCGCGAAAGTCGTGTCGCTTTTCAAATTCGGCGACAACGTCATCGTCAATGCGTTCGTGTTTCTGGTGGCGGCGGTGCTGCTGACCATTTTGCTGTTGTCCGACCGCGTGCGCCTGCGCCTCAACCGGTTTGTGAGCCGGCATTTCCAGCGTCCGCTTTACGACTATCGCACGGTGTGGCGGCGGTTCACAGAAGCCACGGCCTCGTGCGTGAAACAGGCGGATTTGTGCGAGGTGGCGGTGAAATCAGTGACGGACATTTTTCAGGCGCTGTCGGTGACCATCTGGCTGGTGGACGAAAAAAAAGAACAATTAATTTTTGCCGCCTCAACCTTTCTTTCCGAAACAAAGGCCGACAATCTGCAACCCGCAAAGACCCAAGTGGCGGAAATGCTCAAGCATTTGCAGAACCATCACGAACCGATTGACATTGATGCGGCGATTGAATCGTGGGCGGAAACCTTGCGTCAGTGCCATCCCGAAGAATTTCGCAAAGGCGGCAACCGCGTCTGCGTGCCCATGATCGTCGGCGAGGAAATTGTCGGACTCATGATTTTGGGCGATCGCGTGAGCGGCGCGGCCTTCAGCTGGCAGGATTTTGACCTGCTCAAGTGCATCGGCGACCACATTGCCGCCGGCCTGCTGAACACGCGCCTGTCGCAAAAACTTTTGCAAACGAAGGAACTGGAGGCGTTCCAGACAATGTCCGCATTTTTTGTCCACGATTTGAAGAACACCGCCAACACGCTCAACCTGATGCTCCAAAATCTGCCGGTGCATTTTGACGACCCGGCGTTTCGCGCGGACGCGCTGCGCGGCGTTTCCAAAACTGTCGCGCACATCAACCGGCTGATCGGCCGGCTCGGTTCCATCCGCCACGAATTGCAGATCAAGCCCGTCGAATCCGATCTCAATGAATTGGTGGCCAAATCACTGGCCGGCTGGGAAGAAGTCGCCGGCATCAATCTGAAAAAAGATCTGCCACCGCTGCCTAAAATGTTTTTTGACCAGGAACAGATGTTGAAAGTGGCGACGAACCTGATTTTCAACGCACGCGAAGCCGTGACACCATCTTCGGGCCAGGTGCAAATTCAGACGAGCCAGAGCAACGGCTGGGCGGTGCTGGCGATTTCCGACAACGGCTGCGGCATGAGCCAGGAATTTTTGAACCGCTCGCTGTTCCGCCCGTTTCAGACGACGAAAAAAAACGGGCTTGGCATCGGGATGTTTCAGAGCAAAATGATTGTCGAGGCGCACAAAGGCAAGATCGAGGTTGAAAGTGAAACCGGCAAAGGCACGACCTTCCGCGTATTCTTGCCGCTGAAAAATCCATGAACCCCAAACTGCTGATTGTAGATGACGACGAGGAAATCCGCACCCAGATGAAATGGGCGCTGGCGAAGGACTACGAGGTTTCGCTGGCCGAAGACCGTCCGGGCGCGCTGGAAATTTTCCGCGCCGCGCCGCCGTCCGTGGTCCTGCTTGATTTGGGATTGCCGCCGCATCCAGGCAGCCCGGAAGAAGGCTTGGCGGTGCTGTCCGATTTGCTCGCGCTGGACCGGCTGGTGAAAGTGGTCATCATCAGCGGCCAGGGCGAAAAAGAAAATGCTTTACGTGCCATCGGTGCCGGCGCCTACGACTTTTTGTCCAAGCCGGTCGAGATGGAGGAAGTAAAATTTCTGCTCAAGCGCTGTTTCCACGTCGCGCAACTGGAGAAGGAATACGCCGCCATGCAACTGCTCATGGGCGGCGATTCGTTTGAGGGAATGCTGGGCGCGAGCGCGCAGATGCGTCCGATTTTTGAAACCATCCGCAAAGTGGCCACGACGGACGCGCCGGTTTTGATTCTCGGCGAAAGCGGCACAGGCAAGGAAATGGTCGCCCGCGCCATTCATCAGCGCAGCAATAATAAAAGCGGGCCGTTCATCGCCATCAATTGCAGCGCGATTCCCGAAACGCTTTTGGAAAGTGAATTGTTCGGCCACGAAAAAGGCGCGTTCACCGGCGCGCACGTCCAGCGCAAAGGCCGGATTGAAACCGCCAGCGGCGGCACGCTGTTTCTGGACGAAATCGGCGAGATTCCGCTGCCGTTGCAGGTGAAGCTGCTGCGGTTTTTGCAGGAGCAGACCATCGAGCGCGTGGGCGGACGCCAGGAAATTCACATTGACACCCGCGTGGTCGCCGCCACGAATGCGGACTTAAAAAAGTCCATGCTCGCCGGCACTTTCCGGGAGGATTTATTTTACCGCCTCGCCGTCGTGCAGATGGTGTTGCCGCCGTTGCGCGACCGCGACAACGATGTCCGGCTGCTCGCGCAATTTTTCCTCAACCGGTTTGCAACCCAAGTGAACAAGCCGAATCTGGCCTTTGATCCGGAGGCGATCCGTGCCTTGAACAAACATCTTTGGCCGGGCAATGTGCGCGAACTGGAAAACTGCGTGCGCCGCGCGGTCATCATGGCCGAGGGCAAACGCGTGACGGCCAAGGATCTTGAACTGGACACGACCGGATTGGGCGCGAATGTGGCCACGCTCAAGGAGGCGCGCGAAGCCGTCGAGCGGCAGATGGTGCAGCAGGCGTTGAAAAAGCACGGCGGCAAGATTGCGCCGGCCGCCGTGGAACTGGGTTTGAGCCGCCCGACGCTTTACGAGCTGATGGAAAAGCTCGGCATCAGCAAAGCCTAAAATGCCGAGAACCGTTCCGGCACATAAATGATGTCTTCCGGCTTGAGATAAAACGGCTTGGTTTCCTTGCCTTGCAGGACGGATTTCAGGTTGACCGTGAAATGCAGCATCACGCCGTTTTCGGTGCGGACGATCCTGACCTCTTTCATGTTGGCGGAGTTGTAGTCAAACCCGCCGGCTTCCATGACGGCCTCCAGCGCGGTCATGGGATGATCCGACAAAACTTTTCCGGGATGAATCACCGCGCCGGTGACAAACACGGGGAACGACGAGGATTGCACCTGCACGGTGATTTCCTTCGAGGAGATTTGCGGGGCATAAAGCTCCACCAATTTTTTCTGCAAGTCATCCGGCGTCATGCCCGCCGCTTCCACTTCGCCAATCAAAGGCAGATTGAGCTTGCCATCGCGGCGGATGGGCTGGAGGGTGTCCAAGTTGGGCGAACCGGGGAAAGTGATTTTCAGCACGTCGCCCTCGCGCAGGATGAGCGTTTCCGAATGGGCCGGTTCCACGGCGGCCTTCATCGAGGCGGAGGATTTTCCGGACGGCATGGTGGCGCAGCCGGCGAACGCGGCCGCCGCCAAAAGCAGGCACGCCAATTTGGTCGCCGGCCAGGCCCGAAACGAGGAGGCTTTTGTATTCATGATTTTTATCGCAAGGATTCTCACTGGAAAAAATCATAGCTGGAAACCGGCGCGACGCAACAAAGGTTTTGCCGTTCGCAACGCGGGTCAGGTTTGGTGGCTGGTTCAAATCAAGCCAGATGCCAAGGCGCGCGGAAATCACGGGTGAGCAATTTGCCCGCTTCCGGGTCGCCGATGATTTTTTCGTGTTTGACGTCCCAGTTGATTTTCCGGCCGGTGACCATGGAAATGTATCCAAGGTGTCCGGGAATGGCGGAATGATGTCCGACTTGAGCCGGCGTGATCGTGGGCTGGCGTGATTTTACGGAATCCAAAAAATTCCGCTGGTGATTGTCCGACACGATGAGTTTCACTTTGCGCAATTCTTCGGGCAATGATTTGCCTTTTTTCCAATCAGGATTGGAGGCGTCAAAGCCGCCGCGATCCACCCAGACCCAGCCTTCGGTGCCAATCCATTTTACGCCGCTCCGAATATCGTCATAGCCGCCGGCGATGATCATATTGACATCCACTGGGTAATGGGTGACGGCCTTGTCATACTTGGCTTCGATGCGATACTTGCCGCTGGTGTTCCAGATGGCATCGGCGGGCGGAAAATCGCCGTGACCTTCGATTTCTGACGGGCCGGAAAGGTCAAAACCCAATCCCCAATGCGCGATGTCGCAATGATGCCCGATCCAATCCATCAACTGGCCGCCGCCCGTGTTGTAATTCCAACGCCAGTTTTTGTGCGAACGCGCCGCGATGTAAGGCTCCATTCTGGACGGGCCGATCCAGGTGTTGTAATCCAGTTCCGCCGGCGGGTTTGTCGCCAGCAGGTTCCACGCGGGTGTGCCGGGCGTGACTTTCGTGAGGTCGGAAATTTTATCCGGCAGCGAGGAGATCTTGCCCAAGGCCACCTTGCCTTCGCCGGAAAAATCCGCGTGCCCGGACGGCAGACCGACTTCGACGTGCGTGACTGTGCCGATGAGGCCGTTGCGGACGATTTCCGCCGCCTTGTGAAATGTGGGGACGGAACGCTGCCACGAACCCATCTGCCAGATGATCTTGTTTTTCTCAACGGCGCGGACAATGGCCTGTTGTTCGGCAACCGTGTGCGCGAGCGGCTTTTCGCCATAGACATCTTTCTTGCGGCGCGCGGCCTCGGTGGCGACCAGTTCGTGCCAATGATCCGGCACCGCGATCATCACCGCATCAATGTCATCGCGCGCCAGCAATTCGCGATAATCATGATAACCCTTGCAGTCCTTGTTCTGATAATGATTGTTGACCAGGTCGAGCGCGCCCTGCAAATGGTTTGCGTCAATGTCGCACGCCGCGATCACCTGGCAATCCGTCTCGGCGAGAAAACCTTGCGTGTCGCCCGGTCCCTGCCAGCCCATGCCGATCACGCCCAGATTGATTTTGCCGGACGGCGCGGTGTTGCCGCTGCGGCCCAAAACGGAGCCTGGCAGAATGGCCGGCAGGATGATGGCGGCGCCGGCGGTTTTCAAAAACTGGCGGCGGTCAATGCACATGGTGGTCGTGGATTTTTTCATGGTGTATAATGCGGAATTTTATTGGCCAATATCGGAACATTTATTCGTTTGACGAGTGAATGGAAGGAATAGTTACGCTTCGCGGTCATATTTGCAACAATTTTTGATCACGTCCGCGCGCCAGCCGGTGACGATGAAAATCTCGCGGACATCCGCCGCGACGATGTGTTCGAGGATCGGCCTGCCCGACACGCGGAGCATGGGCTTGGGCAACTCGCTGGTGAGTTCCCCCATGCGCGTGCCTTTGCCGGCGGCGAGGATGACGGCTTTCATTTCAGCCACAGATGAACACAGATGGATGCGGATGAAAAATAAAAAAATTTAGGCGCGGGCGAAATTTCTTTTGCGGCGGCTATTGACACAAAAGCCCACGATTGTTAGTTTGTGGGCATGAGCGCGCAACGCATCCATCTGCTTTTGAGCAAGGAATCGCTTTCCTTTGGCCGCCAGCTTGCCCGGAAGAAAAAGACCAGCATTTCTCGTCTGGTCGAGGGATTTTTTATCGGCGGACGCAATCATGTCCGCAGCGACAAACCATTTTCCGAACGTTGGAAAGGCAAAGTTAAGTTGCGCGCGCCGAAAAGATCGGATCGCCGGGGAATGCGGCTTGCCAAAAAATTCTCGTGAAAATCCTGCTGGATTGCGACGTTCTGCTGGACGTGATGGCCGGCCGCGAAAAGTTTCTGGCCGGTTCCGCCCGCGTGCTGGATGCCTGCGAGTCAGGGAAAATCCACGGCGCGATTGCGTGGCACACATTGGCCAACGCTTATTATCTGGCGGAAGACGGACGCACAGCCCTGAAATTTTTTGAAGACCTGCTTTCGTTCGTGGAAGTTGTCAGTGGCGACACGGAACTGGCGCTGGAGGCGATTCGTTTCGGTTTTTCGGATTTTGAAGATGCGTTGCAAAGCGTCTGCGCGCTTCAATTTGAAGCCGACTTTATCGTGACGCGCAATGTGAAGGATTACAAGCTCTCGCCCATCAAGGCCGTTTCGCCGTCAGAATTCATCGGGAAATTTCTGGGTGAATAAAAATTACTCCCATTTTTTTCTGCGACAATTTCAACTTCAACTTTCAAAGCCGCATTTGGAGGAATTGCTCCTTCCACACTTTTTTCCCGATAAGCTAGATGAGGACTAATTTTAAGAGTCCTTTTACCTCCGATTTTCATCCCTTCAATCCCGTAAAACAAGCCGCTGAATAAAAATTCGCGATCAAATCTATAATCTGCAATCAAATTTTGGCCATCTTCCGAAACAACCATTTTGTCGTATGTCCCAAAATGTAAAGCAACCGGCTTTGACCAGTTTATTGGCTCTCCTTTGGGAAGCCAAATCCTCAACGACATTCGATACCATTTATGTCGTTGGATTTCTTCGCCTGTTCCAACTAGCTCGTCGAGCAACTTAATTCCACTTCGCTTTTTCATCGGCCTTAAAACTTCGTCAGCTTTCCCAATTGTTTCACGCGTTTCTCAATGTCGCTGCGTTTGGTTTTGGTCGTGCGCGTCAGGCCGAAGCCTTCGCAGCAGAACGACGCGGTGACGCTGCCATAAACCATCGCGCGGCGGATGTTGGCGTCAATCGAACCCTTGGCCGTGGCGAGATAACCCATCATGCCGCCGACGAACGAATCGCCCGCGCCGGTCGGGTCCACGACCTGGTGCAGCGGATATGCCGGACAGATGAAAAATCCCTTCGGCCCGGACAAGACCGAGCCGTGCGAACCTTTTTTGATGATGACGTATTTCGGGCCGAGCGCGTGGATTTTTTTCAGCGCGGCGAAGACGTTGTCCTCCTTCGTGAGCTGGTGCGCCTCGCTGTCGTTCAGCACGAAGCCGTCAATGCGCGGCAGAAGTTTCAGCAAATCATCGAGCGCGATGTTCAGCCACAAATCCATCGAGTCGGCCACGACGAATTTCGGTTTTTTCATCTGGTCGAGCACGCGGTGCTGGAGCGCGGGCGCGATGTTGCCGAGCAGGACGAACTGGGAATTTTGGTAGGACGCGGGGAGCGTCGGCGAAAAAGTTTCAATCACGCCGAGTTCCGTCGCCAACGTGCGGCGGTTGTTCATGTTCAATTCGTATTCGCCCGACCAGTGAAATGTTTTTCCCGGCAAAGTTTGCAGGCCTTCGAGGTCAATTTTGTGCCGGCGATAAAGCTCGATGTATTTTTTTGGAAAATCTTTGCCCACGCCGCCGACCAGTTTCACCGGCGAAAAAAAACTCGCCGCGACCGCCGCGTGGCTGGCCGAGCCGCCGAGCAGGCGCGGATTTTCCGCCGTCGGAGTTTTGATGGAATCGAGGGCGGTCGTGCCGACAATTAAGACGCTCATGTTAATCTTTTATTGGGTTGATGGTTTCGACGCCGACAAAATCCTTGGTGTTTTCAGTAACAATTTCGAGATTATTTGCCAGCGCGGTCGCGGCGATGACGCTGTCGCGCACAGGCAAAGGCCGCCCGGCTTTCGTGACATAATTTCCCCACGCGAGCGCGGCCGCAGTGTCAAACGGAAGCACCGGATAATCTTCAAGAATTTCGTTCAAAAAAACTTCCAGTTGCGCCCGCCGCTTGCTGCGTGGCAGTGCCTCAATGCCTTGCGAGATTTCCGCAATCGTCATCGAGGCGATGGCGATTTGCAATTGATGCTGGACAATCCAGTTGCGCACGCGCGGGTGCGTTTCCTTGCACAGCAAATTGGTGTCCAGCACATATCTCATTTGAAGCGCGACGGAGAAACCAGTTCGCGGGCCGGTTTGACCAGCCCGGCAAAAGCGTCAAGGTAGTCGGCGAGCGGGCGGCGCGGCGATTTGCGGATTTCAAAGCGGCGGACAATTTCCGGCACGCCGACGCGCAACGCCGAACGCATCACGTCCGCCTGGCACAGGCGCGTCTTGCGCGCGGCCTTCTTGATCATGGATTTTAATTCGCGATCAACGGGAATGGGAACAACCGGCGTTGCACTCATAGTGAATCACTATAGACGGTTCAATCCGTTTGGCAAGGATTTTAATGGCCGCCCTTACTCTTTTGGATCAGTTCAATTTCATAACCTTCCGGCGCGTCAATAAACGCGAAGGTCGTGCCACTCGAACTGGTCGTCGGGCCGTCGGAAAATTTCAGGCCGTGCTTGGCTAGGTGTTTCGCAAATTCATCAAGGCTGTCCACCGCGAACGCGAGATGCGTGAGGTCGGGCTGGACTTTGACCGGTTCGCTGCCCGGCAAAAAGCAGATTTCAATCTCCTCCTCGCTGCCGGGCGTTTTCAGAAAAACCAGTTCCGATCCGCGCGGCGATTTGTGCCGGCGCGATTCTTCGAGGCCAAGGATGTCGCGGTAAAATTTCACCGTGCGTTCGAGGTCGTTCACGCGGTAGCGCGTGTGCAATAATTTTCCAACTTTCATGCGCGGAATTTAGCGAAAAGTTTTCACAGAAGCAAACAAAGGGAACAAAGAAAAAATCTCAAAGCGGAAATTCTTTGTTCGCTTTGTTGCCTTCTGTAAATTATTTTTGATTCATGGGCAAACGACGCGAAGCGCGCGAACGCGCGGTGCAATTTCTGTTTCAGCACGACCTGAACCCGCCGGAAAATCTCGAACTGGAGCTGGCGCAGTTCTGGAATTCCCAGCGTGCCGCCGCGATCGAGGACGAAAAGGGTGCGTCGCATTGGGGCGAAAAATTTGAACTGCCGCCGCCGACTACCGAAGAAGCCGAGACGCGGCTGTTTGCCGAGCCGCTGATTCGCGGCGTGCTGGAACATCGCGACGCGATTGACGAAAAAATCAAAAGCCACGCGAAGAACTGGGATTTTCACCGCATCGCCGCCGTGGACCGCAACATCATGAGGCTCGCGATTTACGAAATGTTGCATCGCGAAGACATTCCTCCGGTCGTCAGCATCAACGAGGCGGTGGACATCGCGAAGAAATTTTCCACGCAGGACAGCGGCAAGTTCGTGAACGGAATTCTGGACAAAATTCGCGGCGAAATTTTACGTCCGGCGAAAACCGCGAAATGAAGTTCGCCGATTTACATCTGCACACGTTTTTTTCCGACGGGACTTTCTCGCCGGAGGAACTCGCCGGACATGGCGCGCGGCTCGGCTTCGCGGCGATGGCGTTGACGGATCACGATTCGGTCGAAGGCTGCGCGCGCATGACTGTTGCTTGTGACGCGGCGGGGATTGAATTTATTCCGGGCACGGAACTTACCGCTGAACTTGGCGACACGGAACTGCATCTGCTCGGTTATTTTCTCGACACGCACAACGAAAAATTGCTGGCGGAAATTTCCAAGTTCCAGATCGTCCGTCAAAACCGCATTCATGAAATGGTCGCGGCCATCAACAAGCTCGGCGTGCCGCTCGAAGCCGAAACAGTTTTCGCGCTGGCGAATTGTAAATCGCCGGGACGCCCGCACGTCGCGCGCGCACTCGTGAAAGCCGGACTGGTCGCGAACCTTGACGAGGCGTTCGAGCGGTTTTTGAAAAAAGGCCGGCCCGCGTGGGTTCCGAAAGCAAAAATGTCCGCGCTCGAAGGCATGGAACTGATTCATCAGGCGGGCGGGCTCGCGGTGATGGCGCATCCGGGTTTGAACCGCACGGACGAAATCATTCCCGCGCTCGTGGACGCCGGGATGGACGGCATCGAATGTTTTCACACGAAACATTCCACCGCGACTTCGGAACGTTATCTACAGATCGCGGAGAAATATAATCTGCTCGTGACCGGCGGTTCGGACTGCCACGGCTTCAGCAAAAACAAACCGCTCATCGGCACGGTCAAACTGCCTTACGAATACGTTGAAAAAATGAAGGCGAAAATTGCAGAAAAAAAATTATCAACCACGGATGCACACAGATAAACACGGATTAAATTTTGCAGGTGGGGCGCGTCACTCCGTGCGCGCCGCTTGGCTTGTGACACAACACGGCGCGCACGGAGTGACGCGCCCTACCATCAGCCATCCGTGTCCATCTGTGTCCATCCGTGGTTAAAAACTCATGGGACTTTTTGACAAATTCAAAGCCGGCCTCGCGAAAACGCACAGCAAGCTCGTCCACGAAATCAAACGCATCGTCACGCGCTCGCCCAAGCTCACCGGCGAATCCATCGAGGAACTCGAGGCCGCTCTGATTGCCGCCGATCTGGGAATGGCGATGACCGAGCAAATCATTTCCGCCGTCAAAAGAAATTATGAATCGCAGGGCGGCGCGGGTTTGGATTTTCTAGCGATTGCGCGCGGCGAAATTGAAAAAAGCCTTTCAACAAACAAAAGCGGATTGGTGAAAGCGCCGAGCGGCCCGACGATTGTTTCCATCGTCGGCGTGAACGGCACGGGCAAGACGACGACGAGCGCGAAGCTCGCGCACTTCATCCAGTCGCAGAAAAAAACCGCGCTGCTCGCCGCGTGCGACACATTCCGCGCGGCGGCGATCGAGCAGTTGAAACTGTGGGGCGCGCGCTTGAAGATCGAAGTCATCGCCAGCGCTTACGGGGCGGACGCCGCGTCCGTCGCGCACGATGCCGTGACCGCCGCGCAGGCGCGCTCGGCGGATTACCTGTTCATTGACACGGCGGGACGTTTGCACACGAAACATAATTTGATGCAGGAGTTGCAGAAGTTGCATCGCGTCATCGGCAGGCAATTGCCCGGCGCGCCGCACGAAGTGTTGCTCGTGCTCGACGCGACGACCGGCATGAACGCGCTGAACCAGGCGCGCGAGTTCAACAAGATCGTGCCGCTGACCGGCCTCGTCGTGACCAAGCTCGACGGCACGAGCAAAGGCGGGATGGTCGTGGCGATCCAGAAGGAACTCGGCCTGCCCATCAAATTCATCGGCCTCGGCGAGCAGCCGGACGATTTGCAGCCGTTCGACGCGAAGCAGTTCGCGCAGGCGTTGTTTGAGGAATGACGTTTGCGTTTGGCTGCAAATTAATTTAAAATGTCGCCATGAGTGCAGTTCTCGAAAAAGAGCAGTTCATTGTGGATGCCGCCGGCGAACGAGTGGGCGTGTTGCTTGATTTGACCACTTACGAACGGTTGCGCGAGGCGGAGGAGGAATTGGATGACATCCGCGCTTATGACGCCGCTGCTCCGCGAGTCAAAGCGGAAATGGCCAAGGGGGATTTCATCACCCTGGCCGATTACAAAAAAGCACGCGCCGCGAAGCGGAAATGAACTACCGCGTCATTCTTTCCCGTTCCGCGCGAAAACAAATGGAACGCATTTCCGGCGAAATCGAAAATCGTATTCTCGACAAATTGTCAGAATTGGAAATGAATCCCCGTCCGTCCGGTTGCAAAAGCTCAAAAACCGCGACGCCTGGCGCATTCGCATGGGCGACTACCGGGTGATTTATGAAATCCACGACAAAGTTTTGCAAGTCATCGTTGTGACCGTCGGCCACCGGCGCGAGGTGTATCGGTGAAGCCCCGGCGGGCAGCCGGACGACTTGCAGCCCTTCGATGCGAAACAATTCGCGAAGGCGTTGTTTGAGGAATGAAATTTATTTTAGCCACGGATGAAACACGGATTGAACACGGATTTTTTTTGACGCGAATCTCGCGAATTAAAGCGAATTGTTTTCAAGCCCATAGGGCTGGTATATTTGTAGAAACTCACCGCAAAAATTCCAAAGCTCCGTAGGAGCGACATCTTCCGAATATGCCGCCCCGACGGGGCTGAAATTTTATTTTGGTTTTGGTTCTACAAATATGCCGCGCGACGGCGCTGGGGATGGGAAGTCGCAATGCGACGGAAGAAAATTAGCCGGCTACGCAGTGGCTGGAGATGCGCGCGTGAGGTTGGTTTGTCCTGAAGGGACGACGGAGCGCGAGTTGTCTCAACTCGCAGCGGATGGAATCACAAGAGACGGTTGGAATAATTTCAATGTTTTCTGGTCTGGCCACACGCTGCGGATTGGGACAAACCGCGCTCCGGGGATGGATTTCCGCCGTCCCGCCGGGACGGAATTCGTTGGGCGGACTGACCAGACACCTTGTGTCTGGCTAATTTCCGGTTGTCCCGTTGGGACGAACGCCGCCGCCAAAATTATTTTGCGATGGACGATTGGGGCAATTGGCGTTTGAATTCCCGATCTTAAAGCAAAACCATGAAAATAAAAATTTGTCTTCTCGGAATCTTCGCGCTTGTGACGCTCACAATGGCCGCGCCGCACACTTGGACTTTCACGACCGGCAAAACTTTTGACGGCGATTATTATTCATCCGGCACAACTGAGGTGGTAGTCCGCAAAGACGGCACGAACCACATTTTTCAAATCGCAAACCTTTCCACGAATGACTTGGCCTATATTGCTAAAATCAAAGCCGATCAAAAGCAGGCGCGGTTGGATGCGGAAGTGAAGCAAATGCAGCAAGCCGGATGGATCGAGTTTTCAACTGATTTGATTCATAATTTTCCAGAAAAAGTCAGAACTTTAATTCCCGGTGACGGCACGGTGATTAAGAAAATGGGATGGATGGATGCTGAATACCGGGGAATGAACGACTTAACCCGCAACCACGATAACAGCTTAAGTTTTGGAGTAATAGATTCAAAGGGGGACAATTTTGATTACTGTATTGTTGCCAAGAAATTATTTTCAAAGGAAAGTTTTACATCTGCGGAAATTTTAGCAGGAGCATTAACCAATTATACGCAAAATCCATTGGTGAATGTCGCATTCAATTTGAAACACGGTGACAATATTAGGCTGATTGGATACTGCGATGATTCGCTGCCCTATGCCGAATCCCCTAATGGCGAGCGGGACTCTCACGCATGGTTTAACATAGAACGAATCGAAATAATCGAAACGGCAGCGGAGAAGAAAAACAGAGAGGAAGCCGCACAAAATCCGTGAGCGCCCTTGGTTCAAAATGCAGCCAGCCGCTTTGAAACCAGCACTCGCTCCGCCAAACATCGCAGCGGACAGTCTTGCAATATGGACTTTTGCGATGCTAACCAAGGGCGATGGCGGAGAATACCCGCTTCAAAATGTTCAGTTAAATTTGCAGCCCGACAGTCAGGGTATTCTTATCCCGGCGCAACTAAATGTTTTAGCGTCGAAAAAACCACGCCGATTCAAGCCCGTTTCTGAACCAAAAAAAATTCAGCGTGAGATGAGAGCCATCTGCTTAAAATTGCGCCAAGATGCCAACTTGGTAACGCGTTATTTTAGCCACAGTATCGTTGCGGATGATTTGGCTGAAGCCATTGACCGGCTTACTAAATTGCTAGTGGATTTGGCAGGAAAAGATGCAACGGCATTACATCGTCTTTTTGGCACTGCACTTTTATCTGTGATCGAATTGGAAAAGCTGTCATTCCGTGAGGACAGTTTGCGACTGATTCAAGCGGAAGCCAGCAAGCAATCCATGTGGCCAGTTCCTTATTCACCGCATCCGCGCCGAAAGCGCGCATTGGATAAGACCATGCGGAAAATCAGACTTGGCGAACATAACTTTCAAAAATTGTGGGGAGCGCGAGATACAGATAAAAGCATTGCCGGAAAATTTGCGCACCGCATGGGATCAGCCCTATGGATAATTCATAGTATGCCAGGTTTGAGATTCTTTTTGAGTCAACAAGCTGTCGGCATGGATGCGAACCAAAGGGAAAAGCATTTGTTGGCGCAAGGCTGGCATCTCTGGATGATTCATCTTTGCCATTTGCCCGAACTCACAGAAGCCAGCGCATCTGCATGGTTTGAAGTTGGCTGGGAAGCATTGCAAAAGGCGACTGGTGAAAACGTGACAGCCAATCCCGAATTGGCGAAGCTAGGCAAATCCAATGCGGCCTACGGCGATAAAATAGGTTTGAAATTGGGCGCACAAAGCTGCCGCGCAAAAGATCAAATCAGGAAATTGTTGCGAAAAGCATTTCTCACCAGATTCGGAAATCCCGCCTGAATTTCTACCCCTTTCGGATGTGAAAAGTCCGTGTGAGACTCTTTTTTAGTTAGTGGAAACTGTTAGTGTTATGATTACATCTGATACAAACAGCACTGGCGACCAAGCTCAAACCAGTTTACGGCCAAGCACCGATCCAGTGGGCAACCAAGGCCATAATTTCAAACAAGAATTACGCCGCAAAAAGCAATTTCGATCGCGCAAATCTGGTAAACGCAGTCGCGCAGAGAAATGGATTTCACCTTGTTCAGTTTGAAAACTATTGTGCAGGTGGACGCGGCGAATGATCTGGCTTTGTTGAAAGCAGTTGGAAAATTTTCTCCGTTGCCGATTGCCGCGAGCCGCTCGGCGCATCTGGGCGGCACGATGGCGACGATTGGTTTTCCCGACCCATCGTTGCAGGGATTTTCGCCCAAGCTGGCCAAGGGGGGAAATCGCGTCGCTGTCCGGCGCGGGGGATGACCCGCGCTATTTTCAAATCAGCGTGCCGGTGCAGCGGTTAAATGAAGAAGGCAGAATGAAGAATGAAGAAACAAAACAACAACAGGTTCGCGCTAACTGGTAATTCTTCATTCTTCATTTCCCGTCGGCGTTGCCGGAGAATGTGAATTACGCGGTGAAGAGCAGCCTGCTCTTGAGCTTCCTGGAGTCGGTGCCGGAGGTTTCGGACAAACTCAAAGCACCGAACACGATGGATGAAAAATTTGAAGACGTTGTGAAGTCGGCGCAGGCTGCGGCGGTGCTGGTTTTGGTTTATTGAATGAGCGTAGCGGCGACTCGGCAGAGCGCCGCCATTTTGAATACAATCAGTGGCGGTCTGCCGACGCGCCGCTACGCCGTGTTTCATCCGTGTTCAATCCGTGGCTAAAAAAGATTTCTAATTCATGCGCCTCGCAATCCGGCGCGGCTGGCATCGGCGCGCGGGCGGATTTTGACACTTGTCCCAGCAGGTTTCAACAGATAGATAGTTTGGCTGCATGAATCAATTTACCCGTCGGGTTTTGTTTTTTCTTTTCTTTTTGTCCGGATTTTCCAGCCTCGTTTATCAGGTGGTCTGGACGCGCATGGCGTTTGCTTCGTTTGGGATCAC